>VAOX01066801.1_pt1 | contig 52162 bp, 44 predicted proteins | sample 3393891 | NCBI WGS metagenome assembly VAOX01 (sample SAMN08290429, study PRJNA428436) | hydrothermal vent metagenome | isolation source: Deep-sea hydrothermal vent chimney | place: Indian Ocean: Southwest Indian Ridge | depth 2822 m m
CCACGAGTGACTGTTGACTTTAATGCTTTGGCTATTTTTGGGGTAAGGTCCTGGACAATCACGCCAAGTTTTCCGCGTCGTACTTCACCAAAATTCACAAGTTGCTTCATTAGTTTGCGTGCCATATTAATCGGGATAGCAAAACCAAGTCCTACGCTACCACTACTTTTTCCACCGGCACTGCGAGGGGAAATAATTGCGGTGTTAATACCAATAAGTTCACCGCTCATGTTGACCAACGCACCGCCCGAATTGCCTGGGTTAACGGCAGCGTCGGTTTGTATGAAATCTTGATAAGGTTGATTTTGCAATGTGCGCCGTCTACCACTTGGAAGAACACGCCCAAGCGCGCTAATGATTCCTGATGTAACAGTGTTCTGTAGGCCATAAGCATTACCGATAGCAACGACAAAATCGCCCACGCGTACATGGTCTGAGTCTCCCATTTTCATGGCAGTCAGGTTCTTGGCCTTGATCTGAATGACGGCGATATCGGTCTTGGGGTCTCTACCAATTAACTTGGCGATAAATACACGTTTATCCGAGAGTATGACCCTAATAACAGAGGCTTTGGAGATGACATGGTTGTTAGTAAGAATGTAGCCGTTAGCCGCATCTACAATAATACCAGACCCAAGGCTGCGGTGACGGCGTACTCGTGGTTGATAAAATGGGTTGCTACTTCTATTACCACCAATAACGCTTCTACCTGTGGTTTGAAGGTTGACCACGGCAGGCATAACCTTTTGTAGCATTGGTGCGAGTGATGGCACTGGATGTCCGTTGACCACATTGGGCATCACGCTGAAGCCGATACCGTTCACTGATAGTAATAGTATCAGTGAGAGAAATTTATTAAGTTTTGTCATGCAGTTTGCCTGTATAAGGAAATGTACAAAAATAGGATTAAAGAATGTTTGAAATAAGCCGTGCTTAGCCAACATCATTTATCGATGTGCTTTGGGTTAATTTTAGTCAAGTGTACATGAACCGTGACTGAATAACCTTTTATATGAGGCCTGACCTTATGCGACACAAGTGGGTGTCTCTAGATTGTGGGTTTTGACGTAGATCTTTTTGGTCGCATCTGAATAGTTAGCGTGCAATTAGTGCTCACTTTCAAAGTTCGATGTTAATTAGCGTAAATTACTTTTCCCTCACAAGCCTCTAATTTTCTCCAGGTTTTTCGATTTATTCACATTTTGTACACAGATTACTAACACTATATGTTGTGTTCAGTGAAATTACCCAATATAATTTAATGATGTTGCCAGGGTCTGTCTGGTTGTTTTGTAAACAACGTAACACACTGATTTTTATCAATTTAAAAACTTCGTTTTTTTTCATGGGATTTCTTGACAGAGTCCTGATCAGGCCCTAGTCTAAATCAACAAGGTACAACATGTAGTGGTTTAACATTGTCCACTTTTTAACCCAATAGATAACAAATAAGGATAACAGCGCTAATGAAACCTGCTCATTTAAAGGCTGTCACAAATAATAAAGGTAATGTTCCCTACCAGTCAGCGTCAGTTGATATATGGGACAAGAAGTATCGCTTAAAGACTCGTGACGGTCAGTCGGTAGACACGGAAATGGATGACACTTATAAACGTGTAGCAAAAGCCATCGCTGAGGTGGAGTCGAATGAATTACAAGATGAATGGTATGGTAAATTTTTATGGGCCTTGCGTCATGGTGCCATTCCCGCGGGCCGCATTATGTCTAATGCAGGTGCATTGGAGCATAAGCCCGCAACCTCTACCATTAACTGTACAGTGTCCGGTTCTATTACTGATTCAATGGACGACATATTACAAAAAGTACATGAAGCCGGATTAACCTTGAAAGCAGGGTGCGGCATTGGCTATGAATTCTCTACCTTACGCCCAAAAGGCGCGTATGTTTCCGGGGCGGGGGCGTATACCTCAGGCCCTTTGTCGTTTATGGATATCTACGACAAAATGTGTTTTACCGTGTCGTCTGCCGGTGGACGACGTGGAGCGCAGATGGCAACGTTTGATGTGGGTCATCCTGATGTAATGGATTTCATTCGCGCCAAGCGTGAAGACGGCCGCTTACGACAATTTAATTTATCATTGTTAATTACTGATGAATTTATGCATGCAGTGGAAAATGATCTGGCATGGAAGCTCGCTTTTCCGGTTAACGACTCTGAAGTAGAATCGCATGGACTCGACCTAAAGGATCCGGAGCAAGTGATCTGGCGCGATTGGCCAATTATCAATGGGTATGTGACTAACCGTAAAGGTCTTGTCGCCTGTCGTGTTTATAAATCGATTCCTGCCAAACGTTTGTGGGATATGATCATGACCTCGACTTATGATTTTGCCGAGCCTGGTTTTATTCTTATCGATAAAGTTAATGAAATGAATAACAACTGGTTTTGCGAAAATATTCGTGCAACCAATCCTTGTGTGACTGCTGATACCTGGGTGCAAACCAGTGAGGGTCCACGTCAGGTGAACGACTTGTTGGCCAAGGCCTTTGAGGCAAGAGTCGATGGGCAAGATCATGCAAGTAGTGATCTTGGTTTTTTCAAAACGGACAATAAGCAAGTGTTTCGTTTGCGAACACAGGAAGGTCATCAGTTACGACTAACCGCTGATCATCGTGTGCGTCGAGTTGTTCGTTTTGATAAAAGCCTCACAATAACAGAATGGTGTGAAGCGGGTTCGTTGGAGCATGGTGATCGTATTCTTTTAAATAATCATCGTCCGCAAGCTAAATGGAATGGCGCGCATACTCTGGAAGAAGGGTATTTGCTTGGAAAGCTAACCGCGGATGGCATTTTAAATGCAGAGACTGCAATTCTGTCGGTATGGCAAACTCCTGTAGTAGTGAATGGGGATTGCCATGCTCATGATGTCAATTCTGTCATGAATGAAGTTTTGCGTTGTTTAGCGCATATGCCGAAGCTTGCTGACGTTGCAGAATGGCATGATACTGGTGGTTGTAATGAGTCTAGTCTTAAATTAACTTCTTTACGTAATCTTGCTTTCAAGTTGGGCATGAAGCCGGGAAGTAAAATAATCACTAGCAATCTTGAAAAAACATCAAGCAAGTTTTATCAAGGATTTTTACGTGGGCTTTTTGATGCAGAAGGCTTAGTGCAGTGTACTCAGAAAAAAGGGGCTAGTGTCCGTTTAGTTCAATCAATCTTATCCCGGCTTGAAGCAGTGCAGCGTATGTTGTTGCGTTTGGGTATTGCTTCAGTGATTTATCAAAATCAGCGATCGGTAGATGCAATCGCATTGTCTGATGGTAGAGGCGGTAAGGCAGAATCCAAAACTCTAGCACAGCATGAGTTAGTGATTAGCGGCGAAAATCTCGAGCAGTTTAATCAGCAAGTTGGTTTTGCTGAGGCAGATAAATCTGCCCGCTTAAAGCAATTGCTTAGACAGTATAAAAGTAAGCTCAATCGTGAGCGTTTTGTGGCACGTATAGAAAGTATAGTAGCCGACGGTGACGAAGATGTTTATGACGTACAAGTCCCTGGGATTAATACTTTTGATGCAAATGGTTTGCATGCGCATAATTGTGGCGAACAACCATTGCCGCCTTATGGCAGCTGTTTATTGGGCTCCATTAATTTAACCCGTTTTATCAAAGATCCTTTTACTTCCAAGGCGCATTTTGATTGGGAAGAGTACAGTAAAACAATCGCTATTTTTACAAGGTTGTTGGATAACGTTGTCGAGATTAATGGTCTTCCATTGGAAGGGCAGCGTGATGCCATTATGGATAAGCGTCGCCACGGGATGGGTTTTCTCGGCTTAGGTTCGTCCATGACTATGTTGGGCATGAAATATGGTTCAAGCCAGTCACTAAAATTTACTGAACGTGTCAGTCGTGAACTCGCGGTGACCGGATGGCAGGCTGCTCTTGATCTTGCGAAAGAAAAAGGCTCTGCCCCTATAATGGAAAGAGAATTTAAGGTGACGGCCAAGATGTTGCGTCAACGACCTGAGATGAAAAAGGATGGCATTAGCGCAGGTGATAAAGTTAAGGGCAAAGTGTTAATGGTGAAGTATGGTCGTTACATGCAGCAACTGGCTGAAGTGGCGCCTGAATTGGCAAAAGAACTGGAAGAGGTGGGAGCCCGTTTTACTCATCATAGTTCTATTGCACCGACAGGGACAATTTCGTTATCGTTGGCGAATAATGCTAGTAATGGAATCGAACCTAGTTTTGCACATCATTACTCACGTAATGTGATTCGTGAAGGTAAAAAAACCAAGGAAAAAATCGACGTGTATTCGTTTGAGTTATTGGCTTATCGTGAGCTAATTAATTCAGAGGCAATGCCTTATATCGAAGAAGAAGAGAATCAGTTGCCTGAGTATTTTATTACTGCTGAAGACATAACGCCAAAAGAACATGTCGACGTACAGGCGGCTTCACAAAAATGGATTGACTCATCAATTTCTAAAACCGCGAACGTTCCTACGGAATACCCGTTTGAAGATTTTAAGAGTATTTATAATTATGCCTATAGCCAGGGGCTTAAGGGCTGTACTACTTTTAGATTTAATCCTGCGGCCTTTCAGGGTGTGTTGGTCAAGGAGCAAGATCTTGAAAATACTACTTATAAGTTTACGCTTGATAATGGCGAAACGGTAGAGGTGAAGGGCAATGAAGAAATTGAATATGATGGTGAAACTCACTCTGCAGCCAATTTGTATGATGCTTTGAAAGAAGGCTATTACGGCAAGTTCTGATCATAAGGATCGGAAATTGAGAAAATTTAAACGGAGACAAAAATGTCAGTCAAGATTGATAGTAAAATTGTAGGGTATAAGGTTGTTAGCGATGAAGCAGAAGATGCAGCTACAGCTGACTCAAAAAAAGAGGCTCAGGTTGAATCAAATATCGTGCAGCTTACTGAAAAGCTGGAAAGGCCTGAGATGTTATTGGGTTCAACTTATAAAATTAAAACGCCTCTTTCAGAGCACGCTTTGTATGTCACTATTAATGATGTGATTCTTAACCAGGGCACTGAAAATGAATTACGTCGTCCTTTTGAGGTTTTTATTAACTCAAAAAACATGGATCATTTTCAATGGATAGTGGCGCTTACGCGCATTGTCTCTGCAGTTTTTAGAAAGGGCGGGGATGTAACTTTTCTGGTTGAGGAGTTGATGTCCGTATTTGATCCGCGCGGTGGATATTTTAAAAGAGGCGGCAAGTATATGCCTTCATTGGTAGCGGAAATTGGGGATGCCATAGAAACCCATATGCGCATGATTGGTTTGCTAAAAGATGATGGTCTTGACGAGCATCAACAAAAACTGGTTGACCAAAAACGCTCTGAATATGAGTCTATAAGCAAGGCAGCAAGTAGTTCAGAGTCTGCAAGTGATTTTCCTGAAGGGTCGCAATTGTGTGTTAAATGCAACACCAAAGCCGCAATTGTAATGGACGGATGTTTGACGTGTTTGAACTGCGGAGAGTCAAAGTGTGGCTAAGTAGTGAAAAATATTAAAATTAGTTTTTGCACAGCTGATTGAAATGTTTCCACAGCATATATAAGCAATAATTAATCTACGGTTATAGGCCTCGATAAATCAATGATATAGATTGCTTTACCTGGTAGTTAGCGCTTTACCAGGGTGATTGACCTAAAACAAAAGCTTGTCTTCTGTGGCTTTATGTAAGCGACCATTCTTGGTATTATAAATCACGTGGTCAACAGTAGAATTAAAATAGAAATTAGGCCATTAATAAAATATTAAACAATATATCGAAGCCCTGAAATTATAATTTATAGACACCTAATAATTTTATTAGCAACGAGTTTAAATATTGTTATAACAACAGAGTACTAGAGAGGAGAGCGTTTCAGACGACTTTGTTTATTAGAGATTAACTATTTCTGCATAACAAAATCATGAAGTCTGTTCGCTTATTATAATGACTTATAAAAAGCCGGAGGAAGTGGTCATGGCGGTTAAGCAAGAGCCTGTACCAGGGTATTATTACATTAATTTAACAGGTCAGCTTATTAAGGTGAAAGCCTTGTTGTATGTTGAATCTCATCTAGCCCGAGTAGTGGTAGAATATTTAGACGGTAAAATTTTGAACATTCGTCTTGATGAATGGAATTGGCTTGATTTATCAGTTTATTCTGAATGGCTTGAAACCAGAAATCTCGAGTCAGAGCTGGAATACGAAGTATAGTGAGTCTATAGAAACCGTACTTAAAAGTACGGTTTTTTTCAGACTAGAGTTGACGTGCTATGGCTCAGGTAAAACTTGCCGGCTATAAAGTATGCTTGTTGCTCGTATTTTAGGCTTGTAGCCTATGACCTTTCATTTTCTCTATTTATTTCTTGCCTAAAATATCCCTTAAATTATCTGATGTTTAAACATTGGACGTGTCAAAAATCGGACAGACCCTTCTATACTGATATAATGGCGACTTAAATCTCTTTTGGTTTGGGTTATTGAAGTTATCTAATATTAATATCCTCTTCCAAAGATAAACTTATTTAGGGCTGATTCTCATTTTGGTGTATAGGTCATTCATTTGGCACGGACTTTGCGTAATACACAGACAAAGAGATTGTGTGTAAGAGTGAAGAATCAACTGTTTCTGAGAGAAGGTGAAGTATGAAATCAAGAATCGCACTGTTACTTATATTAGGAAGTACTTTTGTAAGTGCTCCGGTCCTTGCAGAAAGTTATAGCATTATCAGCAAGGACGCCTTTAAAGCGAAAAAATTATTGGTGAGCTTGCGTAGCCATCATATTAAGTTTGGAAGTTTGCTCAGTAAAAAATCGAAAGTTGATGCATGGGAAGTTAGGTTAAAAAAAGCGAATACGCATTTGCTCAAAAATTTTGGAGAAGCGGTTGCTGATCAAAAGAAAGTAAAAGGCGGTAAGTTATCTCAAGATGATTTCGACCTTAAATGGAAGGCCACAGGAAGAATTGATAAGACCAAAAATGCTATTGCGAGCTTTCAGTCTGATCTCAAGAAATATAATGAGTTTCGTATGGGTTACAATCGCCTGGCAAATGAGTTAAAAGTGTTTTTACACAAACGTAAGCCAGAAGAATTGTCGACATTAATGTCTAAGATGCAAGAACTGATTTTGGCACTGGATGTGGCATTTAAGAATCATCAATATAATAAAGTGGTACTAATAGTGTCGAAATCCGACATCGCTCAAGAGTTTGGTTATACAAAGAATTAACAGCTTTTAATTAGTAGTATTACCAGAAAGTTAGAAATTCCGGTGACAAAATAAGTCTGGCAATGTGGAGTCATTAGTCGGACAGTCATCAAAAAGCAACGCTAAGTTGTAGAATATAAAGTCAATATTTAGTGCTCGTTAATATTGCAGGATGCATTGTATTTAATGTATGCCTGTAGGTAAAGTATCGCCAGCGCCTGACGATATGGTTTATAGGATCTTTACGATTAACGGGTGAGGCAAAATGCAGACTACAAATAAAGTAACAGGAAGTAAATTAGTAACAGGGAAAAACTTGAGCTGGTTAGCCGGGTTTGGGGTGTTAATGTTAATGTCAGTGTCTACTGCATTTGCTAACGTAGGTGATAAGTCGCTCGATGTATACGCTTCATCACAGCATGTGACTCCAGCGTTTGACTACTTGCATCTTGATCGAGAGATCGTTGAGTTCGATGTTGCTATCGAAACAGATTATCAAAAATTCCGGGACGGTGTAAGCGCTTATTTCCAGGAATCATTTACTGATGCTATTAATATCTTGTTGCCACTGGCCAAGCGAAATAATTCCAGTGCACAGTTTTATGTCGCTCTGATGTATGATCAGGGGCATGGTGTTATTAAGAATTACAAAATAGCAGCGAGCTGGTATTCACGAGCAGCCATGCAAGGCCATATTGATGCGCAATACAATTTAGGTATCGCTTACGCAAGCGGCCAAGGCGTAAAGCATAGTGTTAAGCGAGCAATTCATTGGTGGAAAAGCGCTGCATTAAAAGGCAGTGTCGATGCTCAATATAATTTGGGTATGGTTTATACCACGGGCAATGGCGTACAAAAAAATGCTATGTTAGCAGCTAGATGGTGGGCAAAGGCTGCAGACAAGGGTGATGCAGCTGCTTTATTTAACCTGGGTGTTTTGTATGTTAATGGTGGTAAAGGTCTGCAACGCAACTTGTGTAAAGCAGGTCTTATGTGGAAGCAATCAGCAGAGCAAGGTTTTAGCAGAGCTAAGTCTGCTTTAAGAATGTTGCAAGCTATGGGGCGTGGACGTGCTACCAAGGGCTGTTGGAATACTGCAAAAAAATAACGGACTAATCGTTTTATCTGATAAAAATGGCCGCTAATGCGGCCATTTTTTTACCTATAATGAAAGAGTTTATGTGACAGCTGCACAGTACATTTACTCGATAGATTGAACTAAACTTGTAGTAGTGTAGCCATATTGTTAGTAAGGTAAGCATACTGTTTAATGAAAGAGTCTTTTTTTGTCAGGCTTAGATAACGACTCTTTACGCTACAAGGAAAGCTTAATGTCACATGATAGTACTTCAGGTATCTTAAGTCAGGACATATCTGAAGCCTCTTCTGCGCTAGAGACTCAGCAGCGTCTTGATGATTTATTCGAATATATTGACTCAGAATCCTCTAATTTTCTGGGGTACCCTTGTAATCAGGCTTTTGATTACAGTGCATTAACTCGTTTTATTGACTTTTCACTTAATAATGTTGGCGATCCATTTCTCCCTTCAACGTTTAAACTGAATACGCATAAAATCGAATGTGAAGTGATCGAACAGTTTGCGCGTTTCACTAAAGCTGATCCTGATGATGTTTGGGGCTATGTGACTAATGGTGGCACAGAAGGGAATATGTATGGCTTCTATTTGGCAAGAGAGCTATATCCGGAAGGTATAGTGTATTATTCTGAAGATACGCATTATAGCGTGAGCAAAATATTGCGCCTGCTGAGAAGCAAAAGTATTATGATCAAGAGTCAGGTCAATGGTGAGGTAGACTATGATGATCTGCGTGAAACAATCAGAATCCATAGAGAATTTCCTCCGATTATATTCGCTAACATAGGCACGACTATGAAAGGGGCGGTTGATGATCTTGCTAAAATTAAAGCAATATTGCACGATCTTGCATTACCTGAACATTATATACATGCAGATGCTGCGCTGAGTGGCATGATTCTACCTTTTGTCGATAATCCTGCGCCTTTTGGTTTTGATGCCGGGATAGACAGTATTTCTATTAGTGGCCATAAGATGATTGGTGCGCCTTTTCCTTGTGGGGTAGTCGTCGCACGTGCACAAAACGTAAAGCGTATTGCGCGCTCAGTGGAATATATTGGAACCTTGGATACCACCTTGTCAGGTTCTCGAAATGCATTGTCGCCACTTTTTTTGTGGTATGCCTTGCGCCAACATGGTGAGCAAGGTTATAGGAAAATTATTCAATCTTGTTTTGAAATAGCAGATTACGCCATAGGTGAATTAACAACATTAGGGTTACATCCCTGGCGTAACAAACACTCGAATAGTGTTGTATTTGATCGGCCTGCTGAATCAATTATTCATCAATGGCAGCTTGCGGTACAAGGGCCGTTGGCGCACATTATTACTATGCCTCACGTTGGTAAGGATCATATTAATAGATTTGTAGGGAATCTGAAAACGAGCATCGAAGAAACCTCGAAAAGGCCGGTTGAGTCATGAAGCAAATTAGTGTAATTGCCAGTAATAGATCTGGTTTGGTTGCAGAAATCACCGCTGTATTGGCCACAAATAATATTAATATAAACAGCCTTGACGCAGAGTCTGTCGATGATAATGCAGTGGTGGTGTTAACTGTGTCTGAATATGATGAAGCCTTTAGCTTACTACAGAATATACAAGATGTTAGTGTCGTGAGTGAAGATGCGATCCTAATTAAACTATACGATCGGCCAGGGGCTTTAGCAGAAGTCGCAAAACGTTTTAGTGATGCGGGAATTTCCATCCGTAGTATGCGAATTATTGAGCGTGGTGCTGAACAAAGCTTGGTGGCGATCTCTGCTGTGCGAACAGAAGAAGCACTAAACCTGGTTAAAGACTTGCTAATATCATAATGATTGTTTTGTTTAAAAGGTGTTAAATGTTGTATTGGTTCAGAATCAACTTTCTTTTATTATTGTCCGTAGTCTTATCACTAATAGTAAGTGGTTTTGCCTATTCAAGTGAAATGCGGCGAATGTATTATAAGAAAAACAGTTATGATTTATATCGTGTAGCTCCCGCTAGAAAAAATATACATTTCTATTGGAAAGATCGTCGTGGGAATCGATATTTCAGTTTCAAACGTTTAAAAAGTAATTTGCGCAAGCGCGGTAGAAAATTGATTTTTGCGACTAATGCAGGAATATTTGAATGGGGCTATAGTCCGCTAGGTTTATATATTGAGAAGGGTCGAAGAATTGAGAGCTTAAATCGTCGGTCAGGGACTGGAAATTTCTATGTTAAGCCTAACGGTGTTTTCTATATTGCAAAAAATAGGGCGGGCATTTTAAGTACCCGCAAGTTTGCAAAATCGGGAATTAGAGCGAGATATGCTACCCAGTCCGGACCGATGTTGGTGCGCCATAATATCATTCATAGGCGTTTTAGTCGGAAGTCTAAAAGTCGAAAAATACGTAATGGAGTTGGGATAGATCGGCGTGGACGTATGGTGTTTGTTATTTCAAGAACCCCGGTTAATATGTATCAATTTGCTGAATTTTTTAGAAATAGAATGCGCTGTGCTAATGCGTTATATTTGGATGGACATATTTCAAAAATGTACTTGCCAGGCATAAAGCGGAATGAGCTTCAGGGTAATTTTGCAGTAATTATTGCGGCGTCAGAGCGTATAAAAAAACAGCGTAGGCGTAAGAATAAGAAACGCTAGAGTCATTTTGGACTATGCTTGGTTGACGTGCGGTGTCGTCAGTATGTTTTTATTGGCACGTCTTTTATAGGTTATTTCTGTTCTTATTGATCTTCTATTTTGTGATATAGGATAAACGACGTATGTTATTTATTTTATTAGTCATTACACTCTTAAATTTAGTTAATGCTTTTTATGTGGTGGGTATTCAGCATCATTGGTTTAGCTCTCAAAATTCAGAACTCTATACAAGTCTTGGTTGGTTAGGACAGATAGGGGTTTCGGTTTTAGCAACACTGTTGGCGGTAATAGTGGCGACTATAATATTGTTGCGATTTCGAAAAATGTCAGAATATGATCAACAATTTGAGCGTGGTTCGATGAAGTTTTCAATTATTTGCAGCTTGCTTAATGTGTTTACGTCTATTTTCTTGATTCTAAATCATTCGTAAGACGAAGATCGCAATAATAAATCTTTGTTTAGATTTATACAAAGTTTTTACATGATGAATTTTGGTCAAGTCGCCAAAATAGGCGAAATGTATACTTCCCATTTAACTAATTATTAGCGGTTCATTTGTGAGTGGTTCAGAAAAATCAATTCCTTTCTATTTAATATTCAGCCTTTTGCTCTGGCTGCTGATAGGGACGCTTTTATCCCTTGAACTCATTATTAGCGTAATGAAGACGTTACCCTATTTACGGGTATCTTCAGGCTTTGTATTTACAGTTACTTTGTGGTTAGTGTTCGCGTCTTTGGTACTCATTAAGTTCATCCGTGTTGCACGTCATTTATTTTTGATGGGCTTGTGGTTGTTAACAGTAATGTCTGCACCAGGTGTATACTTGTTGATTCAGTTTCTAGATCGACAAGGCGTGTCATTTGCTACCGGTGGTGCCTTGTATTTACTGGTCTATATGTTCATGGTTGCAGTGGTGGTTTATAGTAGCGCGATATTGGCCAGAGGAGGGATGAGTGCGAGGCAAATAATTTTCGGCAGAGTACCGATGTTGTTTGTGAGTACTATGTCTTTTGTGTTAATTAGTGCCATGACTGTTGTGTACATCCCAGTGCCTTTGCAAAAATGTAACGGTGAGAAATTGTATCGGTTTAAGCTTGGCATTTATGCTTGTGATCGTGATGGAAAAAGGAAAAAGAGCAGTGTAAAGCGTAAGGCATGTTATAAATCGATAATATCATTCAAGCAAGATAATTTAGTTTATTTCAGAATTAACCCGGTAGCGGCTAATCTTTGCAACTAGTAATGGCGAGAAAAACGGAGCAACGTCCGCTTTTCTCTTTCTAATATAGATTGATGGCTTAGGCAATTTTAATGAGTCCTGGGCATGCTATTCGGTCTTCCTCAAACATATTTCTGACCAGTACCGCAAAGTGCTGAGCGCCTTCTATTTTTGATGTGACCAGTAAAGGCAGTTCTATATTATCAGCGCCCGCGAAATCGACTGAAAATTGTTTGACTCGTCCGCCACCCTGAATTCTGCTGATGCCCGCCGGCAAGTTTATATAGGCAAGATCACCGTTAACGTATCCTTCATCCAGATTTACTTTTAGTGAAACGGTGTCCCCAATATTGAATTTACTCTGTGTGTCATTATTAAGTTGAGTGCTAATCTTCATGGTTTGACTGCTGCTTAGCCAGTTATGTTCAACTACCTGAGTGATTTGTAACAAGGCACAGCCTGCAATAATTTCGACGGATTCGATGGTGGCTTCGGTCTTTTTGTGCGACTCGATGTCAGTCACTTTCCCGTTAATGCGTAGTTTTGTTTTTAGTTTAAATAAGTCGTGTGATTTAAATGTGCTTAACATCGCGATTAGCGCGACTGAATCGACCGTGGAGTATAAGCTACCAGAATCATTGATGTCCTGCATGACACAGTTTGCCAATCTAATTGCTTGTTTGAGGTTTCCTTGATTTAACAAACAGGCTGCTGCATAAGCAAAGGTTGTTCTCACCTGTACTAAATCAGCTTGTTTCTTTAGTTCAGGCTTGTTAGCAGTGAGTTCAATAGTTTCAGTAATTATTTTTGTAATTGCTGGATGATTGGCTTGGTCACAAGAGAGAGCCCATGCTTCTGCCATGCTGCCTGGATTGCTGGAAACCTCTTTCATTTTATGAAATTTGGCTGCTTGATCAGCATAGTTAATACATTCTTGTAGTGCACGCTTTAAGCTTGACGACAATCCGTTGAACTGCTGGAGGGCCTGTAATTGCCATAAGTACTGAACTGCCAGCTTGCTATAGTATTCACTGTGGTAATCATTGCCAGGATACATGATAAAGCCTTTCTTGGTAATCATGGATTTCTCACGTACCGCGCCAGCAAGAATAATTTTTTCGGCTTCTTGTTGAGTAGCAATATCATCGCTACTGATATACATTGCGCTAGCGGCCAGCATTTTTGCGGCAGTTTGCTCACAACATAAATGGGCATAGTTGGCAGTAGTATTAATCAGAGTTTGTTGCACTTGATCAAAACCAGGTAACACTTCAATTTCGAGAATGCCTGGCGATGTGTCAAGATTAACGGACTCGCCCGTTTGCAATAATTTCAATGCATAGGACATGCTCTTCATGGTTCCTGGTGCAAAGATCTGAGTGGATACTTTGTCGTTTTCCAGGCTGTCCAGATCAGTCACTTCGAGTTGGTATTGGCCGGCTTGAACCAGTATATCAAACTCAATGGGTGTACTTATTTTGCTACCGTTGATTGAGTCTGGCAATTCTACCGGTTGACCATTAAGGGTTAGGACTATCTTGGCTTTTCCAGAGCTTACGCTGGCTCTGACTCGACCATAAACCTTATCACCAGTTTGTACTACAGGTGGGAAGTCAAGGTCCGCTCGAACGGCCTGATTAACGACAAAACTATGGCTTGTGCTATTCCAGTTTCCGTTGTCATACACGAAAGCATCAATTTTGTACGTACCAAGGCTATCTCCCAATTGTATATTAAGTGTATCGTGATTTTTTACATAAACCAGACCGCAGAATAAACTATCGGGAAACTCACTACGTGAATCTTCCGGGTTATCTTCCTTCGGGATTGATGGTGATTTTTTTGACGATTTTTTCACTCTTAACGATTTATCGCGATATACCGCTTCAATTTCACCCCCAAAAGATATCTCTTCAGCACTTGCTAGTTCTGATTCCATTGCATCAAAATCAATTTCTTCTGAGATAACAGGGCTGCTTGCGACTTGACAGGTATAGAGTGGTGCGTGTCTACGGTGTCGACTATAATCGTCGAACTCGTCATGCTGAGTGAGAAGTGTCAGTTCATAATCGGCATAAGTTTCTGCCATAAATTCGATATGTTCTTTCAAGCAGCGCCCTAAGCCTTGTTGCGGCGTATTGGTTGAAGTGAGTCGACTATCGCGTATGTTGAGATAGACCGGTAAAGGTCGATTATTGTTGCTAAGTTTAATTTGCAGTTCGACAGTTTCACCTGGTGCTAATAATTTCTGTGACTCAAGCTCTATAGTGACTCCTTCTTGACTGAATACAGTGGCATAACCTTCAAACGGTTGCTGGTTTATCCATGCTCCAACAAAAATCATCATCATGTTGCTACTACGTTTAATCGTGATTTCATCGCCTGATGCCAGTCCTTCATAGTTATAGTCATGCCATTGATTTTCGAGTATGTCCCAGCATAGGACTGAAAGTGATTCGGTATCGAGTTTAATTGAGAGCGTGGGTTGGTCAGTAATGCAATCGTTGATTTGCACGGCGACACTATTTTTTTCTCCATGCTGTAAGAAACCTCCTCTTACCGGAATTGATTCTGGCGTAGGTAGCATCGAGAAATTAACTTCTTCGCCAAGTTCACTGATAACAGTGAGTTGGCGCTGAGCCTTACCGCTACCGGGTAGGCTGATTTCAGCCACGCGAGAGGCATCCTTGCTGGCAATAACTCTAAGCTTAAAGGGGCCGTCGCCGGTAAGATAGAATTGTCCCGTGAAAATTCCAGGGCTCGCAGCATTGAGGGTGCTGCGCTGTCGTTCAGTGTCTGCTTCTAATAGAATTACCTGGACCGATTCAGTCCAGGGAATATCGTAACTTTCTACTAGTAATTCAAACGAGAGTTTATCATTCATAGAGTCTAAAGTGTGATCCAGTAGGCTGGCGGCGAAAGGTGAAAGTTGATATTCAGCAACAGTAAAAGTGGCTATTTCGCCAACCTGGGTATCATTAATTATAACCGCGGCTTGATAATCCCCCGCAAATAACATACTGAAGGCTTCTAGCGCCATGCCGTTATTTTCGGTCAGCGACTTTTTAATATCGATGGAACTAAGCTCTTCGCCCGCAAATTCAATTCTGAGAAAAGCGGAATCAATTGCGTTGCAATCAGGATATACGACTAAAATATTAGCCGTATCTTGTTCTGCTTTATACAAATCCCTGTCAGGGATGACGGTGCAGATGTGTCCCGCATAGTGGGCTTCGGTCTGTATTTCAATTCCAGGCAGAGATAAATTCGTACCTGGGATTAGAGCCTTAACGCTCACGGTGCTATTGCTTTTGATTTGTAAGCGTTGTTTTTTTTCATTGGCATCATGCAGGTACTCTGCACTATCAGAAAATAAAAACCGGTTGCCAGTTTTTACGTGAGCGGCAGTTTTTCGTGCCAGATCATAATTCGAAATTTCCAGATCAAAGTCGTATCCAAATTTATACATGGGATTACCTCGTTAAGTTTTATCATGCTCGTGTATTAATGATTTGTCTCCGCAACAATCTTTACTTAGATTGCTTGTCTATTTGCTCTGCCAGCCCTCGTAGTGCCATCACTACTTTAGAGGCATCTTGTTGCAGGGCGGTTTCGGATACATATACCGTGCATTCAGTGCTAATTTTATATTTTATTGTTTTCTGGATAGTGGTCTCAGTGTCGGCATTCATTTGTTCAGGAGGCGTTGAAGTAGAGCTTGATGCTGCTAGCAATCTAGTCGGTAAAGACTTTTTATTACGTGTTAGCTTCTCGCTCTCTTCTGGTTCAATCAGTGAGTTTATCAATCGTGCCTGAAAATCTTGTGCATTTTTTGACTTGTTCCTAATTGCGCCCAACTTTTGCTTTATTTGCCTTAAAGAAAAATATGCCGCCTGCCATTTTTTGATAAACAACAACGTTAATACATGTGCGTTATCGTAGTTTGCTCGCCCACCCACGTAGTTAAGTGGCTTGGACAGCAGTCCTTGGCTAATATAGTAGCGGATGGTCCGTCCATCAGGCACTTCAGAGACCTTGTACTTGGTTTGTACCGGTGCTATCAATATTAAAAGGTCACTTACTAATGTGACGAGTTCATCTATTGATAGAGATCGATCTTCAGTCGTCTGAAGAGCCGTTAGTAGCTGCATTTTCTTTGTTTCAATATCCATTGACAGTAAATATAACAGTTAACACTAAATACTGTCAACTATAAACGACAATTCGGGTGAATGGGGTTTTAGTTGATATAAATGCTATTAAACAGTTACTTATATCTTTTTTATTGGGTTATGCTGAATTTATAGGTGTTTTTTTCCCGAATAGCCATTATTTGATGGTTTGCTGTCAAGCTAGTCTCGATTATACTGTCAAGTGGGTGTGTGATTAGTGATGTGGTGAAAACTACCTGCAAAATGATCAAAAATTTAATGCAGAGTCTTGCGGTAGACGACAAAGTATCTACTGCAGAAAGCTATCTCTGATATGCATGCTTTTATGGCTCGACAATCCCATGTCTAGAGATTAACTGATAGGCCAGGTTTTTTGTGTTACAAACGTAAACCTGCTGGTGGCTAATACTTTATGGGACAATAGTGGGTTCCGGTGATTATTCGTTACATCAGAGCAGCGAATTAGTACGGCGGTTTATGAAGTAACGCGAGCCATCCGCCGATTTATGAAGTAACACGAGCTTATCAGTGATTAAATTTATTTGATGCATTACTTTCATTGAATGGTTCTGCTTCAGATGTTTGCGTTGCTTGTGAGCGTGTGTGCAGGAGTATTTTCTGTCACCCCCTTAACCCGTCAATTAAATAGCTGGATGTTGGCGCGAAGAGTATTCTGTCTAACTTTATCGATTTCATGCAGCTAAACTATTGTGTTGTAAATCACGGTAGCGGTCTGTTGATTGCTTGTTTATACTTGTAAGATCCAGGTCGGTGGAGATGGTGGCGCAACAGTCTTTATATTGCCGGTGACTGCGTTGAAAATGATAAAGAGCGGGCTCTGTGTGAGCGTTTCGCTCAATTGTTGGGTTTGAGTTATTCATTTAAGTCGTTAAGCTCATTGTTCGTTAATGGCTCATCCAGCTGCGCTAATATTAATTGTATTAAATTTAACCATAGGATAGACAGTTGCATATACATATATTAGGAATTTGCGGTACTTTTATGGGTGGCATTGCGTTACTTGCCCGTGAAGCGGGACATAAAGTTAGCGGATCTGATACCAATGTGTATCCCCCAATGAGTACCCAGCTCGAAGAGCAGGAAATAGAGCTGATGGAAGGTTATGATCCTGCGCATCTTGATTGTAATCCTGATGTTGTAGTCATAGGAAATGTGATGTCGCGCGGCAATCCAGTGGTCGAAGCCGTGTTGGAGCGCGGAATAAATTATACCTCAGGCCCTGAGTGGTTGTATCAGCATATACTACGTCATCGTTGGGTGTTGGCAGTGTCAGGAACACATGGCAAAACGACAACTGCAAGTATGTTGGCCTGGATCTTAGAGTATGCAGGCCTAAAGCCGGGCTTTCTTATTGGTGGAGTGCCTGAGAATTTTGGTGTGTCTGCGCGTTTTGGAGAGGAGCCTTTTTTTGTTGTTGAGGCCGACGAATATGATACCGCTTTTTTTGATAAACGTTCCAAGTTTGTCCACTATCGCCCTCGTACTCTCGTATTAAATAACCTTGAGTTTGATCACGCCGATATCTTCGATAGCCTGGATGACATAAAGCGTCAGTTTCACCATTTAATTCGCATGGTGCCTGGCAATGGACAAATTATTTCTAATGCAGCGGAGCCTGAATTAGATGATGTACTAAGTCAGGGCTCGTGGACTCCTGTTCTTAAGTTCACTCATCAAGCGAATATTGAAAGTCATTGGCGAACCAGTAATTATAAAGCAGATGCAGGCGCTTTTGATGTAGAGCTTAAAGGGGCTAAACAGGGGCGAGTAGAGTGGCCGTTAATCGGCATGCATAATATGCAAAATGCTCTTGCGGCAATCGCAGCCGCCCACCATGCAGGTGTCCCGGTTGATCAGTCGATCGACGCGCTGAATAATTTTCAGAATGTTAAGCGTCGCCTTGAGTTAAAGGCTGATGTTAATGGGGTGCGGGTATATGATGATTTTGCGCATCATCCTACTGCCATTACCACTACCCTTGCAGGATTGCGAGGCAAAGTAGGAAAAGAAAGAATCATTGCGTTACTAGAGCCTCGGTCTAATACCATGCGCATGGGCGTTCATAAAGATGCGCTTGCTAATTCTCTTAAAGAAGCAGATGAGGTACTAATATTTAGCCCCCCTGATCTTGATTGGGATATCAATGCTGTAATAGGGGCGTTAAGTAAGGCGTCTGTATTCGAGTCCGTTGAGACTCTTGTCGATTATGTTAAAGCTGAAGCGGCGTCTGGAGATCATATCCTGGTGATGAGTAATGGTGCTTTTGGTGGGATTCATGGAAAGCTCGTAGAAGCTTTAACTTAAGTATGACTACTACTATCCCTAAGACAGTTGCTCTAGCAATGACCGGTGCTTCCGGAGCACAGTATGGATTGCGATTGCTTGATCTATTATTGCAAAATAAGATCTCTGTATATTTAATGATGTCCAAGCCTGGGCAGATTGTTATTAACATGGAAACCGATCTGAAGCTGTCAGGAAAGACTCGTGATATGCAGAAGACGCTCGAAAAGTTGTTTAATGCAGAAGAGGGGCAGTTAAAACTTTTTGATAAGGATCAGTGGACTGCACCCGTTGCTTCAGGGACGGGGGTCGCAGACGCGACTGTAATATGTCCATGTACGATGGGGACCTTGGCTGCAGTGGCGAATGGTTTAAGTAATAATCTTATTGAGCGTGCTGCTGATGTTGCAATTAAAGAGAAACGAACTCTGATTTTAGTCCCAAGAGAGTCACCATTTTCAACTATTCACTTGCAAAATATGTTGCAGTTAGCGCAGGCGGGGGCAACTATTATGCCGCCCAACCCCGGTTTTTATTATAAGCCTGAATCTGTTAATGACGTAATCGATTTTGTTGTCGCAAGAATTCTTGACCATTTAAATATTTCTCATTCCTTGCTGCCGCGATGGGGTGTGGATGAATCATGAATACTGTTGTCGCAGATTCTACTCTACTTACCACTCCACTGTTTCCTTTGGGAACAGTGCTGTTTCCTGGTGGCTATTTGCCGATTAGGCTATTTGAAACGCGTTATATCGACATGGTGAGCCGCTGCATGAAGCAGCAGAGTAGTTTTGGTGTTTGCTTAATAAATGAAGGTCAAGAGTCAGGCGAAGCCGCTATTCCCTATAGTGTGGGTACCATGGCGAATATTATTGATTGGAATGCTGGACATGATGGTTTGCTGTTAATTACTGTGTTGGGATCAGAGCGTTTTAGAGTAATCGAAAATAAAGTTCAGCCAGATAATTTAGTCACTGCTCAGATTCGGTTTATTGAGCCGCAGGAAGAGGGTGTGCACTATCTGGATAGTCGTTCAGAAGAAGAAAGAGAAACATGGTCCGAGCTTTATCATGTATTGGAAAGTTATATGGACTCAGTACAAGGTGAAAAAACCTTGTATCATGAAATTCAAGATGACCCTCATTGGGTTAGTTATCGTCTGGCTGAACTATTAACTATCCCTTTGCCCGCGAAGCAGGAATTGCTGGAAATCGATTCGGTTTCTGAGCGTATTACACGAATTGCAAGTTGGGCACGAGAGTTGAAATGGATTTAACTTTAAGCCAAGCATTTTTAAAGAGTAATAATTTTTTCGCTATTTTAATTAAATAATTCTAATAAGTACGACTATCCACAAGGCTAAAAGTAATCCAAGCGACACCAGAAAGGCAAGAAACCGTTGTTGAACATCATTTGAGCCCAAGTGGATGATGCTATGCCAAACTCTACTTAAAAAATAACCCCAGGCTAATAAGATACTAAATAATGTGTCTATTTGTAATACATATATTAAGATAGCAACGGTGTAGAATAAACTATTTATTTCAAATAAATTATTATAGTGTTGGGCTATTCGGGTCACATGTTCGGGCGTTTGCTCCGCATGATTGATTTTAAAATAAGAGAGTTCTAGTTTGTTTTCTTTAACGGCTCGAAATCTGATTCGCCCCATATAAAAAGTGATTGCAAATGTCCAGAAGGCCATTGCAACAAGCGGTATAAAGATTGAAGTGTGTTGCATTTTTCTGCCCCGTTAGTCGTCAGTCGACTTCCATACGATATCCTATGCCACGGATACTAGCAATGCGAAATAAACTTTTCTGTGACCAGTGCAGTTTCTTTTTAAGGTTTGAGACAAAGTTATCGATAGTTCGTTCTTCAACGACTATATTTTCGCCCCAGACGGTATCAAGTATTTGGGTGCGTGTTAGTGCGCGATTACGGTTTTGTAAGAAATATTCTAGTAAGTCATATTCCTTTTTAGTCAATATTACTTCGTTCTCATTTTGATCAAGAAGTTGCCTTGATTCTGTATTGAAGACAAAGGGGTGAAAGTCAAGAGTGGTTTCGCCCGGAAGGTGACGTCTTAGTAGTGCATTCACTCTTGAGAGTAGTTCGCGTAGGCGATAGGGCTTGGTGATATAGTCATCTGCGCCTGCATCAAAACCTTTAACGATATCATCTTCGAGAGAACGGGCTGTTAGCATTAGTATCATAGATTGATTATTCATGGAGCGGATTTTGCGACAGAGAGTATAACCATCTGTGTCGGGCAGCATTATATCCAGCATAATTAGATCGAATTCATTTTTGTTAAGAAGTTGTTCTGCTTTGCAACCTGTCTCAGCGGTTTTTACCTGATAGCCTGCTTCGCTAAGATTATCAGTGAGTACTAATGAAAGAGTTTCATCGTCTTCAACGACCAGTATTGAAATATCGTTATTCATGTTTTTCCAAATGTAAGCCCAAAGCGGGTGCCTTGTGAATCGGAGTGGTCAATAAAGATATTGCCTCCGTGTAATCTCATTATTTTTCGACATATTGCGAGGCCCAGACCGCTACCTCTAATATTTCCACGCTTGCTATCGACAATCCTGTAGAAGTCCTTAAATACATTTTTCCATTTATCTTTGGCTATTCCAATGCCGTTATCTTTGTACTCGATATAATTTTCGTGACTTGACTCGCAGCTAATACTGATCTTAATTTCATCATTTCGATTATAATAGCAAGAATTTCGTATGAGGTTAAACAGTAGCATTTTGAGCAAATGAAGGTCGGCCTCTAACAAAGATTCGTCTTTTTGTATCACCGAAATAGAAATTATTTTATTTGTATATAAATGAATTTCTGAGTTAATGGATGAAATGATATCCTCAATATTAATAGGTGACCTTTCAAGAGACCATAAACCTTTCTCGAGACGGTTGAACGATAAAATATTCTCGACCAGAAAGCTTAGCCCATCAATATCTCTGACGATACGGGTAGGGTAATCCTTGGCCTCAGTGCTGTCAGCGAGGCGTATTTCAAGTGTTTCGGCCATAAGGCGAATGGATGTTAGCGGTGTTCGTAGTTCATGCGAGATTGCCTGAATAAAGTCACTCTTCAAATCAATGTACTCTTGTTTACGTCTTTGATGGAGTAACGATAATATGCCTAATAACAGTGAGACCAATCCAGTGACAAGAATTAAGCTGGTCTTGATAATGTAGCGCTGCTTAACTTGGTGAAGCTGGGTTGACCAGCGAGGGGTCTCGACGAGCACCTCAAATCTCTGGAGGTGAGGGCTTACTCCAGAGCCAGTCTGTCCCATAATCTTGGTAGGTGAAAATACTACCTTGTCACCAATTAAAATGAGCCCTGCTTTTGACATATGTTTTTGAATAAGCGCTCGTATCATTTTAATGTCTATTTTAAATCCCGTGACATTGCCGATATTGTCGCTAGCCATATACCATTGATTCCTGTTGATATGGGATTTGCCGCGCGGGGGGAGGTGAGTGACTACCAGGGCTTGTTGTTTTACTCTGTTTCTAAAGGCCTTTATGTTGACGTTATGTTTTTGTGATAGTGCAATTATTTGCTGCGCAAAAAATTTAAATTCACTCTTTAGAAACTTGCTTCGATTAAGTAGTAGGTCAGGCTGTAATCCCTTTATTACGGTCTTTCCTGCATTGCGGTAACCACTAAAGAGTACGCTATTCATCAATTGTTGATTAGGTTTTCCTTGTTTGGAAAAAACCTGAAGCAAAGCGATGGCCGAAGGGATATCGAATCGAGGATCTAATTGGTAGAGGCTGCGGTGTTTAAGGATCTGGCGTATTAACAGCTGAATTTTATCTGCATGCTTGTTTCGTATATGGCTAATGGCTTGCCGATAAAGAGATAATCGTTTAAGCCATAAGGCATCTTGAATGGAAGATGGAGTCGGCTGTGAGTCTAGAATAGATTTATAAAGTGCGACCAAGTTGGTTTGTGTGACGTGGCTGGCGTATAGGCGAGGTAATTTTTGTACGCCATTCTCAATCAAAATAATAGTACTGTCATCTAATAAAGGGTTGGTAAGACTATGTTTTATTTTGATCTTTGCATCCGCCAGACTTTTATCAATAGTGATTTCATAAATGCGGAGGGCGTATTCGTTTAGTGTCTTTCTCTGCAGTGAAATGCTGTTTGAGGCATCTACCTGTTCAGCGCTAATCAGTTGTTGCAGGCTATATAAACCAAATAATATCACAGCAAAGCCCAGCAAAATTACTAAATTTAAAATGCGTAGCTGTTTCATTCTATTCAAGCACCGGGACCTGATCAAAACTCATTTGTGATAGAGGGCTGTGTGATGCAAATTTATCGACTCTGTTATCGAGTTTGGCGGCAGCTTTGATAAGTCGGCCAAGTTCAGCTACCGCGTATTGATTACGTACTGATAAGTTAAGTTGAGAGTATAAGCTTAGCAGTTGATGATACTCAAGATTACGAACCCAGTAAGATTGTCTTAGTTTTTCAGCAAATGCAGCGGCGATGTAGGCAAGTTTTGTGTACGACGATACCTGCGAGTAGTGCGTCCTAACGATTTTCATAGGAAGTTGTTTATTAATTTCACGAACCACCCCTTTTGTCGGGTGTTTGAATCTCAGTCTAACCGTGCCAAAAATCCCTCGGCCGCGGCGCAACTTTATTTCAAAAATGGCAGTGACTGAATGTCCTGCCCCGATTTCTGCTGCATCTTTTTTGTCATCGCGAAAGTCGCGTTTTTTAAGCATTCTATTTTCGTAACCCAGTAGACGATATCGTGCCACTCGCTGTGGATTGAATTCTACCTGCAGCTTAACATCTCTCGCTAACAACTGTAGAGTTCCCACTAATTGCTTAACAAATATTTTCTTTGCGTCCCGGATATTGTTGATGTAAGTATATATTCCTTGTCCTTTTTTTGCGAGAGTCTCTAATAGTACATCGTTGTATTTTCCCATGCCGATGCCTACTGCATTAAGTTGAATTCCCTGCGTGGTACCTTGGTAAATTGTTTGAAATAGTTCATTAGCAGTAGTCAGTCCGGTATTGGCGACACCGTCTGAAATAAGAATAATCCTATTGGTGGAGTATTGCTTACTATTTTGCTTCGCAAGGGAATAAGCGAGATGGAGGCCTGCTTGTACATTGGTAGAACCGGAAGCGTAGAGTTTATTCATTGCCCCCAGAATGTGATGTCGGTGTTTGGCGAGCGTCGGGTTCAAAATGACTTTTGCGGTAGTATTAAAGGCTACAATAGAAATAATATCATCCGGACGCATTTGATTTGTGAGTAAGCGCATAGCTCGTTTTAGTAGTCCCAAGCGGTTTCTCCCGCGCATTGAGCCCGATACATCAATCAAGTAGACAAGGTTTGCTGGCTTACGTTGCCACCGTGATATGCGGCGAGCCTGGAGCCCTATGTGCAAGAGATGGTAGCCATGCCTGTTGGGGGAGGGAAAAGCTTCTGCATTAAAATTGAAATTTCCGCGTTTCGGCGAACGATAACGATAATTAAAGGTATTGATAAATTCTTCAACTCTGATTGATGCAGGGTCTGGCAAGATTCCTTTTTGCAAAAATGTCCTGGCAATAGCGTAGGAGGCCGTGTCGACGTCTACCGAAAATGTAGAAACATTATTAATGGCGGTATCTATCGTAGGGTTTACTCCGTAGTGTCTAAAATACATTTCAGGGACTCTTGCACTGGAAGTGATTGGGATTTCATCCGCATAAATGGGGGAATCTTCGTTGGTTTTAGCCGATGAGCTATGGTCACTTCTTTTTTGGTCTGAGTCTGATACCGCAAAACTCTCAAATACTGATTTTTTGCTATTTTGCGTTGCAGAACAAGCCACAATTCCAATTATCAGGCTCAATAGAATTATGGTTTTAGCCAGTGTCGGTCTAAGGATTACTCGCCGCATAAAAATGGTTCTCCGTTAAGTTTCCAGTAAACTCCTTAAGTCAATAGTGTAATGGCCTATTGTCATAGGCATATCAGTAGAGTGTCATGATTGTGTCATGAAAAAATCAATACAAAAAGTCTTTATGGAGTTCAGTTATTCCATTATACCGGAATGGATAGCGGTTTCGGCATTGTGTGGATTTAAGGTTTGAAATTGAAATGAGCGCGGGCAGTACCGAAATGAGTATTAGCCAGGCCAGTCAGGTTGCCTTAGGCGGATGTCTTCTACTAATTTCCAAAGAGGTTGGTTTAGATTGTAGGTAAAAGGTTGTTCGAAGTATTCAGTAAAACGTTGGCGGACAACTTTTATTGTGGCCGTGACTATATCAAATATAATGGAGTTATCAGTTAATAAAATCGGTTGGTACTCAGGGTCTGGCTGTTGAATATTAATGAGCAGCTGAATTTCACGCCGATACAAGCGCGTTTTGTAATTAGCTTGACTTTGAAGATCGCGATCAGTCATTGCTATCAGGAGCATTATATTAAAGTGGTTCCAGTTTAGTGAGTTTTTAGTTTACCCGTGAATAGTAATAATTGTCCATTCCAATTATTCGATTTATGTGAACTGGATTGCCTTTTTTCTACCTTAAAGCGATATCGTTTAATTTGGCTTAACAGTACGTTCATCGGACTATTAAAATCCTTGCTGGTATTTGGGTAAGCCAAAATGCCCAATGCTTTATGGGTTGTTTGTGTTGATACATTGCCTATATATATCGGCGTGTTTCCCTGCAATAACTTAAAGTGAGATTTCCAAAGCCGTAATACCCATTGGCGTTCTGGAGTAGATTTCCAAAAAGTAGAGAGTGCCGGATAGGTCAATATCAATAGATGGTGACGGCCTTGATGAACCTGAGGTAACACCGGAAGATCCGCCAAACTTGCGCTTGAGTTAAGCCAATGAACCATGTTTTTGATGCGGAATTTTGCTGGTCGTTTCCATCCCTGATTAATTAAATAGTTCCGTAGTTGTTTTAAATCTCCAGCAAATTGAATATTCAACGGTTGGTGCTGATAGCCACGTAAATCACTACGCCATGTAGGCATCTTTCTCCATTGCTTCGTCCACCATTGATTAAAGGATAGCGATTTTACCGAGAGAGTTAATCGGTTAGCCTTGAGAGTTTTTTCGAAGTGGAAAAATAAATGGAAACTGATGGATAGAATTAAAGTGATGCCGCCAATAATTGCTAAATGTTTAGAATAATATCTTGGGTGTGAATATTTTTGTAACGAGATTCCTATGAAGGAAAGTAAAATTACACCCAGCACTATATTGGTGATGATTTCGGATAACCAATAGTGCCCCAAATATAGTTTTGATATTATGACCAAAATAATGACCGAGCTTACTGTAATATAGTAACCCCCGGTATTATTTTTATTGCCATGCGATAGCAATATTGCCATAAAACCAAAAATGACAAAACTTAGAGTGGTGTGGGTAATCGCTGATGCACTGATGTCGCTAATAATTATTGCGTCGGGTTTAGGGAGCAATGTTCCGAGTGCAAGTACTAATAACGCAGTGATGCCGGTTGCTAAAAGCAAATGTAGCAGTGTAGTGATGCTTTTACGATAAACGAGCCAAATCGAAGAAACGACGAGTGTTGTCAGGTATATCCATGGATCAACTAACATGGATATAAGTACCATGAAATAGTCAGCGGAAGGGCTGCGTAAGCTCTGTAAAAATTGGTAACTAGTATAACTTAGACTGCTATGCTTGCTGTCTGCAAATCCGAACACAAGAATGCTAATAAAGAGGAGGCTAGCGGTCAGAAATATTGCGCCAGAAATGAGTAATGATTTATAGGCTGAAGTATCTGGTTTTAGAATAGCACTAGTGTATGGCCCAATAAGTGGATGTCGGGTGCTCCATGATAAAACGGCGTGTGTCATTGACTGTGTATGGTGTTGTAAATAACGCACAAGGTGCTTAATGAGCCAGTGAGATATGATATAGAAAACAACCAGAAGGATCATGACTAACACAAGTCTTACGGCAATTTCAGAGGCAAGTTGTAATGATGCACCAACCACTAAACCAGGTAAAATATAGGCAGGCGCCCATGCCAGTGCGGATAATATATTAACAAAAGCGAAGCGCCGTGGTTTCATTCCAAGCATGCCAGCGATAGTGGGTACAATCGCCCGTACTGGCCCAAAGAATCTTCCCAGCACTATGCTCTTGCCGCCATGCCTCTTAAAAAAATCTTCACCTTTTAGTAAAAGTTTTTTGGTTTTAGTAAAAGGCCATACTTGGCGTAAGCGGTCTTTGTAGTGATAGCCAACCCAAAAGCTAAGTCCATCGCCCGCGATAGCGCCCGCCGCGGCCCAGGCAATAACGGGCCAGAATTCTAGTTTGCCCAAAGAGACTAGAATTCCAGCGCCCACCATTAGCACTGCACCAGGCATCAATATGCCTATAAGCACTAATGATTCGGTCATTGCAATTAGAAATATTGCAATGCCTGTTAGAGTTTGGTGTGTTCCAACCCAATCAATGATACTGCTGAATTGTTGATAAAAAGTACCTGGTTCGATTTCCATAGCATTAGGACTTAATATAATTTACAAACTAGAAAAAACTTTGTCGGCAGTTTGTATCGTTTGTTCGATATCGGCATTAGTATGCGCCGCAGAGACAAAACCGGTTTCATAAGCAGAGGGCGCCATGTATATACCATTATCAAGCATGCCGTGGAAAAACTTTTTAAAACGCTCAGTATCACAGGCATTAGCTTGTTTAAAACTAGTGACTTTCTTTTCTGGTGTAAAAAATAAGCCAAACATTGCGCCGACCTGGTTGGAGCTCATGGCAATATTATGATTTTTTGCGCTAGCACAAATTCCAGAAACAAGCTTGCTGGTCATTGTGGATAATGAATCATAGAATCCCTTTTGTTGAATGATCTTTAAAGTTTCAATGCCAGCAGTCATGGCTATGGGGTTTCCAGAAAGTGTGCCGGCTTGGTAAATAGGGCCAAGTGGCGCAATCTTTTCCATGATCTCGCGTTTGCCTCCAAATGCGCCTACTGGCATGCCTCCGCCGATGATTTTACCCAAAGTGGTCAAGTCGGGAGTGACTTTATACACAGATTGTGCCCCGCCCAGTGCGGTGCGAAAGCCCGTCATTACTTCGTCAAAAATCAAGACTGTGCCATGGTGATCACACAGCGACCGCAATCCCTGTAAAAAACCATCTACAGGGGGAATGCAGTTCATATTTCCAGCGACGGGTTCTATAATTATTGCAGCGATACTGTCGCCTATTTCACTAAAAGTTTTCTCTACTTCTGCGAGATCATTGTAGGTTAAAGTAATAGTATGATTAGCTAAAGCGGCTGGGACGCCAGGCGAAGTAGGGATGCCGAGAGTCAAAGCACCTGAGCCTGCTTTAACCAGCAAGGAATCTGAGTGGCCGTGGTAGCAACCCTCAAATTTGATAATATTGTCGCGGCCAGTATAACCTCGTGCCAGACGCAAAGCAGTCATGGTGGCCTCTGTTCCAGAGTTGACCATACGTACCAATTCCATTGAAGGTACTAGCTCGCAAACCAGGTCAGCCATTTCTACTTCAATTTGAGTAGGTGCACCAAATCCCAGGCTCAGATCTATCGATGTGTGTACGGCTTTGATGACCTGTGGGTGATTGTGTCCTGCTACCATTGGCCCCCATGAAGCGACATAGTCTATATACCGTTGATCATCGACATCATATAAATAGGCTCCTTTGGCACTTTTAAAAAATACCGGATCGCCACCAACTCCATGAAATGCACGCACGGGTGAATTAACACCGCCCGGAATATGTTTCTGTGCTGCTTTAAATAAGGTGCTGGAAGTGGGTCTGGATGAAGGTGACATTGGGTTCCTTTCAGGTATTAAAGTTATGAGATTTTAATCTTTGTACAATGCGTTAAATTTTTGAGCGGTTAATTGTATCGCTTTTTGCGCGAACACTCCATTAATCACCGCGAGCATATCTGCCCCTGCTGTCACTAAAGAAGCAGCATTTTTTAAGGTAATACCCCCAATTGCTGCAATGGGTACATTGAGTGTTTGGCGAGCGTCATGCAATAAGTCAATGCTGGCTTTAGCGGCTTCTGGTTTAATAGAAGAGGAAAAAAAACTACCGAATGCAACGTAACTTGCGCCTTGTTGTTGTGCCTTAATGGCGATGGGTAGTTGATTATAGCAAGAGATGCCGATTACTTTTTTATCGCCCAATACAGCACGCGCTTGCGGTATGTCTTGATCTTTTGCGCCAAGGTGAACACCATCCGCATTTGAATCTTTTGCCAATTGAATATCATCATTGATGATTAGTATTGCGTCATATTCAAGGCACAGCTGTTTAAGTTGTAAAGCATCGCTAAGGCGGCGACGGTGGTCAGTACTTTTGTCGCGGTACTGGATAATTCGAGCACCCCCTTCAAGAGTGTCGCGAACCCGGTCTAGCAAGTGGTTTTGAAGTAGCGCTGTATCTGTGACAGGGTATATGCCCTGCAGGATAGTGGATGAATGTTGAGTAAGAATTGAGGTGATTGTCATGAGTGTTGAGCCCAGAATAATCGGTTGGGGATGAGTTGGCCTGAACCAATAGGGTAAGCGTGTTTTAGGCTTTGCCAGGTATATTCTTGTGCTTCAAGAATGGCGGCTATCGCAGATTTATTTTGTGCGACTAATCCTGCAATGCTAGCGGATAAAGTGCAGCCGGTACCATGATATTCGCCAGGCAAACGTTGCCAGCTAAAAGTTTCCGGGTTCTTGTTTTCCTGGTATAAGGTGTTGTGTAGCTGTTCACCAGGGAGATGTCCGCCAGTAATAAATACATACTCAGTTTTTTGATCGAGAATTGTCTGTGCATTATCTTCTTGTGAAGACTGTGTTTGCCCAAGGACACTGGCGAGCGTTTGTGCTTCGATGTGATTAGGCGTCAGTATGTTTGTGAGAGGCAGTAATTCATGAGCCAGGGTTTTAACATAGTGTGTATCTGATATGGCAGTGCCGCGGCCTGAGCTTAGAACTGGATCTAGAATGACCGGGATCTTTGGCAGTTCCTGTAATAGGTCTCGAATGCAGAATATTAGTTCAATACTTCCTATCATTCCTATTTTTATGGTAGAAATATGAGTGTCTGATATTAATGTCATCATTTGTTGTTCGACAATTTTTGGATCTACGGGTTTAAAGTGCCGAATATCGTGTGTGTCTTGCGAGGTTAAATTGGTTACTATTGGGCAGGGGTGGCAGCCATGACTGGTAATGGATTCGATATCAGCTTGGATACCAGCACCTCCGGTAGGATCAAGGCCGGAAATTACCAAAACGGTAGGAATGGCGCTACTGCTCATAGGGGTGTCCAGTGGTCTGGGCGTTTCTTGTGGCTCACAATCATGCCTAAATATTCGCTATTGTACGCGTAATAAACTTTGGCGCATAGGGGCGTGAGGCATAGCGTCGCATGTCGTGGCATGTAATAATACGGCCTTAATAATTTTAGAGCTGATTTCGTAGAATTGGCAGGGGATGGCAATCGTTATGGCTAAATATGTATGTACAGTTTGTGGGTTTATTTATGATGAGGCAGTGGGTCACCCTGATGATGGAATAGAACCAGGGACTAAATGGGATGATGTTCCCTTAAACTGGTCTTGTCCTGAATGTGGTGTATCGAAGGAAGACTTCGAAATGGAGAAAATAGGGTAGGTTTAGTTGATCTGCCAACTCAGGAGGTGCTAGTAAGTTGTTAATCGCCTCCTCTGGCAATACAGTAATCGAAATATTTTGCTAATGGCGGACTATTGGCAAGAGATTCTCTTTAATCATTAACTTTCTCCATTGATTTGATTATTGTCCCGTGTGATCGTCGTTCTGATTGTAAAGTCGTTCTGATTATAAATTAAGAAAAACTCTATTCAGTTTGCAGTGTTAATGGTCTTTTGCTTATTTTTGTCATTCTATTTTTGGAAATAGATCACAGTTTTTCTCTCGTTTTAACCCTTTCCTGTGCTATATTCGTTCAAGCATTTATAGAATAATACCAATAAAATTAGCAATCATAAATAAACTCTTGGAGTTCAAGTCAATATGCGTGCATTCAGCATCATTGCCAATCAAACCTTTAAAACATTCACGACGCTCACTATTATTTTGTTTGGTTTGTTTGTCCATTTTTCGTTACATGCTGAGTCATTGCATCATGCGGCAACGCGTGGAAATATTTACAAAATAAAGCAACTGCTCGCTCAAGGAGTCGATGTTAATAAAACGGCCGATTCTAATCGAACTGCATTACACTTAGCCAGTTTATGGGGCAAGACTGCTAATGTAAGATTTCTTGTGCAAAATAATGCAGATTTAGAAAGGCCAGATAAATATGGGTATACCGCGTTAAGGCTTGCTGCACAGGAAGGTCAATACAAAACAGTAAAGGCTCTTATACGGCTTGGCGCTAATGTTAACTCTGTGGATTATGCTCAGGCGACTGTTTTACATTATCCAACACTTCGTCCGGAAGTGGCCAAGTTGCTGTTGGAGGCTGGTGCAAATATCGAAGCTAAAGATGGCAATGGCTATACTCCGTTAGTAACAGCGGCCCAAGTTTCAAATATTGGACTGGTGAATCTTTTATTAATTAAGGGTGCTAGTATTGATGCGGCACGAGATAAATCTAATGCCGGTCTTTTGCATTGGGCCGTGATAAAAGTACAAAAAAGAATGGTTAAGTTGCTGCTTAGTTATAACGCTGATGTCAATATTCGAGATGAAAATCAAAATACTCCATTGCATGATGCGGCGAAGTTTAGCAGTTTTGCGATTGTCAAAATACTAGTGGCAAAAGGAGCTAACGTAAATGCAGTAAATAATAAACTAGAAACACCGTTACATCGAGCTGCGTCAGGAGATAATAAGAAAATTGCTCTATGGCTTTTAAAGAATAAGGCTGACCCGGAAGTTAAAAACAAGAGTGGACAAACAGCGCTTGAAGTAGCAATAGATGGCGGGTTTACTAATTTAGTTGCATTATTAAAGCCTTACAGTGCAAAAAATACTCCTGTCGATACAACGTTTGATGATAAGTCTGAAACAAAAACTGCCAAGCAGCAGGAATTGAAAAAAGAGCTTAACTCTAAGGAAGCAAAAGAAAAATCTGTAGTAAGTCAGCGTAAGTCGACCGAGAATGCTGCTAAATCAGAATCAGAAAAATCGAGTGCGATAAAATCACAGCAGGTTAAGTCGAAAGAGAAAAAGGAAGCGCAAGGAAAATCAGAACCCGCCAAACCGGTGATTTCAACGGGTAAGCAACAGCCAAATATAAAGTTAAAAACAGATAGTGTTCTAGATAAGAAATCCGTTGTTACTCAGCCCGAGCCTGCCAAGCCTGATTCAGGGAGAGCGGTTCCAAAAAGTAGTGTTAAAGATTCCGGCCACAAAAAATCAATGGTTACTAATAAACAGGCACCTGAAATAAAAAAACCACGTGCTGAAGATCCCTTCTTGTTTTAATGTTCAAATATTTCTAATAATCTTCATCAACGTTGAGTAGTGGTATCTTGTCGAGATAAACTATCTCACTGTCAATTTCACCATTGTCATGCAGCTCGATTACTCGAAAAGCAGGAGCAACATTGTCGAGTTCAAACTGTTGAGAGTTGCTTTTAAATTGAATGCAGGTAGAGGGGCTGCCGATTATCGTGACTTTATGGTGTTGTGACAGGTGGTTTTGGTGGACATGTCCGAACAATATACCCTTAATAGTGTCATAGGCATCAATAAGTTTAAATAGTGGTTCAGGGTTTTGTAGCATGATATTGTCGATCCATGTACTGCCTACGGGAACGGGCTGGTGATGCAAGCAGATCAGTACATTAGGTTTCTCTGTCCTGGATACGATGGTTTCTGTGCGCTTAATTTCTTCTTTTGTGATATATCCATACCCTTCGTCTGGCACCGAAGAATTGAGTAAAATAATTTTCCATGAGCCTACATCGCATTCACCTGTTGTCCAGGTGTTAGGCAGAGACTTTTTCATCTGAGCTTCTATGTCATGGTTCCCTGCAAGCGCTGAAACAGGTAGATTCAAGGATGTGATAATATCCTGTAACGCTTGATATGATTCCTGGCTGGCGTCATGACTTAAATCACCGGTAAGTAGAACGTGTGACGCTGTATGTTGCTGCGCCATGGTGACGCAAGAACCAAGTGAATTACGGGTAATGACACCTTTTAGAGTGCCTTGTGGGTCAGCTGTTAAATGTGTGTCAGTGAATTGTAAAAGCGTTGGCATTCAGTCTCCTGGCAGGAAGCCACAGTTCATTGTCGAATGTAGTTTATATTATCACTAGTTTATGTGAGGACCCGCTATTTTACCAGTTTCAATAGGGTGATGGTAAATACTCTATTGATACACTTAATTAAGGAGCTATTAGAAATGTCGAATAGAACGTTAAATTTGAATGACGATTTATACCGTTATTTATTATCAGTTTCTGCCACAGAGTCTGATTTACTGTCGGCACTACGCAAGGAAACAGAAAATGTAGAGCTATCCATTATGCAAATTGCGCCCGAACAAGGACACTTCATGTCCTTTCTGGTTAAGCTAATGGGCGCAAAACGCGCGATTGAGATAGGCAGTTATACGGGTTATAGCGCGATATGTATTGCGTCCGTAATGCCTGCCGATGGTTATCTGCTTGCTTGTGATCTTAGTAAAGAATGGACGGATATCGCCAGACGTTTTTGGTCACAGGCGAAGCTGGATTCTATTATTGAGCTTAAACTTGCACCTGCGCTGGAGACTCTGGAGAAATTATTAAGTGATGATCAGCAGGGTAGTTTCGACTTCATTTTTATTGATGCTGACAAAATAAATTATGATCACTATTATGAACAATCTCTAAAATTGTTACGGTCTGGAGGATTGATGCTAATCGATAATGTTTTATGGAGTGGTAAGGTTGCAGATAGAGAGAACCATGATATCGATACGATAGCCATTCGTGAGCTCAATTTAAAACTTAAATCGGATGCCCGTATTCACTTAAGTGTCTTGCCTGTGGCCGATGGTTTGAGTTTGGTGCTTAAAAAATAATAATGTTGATATTTAAGCACGAGGTGAAATTTTCCCTACTTTCCAAAACTTAAGATCGTTGAAGTTATAGGTGTGGTCGATATCGTGATTGTCATTATTCAGTAAGACGATACTAACTGTGGTGACGCTATCAGTCACCTGATTAATGGGATCATCATAGTGTGCTCGAACGGCAAAATGATTTGTGGTAAGACGTCCTGCGATAACTTGTTGATCAGGCTCTACTACAAAATATTGACGATTCTCAGGGCCATTGATAATGCCCATGCCTTTAACTCGAATAGGATTGGGGCCCGTATATTCCTCGGCATCGTATATTTCAAGCACGTAGGATGAAAAGCCTGAAGTAAAATTCATAATTTCCTCATTTAAATTCGGCCGCTGAACAGTCACGCATAACTTCATCATGCGGCGTAATTGTGCTTACTTTATCGTCGCTTGTTTCAGTATGCAAGCAAAATCAATTATATTTATATTAGTACTGCTTAATAGTCGGGGTAGTGAGTGTTAGCGATTGAAATATACCAAATATTAGTGGCACTAGCCCAAATTTTGCTTATAGCAATTTGTTAAATATTTTTGAATTGCGTCTCAGGTTGTAAAATTGCTGTTTTTCTACTGGCAAAGAATTGACATCAGACTCCACAAAACCTTGTTCGATAAACCAGTGTTCTGAAAGAGTTGTTAATGCAAATAATCGATTGATACCCAAATTTTTAGCAATCTGAATAATACGGTTTAATAATGCACTACCATGACCTTGTCTGGAATATTCTGGATGCATGGCCAGGCAAGCAAGTTCTGCTGATGTTGTGTCATTCGTAAATTGATGTAAGGCGGCACAGCCGATCACCATGCCATCTCGTTCAAGAACGTGATAGTCAGATATCTCAACTTCCAACGACTCACGTGAGCGTTCAAGTAATGCGCCAGAGGAAATTAATGGACTAATTAATTCAAGAATACCTGAGGCATCCTCGGCGAGTGCTGGTCGTAGGTTGTCGTAGCTTTCCGACGTGATTAACGTACCGCATCCATCTCGACTAAAGAGTTCTAATAATAGTGCACCGTCTTGCTTGCCATTAATTAAATGGCTACGTGCGACTCCAGACTCACATGCGTTAATTGCTGTGAGTAAGTGTTTACTTGCCTCTTCACTTAAGTAATTTTGTTTCAATATCTCGTGTCCCTGTGCGACGGTTAGTTCACGAATTAAATGATCCTGTTGATTATTGCTAAAACCATTCTGGTCGACCAATAACAGTAACTTTTCAGCCTGTAGTTCACTTGCAACTGCACAAGCAACTTCTTCAGCACCGAGACTAAATATCTCTCCAGAGGGTGAATAACCAATTGACGACAAGAGGACAACATCACCATCGTTTAATCGTGAACGTATTCCGTTAGAATCAATTCGACGAACTTGTCCTGTATGTTGAAAGTCAATGCCATCGACAACCCCCAAGGGTTTCGCGACGACGTAGTTGCCAGAAGAAACCCGAATACTTGCTCCGGACATGGGCGTATTAATCAGTCCCTGTGAGAGTAGTGCTTCAAATTTTACACGAATATGCCCTACAGCATCCTTGACTGAAGACAATGTTTTATCGTCAGTAATACGCAAACCTTTATGGTAACTAGTTTTAACATTTAAGGAATCAAGTTTCTGATCAATTTGAGGACGTGCGCCATGGACCAAGACCAGGCGTATACCCAGGCTATTGAGCAATGCGATGTCATGAATAATATGGCTAAATAAAGAGTCGTTGATTACATCGCCTGGAATCAAAAGCACGAAGGTTGATCCCCGGTGTGCATGAATATAGGGCGAAGAGGCTCTAAACCAGCTAATAAAATCTGTTGTGTCTTGCGTTAGTTTCATGGGCTCTATATTAGTATGTTGAGAGTCTAAAGTACAAATAAATCAATTTACATGCAGGTTTTTTCGATCAAATTTTGTATTAATTTTTGCATGGGTTTTATTTGATTAAGCGCAATATATTCATTTGCCTGATGTGCTTGATCAATACTACCAGGTCCTAATATTATGGTCTCACATTGTAGGCTTTGGAAGTAAGGCGCCTCTGTCCCAAATGCGACTGAATGTGCACTATGCCCGGATAGCGACTCAGTCAACTTCACGATGTCACTATTCACATCTGTTTCGAAGGCGGGAATGCCTTGAAATAGAATTTTATAATCAAAACTCAAATTACTATTCGCAAGAGATTTCGCAGTAATTTGTTTAATTTGCTCACGCAATTCATCGCGTGACATGCCAGGTAAGCAACGTAGGTCAAAATGTAACTCACACGAGCCGCAAATCCGATTGGGATTATCGCCACCGTGTATATGGCCAAAATTCATAGTGGGTATTGGAACCGTAAACGCTGTATTCTGATATTGTTGCTGCAAACGATCTCGCCACGCTAGTAAATCATGCATTACTTTATGCATTCCTTCGAGTGCGCTTGCGCCAAGCTGTGGATTGCTGGAGTGGCCTGATTGCCCAATAACAGTGATTGCGTCAGAGAGCATTCCTTTATGCATATGAACAGGTTTCAAGTCCGTTGGCTCGCCGATTAATGCGTAATCTGCATGTAGTAAATTTTCTTCTGCTAAATAACGTGCGCCATCCATTGTGGATTCTTCATCCGCAGTGGCGACCAAAATAAGAGGTTTTTTTAGATCGCTGCTTTTATATTTGGAAATAGCGGCAAGAGCGATCGCAAAAAATGCTTTCATATCACAACTGCCCAAACCGTAAAATCTATTATCTTTTTCAGTAACTGCAAGTGGGTTTGAATTCCACAATGATTCATCAAATGGTACGGTGTCGGTATGACCCGCAAGAATTAGCCCACCATGAACGCTTCCGTCTTCCGCCGGTGTCATATCGTTTGGGTAAAGTATTGCACTTAAGTTAGCTTTGGGTGTTGCATTGACTGTCTGCGCAGGAAGCAGATTAATATGAGTCATAAATCCGGCACTATTAAGCCACTCTTCAAGTGCGTGGATAACCGGCAGATTACTCATGTCGATATCATTGTGGACGCAACTGACAGATGGAGTACTGAGTAGAGTGCTAAGCATCTGTTGAAAATCAGGAAGGTTCATAAGATTCCAGTAGGTGAGTGTTAGTAGGCCAATTATTAAAGTGCGATGGTGTTGATAGATTTTAAGTATATTCGATGGTGTTGATAGATTTTAAGTATATTCAAAGTATCGGGTAAAACACTATTGATCACAAGCGTAGAAGTCTTTTGCTCAGGCAATGTTTGTTATGTGTAACAAAATTGGGTATGGATGTGGATTTTTGCTGTGGGATTAATGGTCTAATTCATTAGATTCAAATACGCTGATTTACTGTTTCAATAAGTTGTTAAAAAGTTGTTAGTCAGTTCGTCAAAAATAAATCTGTGTTGTTTTGTGAAAATGAGAAAAAATAAAATACCCTTAATTTCAGTATGTTAAGCGAGTATTTGTTTTCTGTTAAGCAAAACTTAATTTTTGTAAGAGATCGGTAAGCGCTGATCGGTATCATGGGTCTCAGTCAAGCACGGAAGTTTGGCGAATATCCAAGCCATTTATAATCAGGGTAATCGTATCAGGTTACTTGTTAGCCACCAGTAATTGTTGGCAGGAGTTAAATGGAAATAACCAGGCAGTGAATGGTTGTGTTGAGGTAGGGAGTACTATCTTATCAACCAGATCTGAAAGCAGCCCCAGGATAGGGGGTGCTTTAAAGCCGCAGCATCTTTATTTCACTGTTGTATTATGGGGCCGCCTGGCCCCATTTTTTTAGTCTGTTTTATTCCTTTCTAGATTTCATTAATATTTTTATACAATGCGACTGTTTTAGCTGAAGGTGAAATGCCAAGACTATCAGAGAGATTTTGTCTGCATTGGTGATACATATTGGCCGCATCGGCTTGACGATCTACCTGTTGGTACGCATGCATAATATGTTGGTAAAGTTTTTCAGATAGAGTGTCTATTTCCAGTCCTCGCATGTAGCAACTAATGGCATTATCCCATTGTTCAAGCTTGCTCCAGTACTGTCCCATATCACAGATTAGTTGAATGAAGCGGTTCTTAAGTTTTTGTTGTAATGGTAATGACCAATAACATTCAGCTTCATTATTTAAAAAATGGCCTTGATACAGTTTTATCAGATTTTTTCCTAGTACCTCAATTTGTGCGATGTTGTCACTGGAAGGAACTTTTTTCAGAGTTTTATCCAGTAAGCCATAATTTCTTTCCCACGACCAGATATCTACCCAGACGTAGTGAGGGTCTATCGTGAGGTAACCGTTTTGCAGGGTTAATACTTGTTCCCCCAATATTTTACGCAAACGATGCAAGGTAGTGTGTAATGATTGAGTGGCACTGTCGCCTTCTGCATCAGGCCACATGTGCTCAATTACACGATTCTGGTCAATTTGTCTTCCCCCGAGTGATAGGAGTACTTTAAGCAGTTCCAGAGGTCGCCGACGAGCCTTGCCGGTAATGGCGACCGGTTTTCCATTAAGCTTAATGGCGAAGCGACCGAGAGCATAAATTTTAATTTTCCATGGCCAGTTGTCTAAATGTACGGGAGGATTTTCAGGAACAAGGTTACGCAGCTGAATGACTTTTTGGACGAATTCAGTTTCGATGTCTTGTTCGAGCGCCTTCACGCAAAGCTTACTCATGATTGGCGGCCACCAAAATGCATGCTTAATTAAATCTTGTTCCCTTGCAATCGCAAAACCATCACGCAGTGCTTTGCATGCCCGTTTTTCAGACTGCATTTCAAAGGCAAATTCAGCTTCATTCATAAGTGCGAAGTACTGCATATTACGAGCACGTATTTGAATGACTGATTCAAGCAGCATATTGTTCACCGCGACAGCTTTTTCTTTCTGGCGAGTACGAAACAAGGCTTGTGAGTAAATAGTTCTTTGTAAGGCTTCGCCATAGGGCGAGCCTGCAGACACAAATGCTTTTAGACCTGCTTCGCAATGTTCTAGCGCTTCGTGGTTTTTTCCTCTAAATAAATAGATGCGACCAAGGATATAGTGGTAATGGCCTACGTCCCATAAGCGCTTGGGATCTAGTGACGCAGACATTCTTTCAAGATATTCATTTGCCAATTTTTGCTTGTCAAGTGACAAGCAAGCATAGACACCGCTTGAATATAATAAGGTATCCCAAAGATGAAAGCCTGCTTGCTGTCCGATAGTAAGCCCTTGCTTGATTGAATCAAGAGCAGCTTGGTGCTTACCTTGTTTCCACAGGAAAATTCCATCCAGAGCATGCCAGAGTGTCAGAATTGAGGGGTCACGTAAACGGCGAGACGCAGGTCTTAATATATCAACAACCATGGTGGCTTTTGGGAGGTCGCCACGCCAAACGGTATAGTAAAAGAATAACTGAAAACCAAGCTTAATTTGTGTCGAGGCATCGCGAATTTGAGGCATGGCTTGAATGAGTTTTTCTTCCCAGTCGGGCATGTTTGGGTGGTCAGGTTTGCGATACATTAATGCGGAAAACATTCCGGCCGCTACGCGAACCGCGATTTGTGGGGAGGGGAATTCCACACCGCGTGCCAGCATAGTGTCCATGTCATTGATCCAGCGATCAAGCGGTTTAAAATTACCCCACTCGATAATGTAGGTCTCGATGACGCCCAGCCAACTTAAAAATACTCCCTCCATATCTTCCTGGCGCCTGAATTGCTCATAGGCTTGAATAAAAAATTTACGGCTTAACTGTAGAGTAAAGGGTTGGTTGCATACGCCTTTCCAATATTGCAGCCAGGGAGTGGAATAAGTAATATTGTCTGGAATTTTATCCAGCCAGAGAACCATTGTCTTATGCAGTCCTGCTTCGAGCAAAGTTTGTCCGTGCTGGATAATGACCTTGGCAATAGAGTGCCAATCTTCAATTTCCTGAAAGAGGGTAATTGCTTGTTCAGCTTCACCGGCTTCCGCAAGCATAGAGGCAGCTTTTCGTTGAATATCAAGAATTTCATATTTGCCCAGAGTGACATGTGCTTGTTCGATTAGAAATTCACGAAATAATGGCTGGAATCGATATGAAGCTTTACTGCCCGTTTGTTTTTGTATAAAACAATTTTTCCGAGCCAATTCATTGAGTACTCGAGACGCACGAGGAGACTCGGTAATGGCGCATGCGATCTCGGGAGTGATTGTCGGGATTAAACTTATTTTAAGCATAAAGTCTTTCATGTCAGAAGAGCTGCGCTGAAATATTTCACCAGCAAAGTAATCAAAGATAACCTGGTTATCACTAAACTCCGTTTCTTCTGATAAGCTATGCTCGAGAATTTGATCGAGCATAAGCACCAGGCCAGTCACCCAGCCATTGGTTAGTTTCCATGCAATCTCGACTTGTTGATTTGATAAGGGCAGGGATGCAGCCTTGGCAGTATGGCGTTGTTGGCAAATGGCCTGGCAGTCATCTTGAGTGAGGCGTAGGTTATCTGAGTTCATGAAATGGATACTACCGTTGGCTCTTAATCGAGCATAGGCCGCAGGCGGATCATCGCGGCTGATAAATATTACATGACTTCCTTCAGGAATTTCATTCAGGCCCTGTACCAACACCTCATGGGTGATAGAATCTGGAGCACAATCTTGATACTGATCTATTACGATTAATCCAGGCTGCTTTAAGCGAGCAAAGAGTTCTCTAAAAAAATTAACGGAAAACTTGTCAAGACTATGGACTAGTTCAGGAGTTAAGGTAGGCAAGGCATTTTTTTTGCGGACGCCACCACGTTTGACGCCTAGCCCCATATAGTAAAAAAAAGAAGCGGGGTCGGTGTCACCAGCGTCCATTTGGTACCAAATAACGGGAAGATCGTTGTGTGCAATATAATCGGCTACTAAGGTGGTTTTTCCTGAGCCCGCTGGTCCAGACAGCCAAACCAGGGGTTTGTGCATAGCATGTTCAAGCTGGGAGGTCAGATTTTCTCGAGTATAAATATCGAGTAATCTAGGAGGGTTGAGTTTTGCTGTTTTGATTGATGCGCCCATGTGTAGCGTTTCCTTACGAGTAACTACAGTTTAAAGGAATCTCTAATTAATTAGTGATTGGGTCTCTTTAACTATAGATTTTATTCTTGTGATTTCCCGGTTTTTTTACTGGAATTTGTAGTTTTTAACTATGTCTCTCAGGGTATTGTAATGGTGTTTTTATGATCGGACTAGTAAGATTTTTAGTAACATGAAAACAGTGGCTTAGCGCGCTGTGTCTGTTAAGATTCATTAAATTGTCCAAAACTATTAGTTCGACCGTTTATTCCGGCTGAACAATTTTAATGAATTGAGGAAGTTATGCCAGTATATCGCTCCAGAACCACTACCGCAGGTCGCAATATGGCGGGTGCTCGTGCCTTATGGCGTGCCACCGGAATGACCGATAATGACTTTGAAAAACCGATCATTGCTATTTCTAATTCATTTACCCAATTTGTGCCAGGGCACGTACATCTGAAAGATTTGGGGCAATTGGTGGCGCGTGAAATTGAAAAAGCAGGGGGGGTGGCAAAAGAATTTAACACTATCGCGGTTGATGATGGAATAGCGATGGGGCATGACGGAATGTTGTACAGTCTGCCGAGTCGTGAAGTCATTAGTGATGCGGTTGAATATATGGTGAATGCTCATTGTGCTGACGCAATGGTGTGTATTTCTAATTGCGATAAAATCACCCCGGGAATGTTAAATGCCGCAATGCGCTTGAATATTCCAACGATTTTTGTCTCGGGTGGACCTATGGAATCGGGCAAAAGTGTTATCAGGGGGAAGGAAGTTCATCTTGATTTGATTGATCCGATGATTCAGGCGGGCAATCCTGAAGTCAGTGATCAAGAAGTATTGCAAATGGAACGATCCGCCTGCCCTACTTGCGGTTCTTGTTCTGGGATGTTTACCGCGAATTCAATGAATTGTTTAATTGAAGTGATTGGTATGGCGTTGCCAGGCAATGGTAGTTTGTTGGCGACACATGCTGATCGTAAAGAATTATTTCTTGAAGCAGGGCGGACAATTGTGGATTTGGCCAAACGTTATTATGAGCAGGATGATGAGTCAGTATTGCCTCGTAATATCGCTAGTTTTAAAGCTTTCGAAAATGCCATGACTATGGATATAGCCATGGGCGGGTCAACTAATACGATACTGCATTTGTTGGCGGCAGCGGAAGAAGGTGAGGTGGGCTTCACTATGGCTGATATAGATCGCTTGTCCCGCAAGGTTCCTAATTTATGTAAGGTGGCACCCAGTACTTCAAAATATCATATGGAAGATGTGCATCGTGCTGGTGGTGTGATGGGGATTCTTGCTGAGCTGAGTCGTGGTGGATTGATTCACCGTGATACTCATGTTGTGTACGGAAAATCAATGGGTGAGGCATTGGATCATTGGGATATTACCATTACTAATGATGACGCGGTCAAAAAAATGTATAGCGCAGGCCCGGGTAATGTGCGTACCACAGAGGCCTTTAGTCAGGAGAAGCGCTGGCCCTCGTTGGATGTCGACCGTGCTAATGGATGCGTGCGCGATATGGAGCATGCCTATAGCAAAGACGGCGGGCTGGCAGTTTTATTTGGCAATATAGCGGTTGATGGGTGTGTGGTAAAAACTGCGGGTGTTGACGAAAATATATTAACTTTTTCCGGCCCGGCGCGTATTTTTGAAAGTCAGGATGTTGCCGTTGAATCGATTTTAAACGATGAGGTCAAGGAAGGCGATGTTGTAATCATTCGTTATGAAGGGCCGCGTGGTGGCCCTGGTATGCAAGAGATGTTGTACCCCACGACTTATCTTAAATCGAAAGGTCTGGGTAAAGCCTGTGCCTTATTAACGGATGGTCGGTTCTCAGGGGGTACGTCAGGTTTGTCTATTGGACATGCTTCGCCAGAGGCGGCTGAAGGGGGTGCAATTGGTTTGATTGAAGAGGGTGATCAGATTGATATTGATATTCCTCAACGTAAAATCAATGTCGTGATTAGTGATGAAGTATTGCAGCAGCGTCGTGATGCGATGGATGCGAAAGGAGCAGATGCCTGGAAACCTTTAAACCGGGTGAGAAAGGTCTCGCAAGCTTTACAAGCGTACGCATTAATGACTACCTCCGCTGCACGTGGGGCGGTACGCGATGTAACGCAACTTAAAAAATAAATTTGATAAAGATTGTACCTCGTTAATACTTAATGTGAGAGGCTAGGTCAGACCCTCGTCTCTGATATTGTAAAATATTCCTGAAGTACAAGTTAAATGATAACGAGAGTTCGGTTAGTTTGATTTACTTATATTAGTAAATGCAAGTTAGTGCTGACTCGTAATTAAACGTGGTCTGTCCCCAATAAACTAGCTCCACAGATTATCGCGTCGCCAGCGTATACGAGTGACGCCGATTCCCGTAAAGAATGCCAGTGCCGTTAAAATCGAACCCCAGATAAACCATTTTCGTGAATCAGATGCTTTGAACGATCCTGTTTGTTCGCGTGCGATCTTTAGTTCTTGATAGGTTTTTTCGAGCTTACTCAATAATGCTTTATTTTGTTTTGCCATATTGGCAGTAGAGCCGACGAGCTTGGCGAGTGTGGCATTTTGTACTTTTAATTCAGAAGCGAGTAACTCAACTCGTTCACTTTCGCGTTTGGCAACCTTATGGATAGTCGAGGCTGTCTGATTTTCTTGTTCCATAGTAAGAATCTTTTTCTTAAGTGAAGCGATTTGCTTGCCTGCATTGTTTAACCGCAAAGCAGCAGGCTTGTCTGTCATGAGGAGTTTGCCCGCAATCCAGCCGCGAGATTTTGGTGCCCATTGCACGAGTACATAACCCGTTCGTTGATCTTTACGTAGAACTCGAACAGGAATCCCTGCGGGGATCATTTTGATTATCTTGTGGTTCAAGCCGCTTCCACCGCGTACCGGGACTCTAACCTGATCTGTTGCATATAAAGTCAGTGCTGACGCATGATTGGCAAATGTTATAGTTCCCACATATAACACAGCGATCATTAATTTATGTATTATTTTCATTGTTATCCCCTTGCTTTAATCGGTATTGTGACATGTCCCATTTGGATAATAAACTATCAATCGGGCTTTACTGTCTAAAAGTAACAAAAAATTTAACCCTCCAAATAAAATCGTAATGCTAAGTAAGGTTTACTCCTTACAAAAGTTGTCGTACTTAATGCGGTATGAAATCTGCATTCTCCACAACAACCATTCACATTGATCGCGATTTTGTGTGAAATTATGGAGTTGGCCGTCAATTTAATGAGGATTTTAGTGTAAGCTGTTGTTTTAATGAGCTAAGTTGGTTGAGATGTCAAATCCTTGTCGCTTGTATGGTAAATAAGACGATAAGTATTTGGTTTCTAAAATAGGAAAAGGAAGAACTATGTTGCCGAAGGAAATACAAGACTATTTCGAACAAAGGGGCGTTGCCTTTGAAATACTCAAGCACGTTCCAAGTGAAACGCCTTCTCAGGCAGCCATTGGTTTAGGTGTCGACCCGGCAAGAGTGGCTATTGCTACTGTTGTTAAAGATAAGCTTGGGACATTATTGTTGGTGTATCCCGCGAATACTTTGTTAGATATTGAGGCCTTAAATGAAACGATAGGGCGTAAGTTTGCGCTCCTGTCCAAAGAAGAAATGGAAATGGAGTTTCCTGTCTATAATAACGGTCAATGTGTGCCCATTGCTTCAATTTATCAAATCGGTGCTGAAGTCCATTCAAGTTATGCGTGCTCGCAAGACGTGTATTTTGTCATTGATAAAACCGCACTGTGCAAAATTTCTGGTGCTAATTTTTGCATGTTGCAAGGACCTGCGATGTACGATGATTTCTTTGTGCAGGAGCAACAAGTCAAGTCCGTTCAGCTCAAGCAACAGTTTAGAAAAAGTCGCAAAGAAATGATTCGTGAACGACTTGAAAAAATTGACTCTTTGCCTGCAATGCCCACTATCGCACAACGTTTACTGCAATTAAGCGCCAATCCTTATGCTGGCGCGCGAGATTTAGCCATGGTGATCGAGCAAGATCCCAGCCTTTCTGCGCAATTGGTTCGCTATGCGCGCTCGCCTTTGTATGGATTTACCGGCGATCTAAATTCAATTCAGGATGTGGTGTCACGAGTACTTGGTTTTGATATGGTGCTGGATATGGCAATAGGAGTGTCAGTGGGGCGTATGTTCCGTAATCCAAAAGAAGGTAAGTTAGGGCTTGAGAATTATTGGCGTCACGCAATATTTTGTGCGGTGTTGTGTCAAAAATTTGCATCAGCAGTAAAGGGCCCGCATAAAGCTCGGCCAGGAATGGCTTATTTATGTGGACTATTACACAATTTTGGTTTTTTGCTACTAGGGCATTTATTTCCCCAAGAGTTTATGATGCTTAACAAGGCCATTACAAAGTTTCCTAATAACTCGGTGATTGATCTTGAAAATACTGTCGTAGGTGTCACTCATATGGAGTTAGGTGTGTGGTTGATGAAAGCCTGGAATATGCAAGACGAAATTGTCTTTAGCATTCGCGAACACCACAATGAGCACTATAGAGACGCACATTGCGTATACCCTAACCTGGTTCTTATCGCTAATCGTATGTTGCATGATATGGAGTTTGGTGACGAATTATCCTCCACTATTCCACAAGGCCTGATTGATCATCTAGGCCTGGATATGGATAAAGTACGGGAAATATTCGAAAATACTTTAAGCGAAGGACAGGGACTTGAGTATATGGCTTTACAAATGGCTGCATGATCCGGCACAATAAAGTTCAGCGACGCCAGGGAAGCCACTATGCAAGACCAGAGTAATAAAAAAAAATCCTACTTGATTTTTTTACGTGTACTATTTTTGTTAATAGCTGTTAGTGCTTTCTCAAATGCAAGCGCGGGAAAAATTATTTGGCCTGATCTAAAAAAAGTAGCCCATGTGAAAGGGCGCGCAGCTAACAAGCATGATTTGAATCACCATCGTGCTGCCTTTGTTTTGAAATTAAAAGGTGTCCCCGCTGGAGTTCCGATTAAAATTAAAGTTCCTCAATACGCGATTCACACGGATCAAGCTACTGGTGAACAAACGCCTATAGTCATCATTCAAGCGGAACATATTGATAAATTTATTGCCTATGGTTATATCAACATCCTGACGGGAAAAATACAGGTGACCTACCCAGAAGAAATTCAACTGCTAGGAACCAAAAAGCCATCAATTCAAAAGCTGCGAAGTCTCAATTAAGTCATTGCAAACTGAACAAACTTGATGAACCTTAAGCCTTTGCGATAGACTCGGATATATCACACACTCTGGAAACTGATTATGCAGACTGTTAATGGTAACAGTGGACTTCTTGAAGGCGCTATATTTCGAAATTCACCTAATTGTAATGAGCGTCCTATAGGATGCGACATTGATATGGTGGTGGTCCACGGTATTAGTTTACCCGCAGGAGAGTTTGGTGGGGAATGGGTCGACCGTCTATTTCTGAATAAAATTAAGGGTGATGAACATCCCGGCTTTCGTGACTTGGCAGGCGTGAAAGTATCAAGTCATCTCTTTATTCGCCGCACTGGTGAAGTTATTCAATACGTCTCTTTTAATCGTAGAGCTTGGCATGCGGGGGCGTCTCAATTTGAAAAACGAGAAAACTGTAATGATTTTTCGATTGGGATCGAGCTCGAAGGAACTGATGAGATCAGGTATGAAAGGGAGCAATATGCTTCGCTAATAGAAGTCGTGGCATCATTGCTGCGCGCTTATCCAGCCATTAATGAACAACGCGTAGTGGGACATGTTGATATAGCGCCTGGTCGAAAGACAGACCCAGGGCCTGTGTTCGATTGGCCTATGTTCCGTGATGCAGTGCATTGTGAACTAGGAAATTAGCTTAGCTCATCTTGGTTTAATGGTGGATGTCACCATTTTACGAGCCTGATAGTTCGAATGTTTTGACTCGCTGGAATAACTTTTCAGGATTTTAATTTTTCTGCTTGTAGGTTGATTCTATGGTTTTTCTAATAATAATTATTGCGTTGGCGCTGGAACTCATGGTCCTTCAAAGTGAACTGATTAAAAAAATTAGTGGGCTAAGTGGGTATCGTGATTGGGTAATCTCCTTGTTTCGCAAGAACACTTTATGGGATGGCCCAGTGGGTGTACTGGCAGTACTTGTTTTGCCTGTTTTATTAGTGGCCTGGTTGCAAACCTCTTCGTTTTACAATGACTCCTTATATGGTTTAAGCGGAATAGTGTTGGGAGTGTTTATTCTGGTCTATAGTATGCGTTATCGATCATTGGAAAAAGTGATTGATGATTTATCTACACCTGTCAATAGCGATGTTGATCAGTTTGTTGAACGCGAAAGAATTGCGATGCGTGAATTACTGGGTCAATCAGAACCCGCGATACAATATCGATATTCAGTACTTACAGAAGCGGTGTTAGTGCAAGCGAACGAACGCTTATTTGCTGTCATTTTTTGGTTTCTAATATTTGGTCCTGCAGGAGCGCTGGCTTATCGTTTCAGTTGGTTTCTGGCAGAACATCCAATAGATCCTGGTGCTATAGAGCCTGGTGATGACGATATGGATGCTGCGAGCTATCGTTTATTTGGAATTCTATCGTGGGTGCCCGCTCGTATTTGTGCGGCGGGTTATGCCCTTGCGGGTGGGTTTGAGGATGCATTAAGCGAGTGGAGTGAGCAGTCTGTAAGTGAGCAATATGATTTCTGTCAAAGTAATCAACAGGTGCTGGGTAAAACAGGAATGGCAGCTTTACATATTCATCGCTATGAAAGTGTTATTGAAGATGACGATACGATTGATAAGATTGTTAACGTTGATGCAGTAAAAGCAGCCAGGGCGCTAGTATTAAGAACCTTACTAATAATTTGTGCCGTGATTGCTACTATAGGATTGACCGGCTGGTTTGTAGTTAACTACTAATGGCAGTTTTATTGCCATCATGGCTTGATCTGAGTTTCTTCAATTTTATTTAGTGTTATGAATAGGTTTATTTATTATGCGTATCGGGGTTGACCTGGGCGGAACAAAAATTGAGTGTATAGCATTAGATAATGCGGGCACTATTAAATGGAAGCAGCGGGTAAATACACCGCAAGGTGATTATGTTGCTACTCTAAAAGCGATTATTGAGTTAGTCACCACCGCTGAACAAGAATTTAATCAAGTGATGACAGTAGGACTGGGAACGCCTGGCGCAATTTCTCCGTTGACAGGGTTACTTCGAAATTCTAATTCAGTTTGTCTCAACGGAAAACCTGTGTTGCAGGATCTTGAGCAAGCACTAAACCGAAAATTGAAGATTGCAAACGATGCAGATTGTTTTTCCTTATCAGAGGCAATTGATGGTGCAGGACAAGGCGCTAATGTAGTGTTTGGTGTGATTGTCGGGACGGGCGTAGGCGGCGGCATTGTGGTAAATCAAAACTTGTTAAGCGGTCCCAATGCTATCGCGGGTGAGTGGGGGCATAATCCGATGCCTTGGCTTGATGAAAATTCACCAAGTGTTGAATGTTACTGCGGAAAAAAGGCATGTATAGAGACATTTTTATCGGGTTCGGGTCTTGAGAGAGCTTATTTAAGTGTGAGTGGTCGGGTGCTGAAGAGTCCTCAAATTGTGGAATATGCTACTGGTGGAGATGAGCTTGCGGAGCAGGCACTCGTTTTATACGAACAGTTTATGGCGAAAGCTTTGGCGCAAATTATTAATATTTTGGACCCGGATGTGATTGTGCTTGGGGGTGGAATGTCAAATATTGATCGTTTGTATATACAGGTGAAAGATCTATGGCCTCAGTTTGTGTTCTCGGAACAGGTACGGACGCGATTGTTTAAAGCAAAGTTTGGTGATTCCAGTGGTGTACGGGGAGCGGCCTGGTTATGGCCACTACAGAAGCATTGAGTGGCTGGTACGAGACTCGATTAAATCAACAAGTAGTTGATCTGATTTTGTTATAGGGTATTTACTTGATTGCTTCCAGGGTCCGCATGAGATAATGTCGGTAAGAAAATTTCCTGTCATCAGGAATGGGTGCTCAGTAATGTTTATACGCAACAATCTATACTCACTCTATATTTTATTTGGAGTCTGAAATGTCAAATTGGTTTATGCTGAGTCTTATCGGAAAAGACAAGCCTGGAATTGTTGCACAGGTGACTCGGGTCCTGTTTGAAAACGATGCGAATCTAGGCGAAGCGTCAATGCAGCGCCTGGGCAGTTATTTCGCCATTATGTTGATGTACTCAAGTGATAATTCTCAGGATGATATCGCATATAAAATACAGTCTGTCGCCACTGAGCTAGATCTAACAATGCATATAGATCAGTTTGATGGTCATCTGCATCAGCATCTCGAAGCGGATATTTGCGTAAGTTTGTATGGTGCTGATCGTATCGGGATTGTCGCCACTGCTACCGAGAAGTTGGCGTCGGCGGGATTGCATATTCTTGCCTTGCACACTGATGTAGGTGGCACGGAAGATCAGCCGATCTTTATAATGGAGATTGAAGGACATGCCACTCAGGGAATAGAAGCAATTAAACAAGTGGTGTTTTCGATGCAAGAGTTTGATATGCATGTCACTGCTATTGATACGTTGATCGCCTAAATATTATGGCGATACGCGAAATATTAGTTTGGCCCGATGAGCGATTAAAGCAACCTGCTTCTCCTGTGACCCTGTTTGATGCAAATTTAAAGACTTTGGTCGATGATTTAGTTGATACTATGCGTGCAGGGCCTGGGGGGATTGGTATTGCAGCACCTCAAATAGGGAGCTCGCGCCGCGTGATAGTGGTTGATGTCTCTGCACGTAGTGATGATAGTCATGGGCTTATGGTGTTAATCAATCCTCATATCAGTAAGTGGAAGGGTATGGTTAAGGGTCGTGAAGGTTGTCTGTCGGTGCCAGACTTTACCGGAAAGGTTATTCGTGCTGAAAAAATAACGGTCCGCGCTCAAGACCCTGATAATAAAGAAGGTGTTTACCAGATGCACGGGTATGAAGCACGTGCAATACAGCATGAGATTGATCATTTAGACGGCTTGTTGTTTCTTGATCGACTGGTCAGTCGCCAGTCAGATCTTATGCCACGAAAAAAATGACTATAAAAGGGTTTCCTCCTATCGAAACCAGTGAGTGTGAAATTTTGGTATTGGGAAGTATGCCTGGCGCAGATTCATTAAAGTTCAGTCAATATTATGCGCATAAGCAAAATGCCTTTTGGTTTATTATGGGCGAATGTTTTGGTGCAGGCTTTGATGTGGAATATGATGAACGATTGAAAATACTTAATAAAAATAAAATTGCGCTCTGGGATGTATTGCAACAGTGTAAACGGGAAGGAAGTCTTGACTCCCAAATTCATAACGAACAGCCTAATGACCTGAGCTTATTTGTTGATAAGCATAAAAAGTTAAGACGTATTTTATTTAATGGTAAAAAATCAGAGCAACTGTTTAATAAGCATATTTCACTAAGCAAAATTAGATCAATAAAAATAAATTTTATTGGCTTGCCTTCTTCCAGTCCTGCAATGGCTATGTTGAACAAACAACAAAAATGTAAGCTTTGGCATCAGGCATTAATGGGTTGACTGGCTTGTATTAACCAGGTGGCCCGGTGGTAAATTTGAAAGGCTATTAGAATTTAATTTTGTACGTACTTGTTTGGCGTGTGATAATCGAATTCCAAAAATCAGAACACCAATCGTTTTACCCTTATTGATTACTGGTACTGAGATGTGTGCAGCGTAAGTTTGGGTGCTTTTATCGAACTGTATATCGCCTACATAAGGGATGCCACTTCCACTGTTAAATGATTTGATGAACTTATTTTCATCCCCTTGCCAGTAATCAGTGGTAGCGGGGTAAGCGGTGACATTTGCTCCCTGGTTATCAGTGAGGAAAATTTCATTAAAAATGTCTGTTTTTGCTTTAAGGTAAAGTTTTATAACATTGCCGACAGCAGTGTTTTGCATGGCTATTTTAAATGTGGAATTGGGGCTGCTGTTAACCCATTGCTTATCACGTTCTTTTATTACCGCTAGAGAAAGTTGAGTATTATTTTGCCGTTGAACTGCTCTAATGATGACCGGAGAGCGTGCAAGCTTTTTTGCTATTAACAGTTTTGATTCTACTATTTCGTGAATTGTCAAAGACTTAGGTGAAGAGTATGAAGTAACCGTATTAAAGAGTAGGAGAGATGAAGCAATCGTTAGGATCAAGCGATAAGATGTATGCATGATGATGCTCCTGGAAATGCTATATAGCCTTCAATATATCGGCATCAGCGGGTATTTCTTTAGCCCTGAATTAGATTGAATCATCGCATTTCTTATTTTGCCAAAAAACTTCCTGTCCTCCATTTACACGCGCCAGGCAACGTGCAATAACAAATAACAAGTCAGAGAGGCGGTTAAGATAGGCAAGAGAAGCCGGGTTAACCGCTTCTTCTTCTGAGAGCGCCACCATTACTCGTTCCGCTCGTCGAGCAATACTACGCGCCACGTGACATTGCGCAGCACTTACATTTCCACCGGGCAAAATAAATTCTTTTAGCCAAGGTAAAGTATCGTTGAGTTTATCGAGTTGTTGTTCAAGTGTCGAAACACGTTGTGCGTTTAGTGTTATTTGCTTGGGTATACAAAGCTCACCTCCAATATCAAACAAATCATGTTGAATGCGGAGTAGCATTTCTTGAATGTCTTGTGACCGTTCTATATCGGTATCTTGAGTTGAATTTTTTGTTGGGTGTAGATCGCTGTTTTCACCATGGGCAATCACAAGGCCTAGTGATGAATTGAGTTCATCGATGGTGCCAAGTAATTCTATTCGTAAACTGGTTTTTGATATCCGAGTGCCGTCAGCAAGGCCTGTATTGCCCTTGTCACCAGTACGTGTATATATTTTTGATAAGCGGTGTCCCATTATGATCCTGTAGTGCCTAGATTAATTAGTGATAAAAACATCATGTTTTTTCGTTATCTTACAGAGAGCATGATATTGCGGCAACTGGTGTGCAAGGTTTTTTGCTTGGGAGTGCTTAAAAATAGCAAACCTTATGTTTATAAGGCAATGTTTAGCATGGCGAAATTGAACTATAGTCAGCATAAGGCATGTCCACAAAATTTGTTTAATCAGTAGGTTATACTATGATAAATGTATAACTGTGAACTGCCTGTAATTCCAGTAATATTTCAGGTGAATTGTGACAGACTCAGTTAAATTACTTAAGCACTCCTTTATTCAGGCATTAGGATATGGCGTGTATACCATTGATACCAATTTTATACGGCCGGGTTTAGTGGCCAGTCATTTGTTAGTGGAGCAAGATCAAGCCGTATTTATAGATGTTGGTGCCGCAACCGCTTTGCCCGTGTTGTTAG
>VAOX01056772.1_pt1 | contig 51541 bp, 44 predicted proteins | sample 3393891 | NCBI WGS metagenome assembly VAOX01 (sample SAMN08290429, study PRJNA428436) | hydrothermal vent metagenome | isolation source: Deep-sea hydrothermal vent chimney | place: Indian Ocean: Southwest Indian Ridge | depth 2822 m m
AGACACCAAGATCAACGTTATCACGCCGACCATAAACGTAAGCATGAGCGTGCTAGATATCAAGACAAAAAACAGCATGTGAAGCACCAGCGGAAACATGAATTAGCGAGAAAACAAGAGAATAATTTTCACGCTAATCATCAACGCAAGCATGTAAATGGGAAGCATCAAGACAAACGTGAACATGCTCGTCATCAACGAAAACATGAGTTAGCGCGACATAAAGAAAAGCAGGAACATGTGAAGCACCAGCGCATGCACGAATACGCGAAGCACCAGGATAAAAAGGAACATGCTCGCCATCAAGGAAAACATGATTACGCGAAGCACCAGGATAAAAAGGAACATGCTCGCCATCAAGGAAAACATGATTACGTGAAGCACCAGGATAAAAAGGAACATGCTCGCCACCGAGGTAAGCACGAGTACGCGAAGCATAAAGACCAAAAGGAGCATGCGCGTCATAGAGGTAAGCATGGGTTTATCCGGCACCAAGATAAGCGAATACATGTCCGTCATCAGCCTAAGCATGAACGTGTAGTACATAGAGAAAGACATGAGCATGCCCGCAACCATGATAGGCATGAGCACGAAAGGGCTCATGATCGCCATGAACATGACAGAGATAATGACCGGCATGATCGTGACGGTCATAAACGTCACTAAATATGGATCATCATCGAAAGGGTAATTTGTTATTATAAAGTGCTGGGAGTTAGATTCGCTTGCGTAATCTAGTGAGTCTGACTTCGTTAATTGTAGAAACTGAGAGCGGAAATCGAGGCACTGGACTACTCATAAAATAGGGTGTTAAAAGTCCATTAAATAAAGAATAAGTCTGTTCACAACGACATGAATGATTATATTATTTTGATTGTTATCGGTGCTAGAGCTTTAACATTTCCATGGCATGGGCTCTGCTCTGATCAGTCAATTTGACTCCTCCCAGCATGCGTGCGATTTCTTCAATTCGTGCTTTTTCATCCAATGCTTGAATGCCAGTCACTGTATTTTCTTTATCTGATTTTTTACAGACTTGTAAATGATTATGTGCTTGTGCAGCGACTTGTGGTAAATGGGTGACACACATGACTTGCCGGTTTTTGCCTAGAGTACGTAGTAACTGCCCAACAATCTCCGCAGTAGGACCGCCTATCCCTGTATCCACTTCATCATACACCAGAGTATTAATGCGAGTGGTTTGAGCTAATATTACTTGAATGGCAAGACTCACTCGTGATAATTCACCACCTGAAGCGACTTTACTCAGAGGTTTCATATCCGCGCCGGGATTGGTGCGTACTTTATATTCAACGCTTTCCACCCCATGTCGAGTGAGTTTTACCGGATCGTAGGGAGTTATAGCAATTTCAAAAATCGCATTCGGCATCCCCAACTCTTGAATGATTTTAGTGACTTCGTGGTTGAGTCCTGTGGCAGCAGCATGTCTTTTGCTTGTGAGTGTCGATGCAATTTGATGGTATTTTTTTTCGAGTTGATGGATTTGGGCCTGTAATCTTTCCAGGTATTCATCTGAGTTGTCTAATGAATCGAGTTCTTCTGTTAATCGGGCTGCCAATGATGGGAGTTCCTCAGGCCGTACATGATGTTTACGCGATAATTCATGTATAGCGACCAGGCGTTCGTTTACCGAATCAAGGCGTTGTGGATCGAGATCGAGACGATCAAGATAACCTCTTAGTTCATCAGCTGCTTCTTGAGTTTGTATAATGGCATCATTGATAAGATTATTAGCATTCTGTAGGTCGCGGTCGATATCACATACGGGCCCCAGTTTTTGCTGAATTTTATTGAGTAGATGGTGTACGCTACCTTCTTCATTTTCAAATAACATATTGACAGAGGTTTGACAGGTGTCGAGTAGCATTCCTGCATTCGCAAGTTTGTCATGTTCTCTGGACAACTCTTCAGGTTCATTTTCAATAAGTCCGAGCTTGTCTAGCTCATCTACTTGAAAGCGTAGTAATTCACTGCGTGCTGCTGAATCAGCTGAGGCAGTGCGTAAGTGTTCGAATTCGTCACTGGTTTTTCGCCATTGCTTAAAAGTATTGTTTAAGGTTCCTAATAAATCCTGGTTCGCAGAAAAGTCATCTAGAAGCTGACGTTGAATATCTTTCTTCACCAAAGATTGGTGTTGATGTTGCCCATGAATATCAACTAACATTTCGCCCAAATCTTTAAGCGCGGCCATAGAGCAGGGATGACTATTAATAAAACCTTTCGACCTACCTTCACGGGGGATAGTGCGGCGAATAAAACATTCTTCCACAGAGTCCATGTCACGTTCTTGTAGCCAATGGAGTGCTTCTGGGCAATCGGATAAATCAAAACTAATATTGATTTCAGCGGTATCAGAACCCGCACGAATAATACCTGAGTCGGCTCGGTCACCCAAAGCTAGACCTAGTGCATCAACCAAAATAGATTTACCCGCTCCAGTTTCACCCGTCATTGCGGTCATGCCAGGGCTCAGTTCAAGCTCAAGTTGATCAACAATAGTGTAATTTCGAATCAGTATATTGGTTAGCATAGTGCTATGGTCTTCTCGTTTGTAGTGATGGGTTTATTACTGGTAATTTTGGGTGGCCCAGTTTAGTTTGGTTCTTAATATATGATAATAGTCGTAATTGGTCGGATGCAACAGTCTCAGCGTTTTGTCGCAAACGCTAATACGTAAAGTTTGATCTTCAGTGATTTGACGGTTTACTTGTCCGTCGCAAGATATTTGAATGCCTTCAAAATTGCCCTTGTTAAAGCGAATTTCTATTTCAGACTCTGCGCCAATGGCGATAGGGCGATTAGTTAATGTGTGTGGGCATATAGGCACAAGTGCGATCGCTGCAAGTGATGGATGCAGTATTGGACCCCCACCCGATAAAGCATAAGCAGTAGAACCAGTGGGTGTAGAAATTATCAAACCATCAGAGCGCTGAGTGTAAACAAACTTGTCATTGATATAAATATCAAATTCTATCATTCGCGCCACGTTAATTTTATGAATGACCACATCATTAAGTGCCTTGGCGTTAAAGAGTGAATTATTACCAATACTAACCTCGGCTTCAAGTAACATGCGGGGCTCTTCGATATACTGGCCATTAAGAATATCGGTGACTGTTTGTTCCATTTCATTTGGTGATATATCCACCAGAAAGCCCAGGCGTCCCAAGTTAATGCCTACCATGGGGATTTCGTAGTCGCTCATGCTATGAGCGGCATCCAGAAGGGTCCCATCTCCTCCAATGATGATCAATAAATCGCATACCGTGCCCATTTGAGCACGACTACTACTGGTAATATCAGTAGTGTCTAAATTTCGGGCAGTATCTTCGTCGAGTGTTGCTGTACATGAAAGGGAATTCAGTAATTGAATCAAACGACTCACGGGGGCCGATATGCTTAAGTCATTGGGTTTGCCTATAATACCGATATTTTTGAATTTTAAAGTCATATAATGGTCTGAAATTGCTCATCTGTAAATAAAGTATCTGCGTATAGGCAAATATCTGTTAATTGTCACTAAGCCTAAAATGTGCATTAATATTCAGGTTTTAACACTAAATTCGAGCTTGTGATCCTACTTTTCACTATTTGATCAAAAAAATGCCTCTGAAAATTGACTCAAGGTGTTTGTCACTCTAACATTACGAGTGCCAGTTATATAGTATGCAGGCAATTTGTTTTTATTGAATATACCTAAGTGTTTAGTGTAAATCATGGCTCCCGAAAAAACATTGAATCAACGTGCTCAAGATTTGCTCAGAGCGCTGGTTAAAAATTATATCAGCGAAGGCTTGCCTGTCGGCTCAAAAAAATTGGCACAGTCTGCTCGCCTCGATTTAAGCCCTGCCTCTATTCGTAATGTGATGGCTGATTTGGAAAAATCAGGGTTAATTACTTCTCCTCATACTTCCTCTGGCAGAATTCCGACTATCCAGGGTTATCGTTATTTTGTGGACAGTCTATTAACTGTGCAGCCTATTGACAATCGTGCTGCAGATTCAATGTTGTCTAATTTACTTCAGTCGAATGATTTAAATGACACTCAGGGTTTATTAAGCAGTGCCTCCAAGTTTTTGTCGAGTCTTACGTCTTATGCAGGTATTGTCACTATCCCGCGACGTGAAAGTGTTCAGTTGCTGCAAATTGAATTTGTACCCTTATCGGATAAGCGTGTTCTTACTATTTTAGTGACTAACGACAAAGAAGTGCAAAATCGCGTCATTCCTGTGCATAGAGAGTTTTCGCGGGATGAGCTGCAACGTGCTGCCAATTATTTAAATCAGCAATTTGCGGGTAAAAAAATGACACAAGTCCGTCAAGAGCTAATGAATGAGATGAATGTTGCTCGTCAAGACATGGATCAGATGATGCGCTCTGCAGTAGAAATGGCTGATGCTGCTTTTAGTGAGAAGAGTGATGGCAAGGGCGAAGATTTTGTTATAGCAGGACAAACCAACTTAATGAGTCATGACGATCTTGCGAGTGTAGAGACTTTACGGCAGGTATTTGATGTTTTTAATGAAAAACGGGATATTTTGAGATTACTTGATCAATGTCTGGATGCCGAGGGAATACAGATTTTCATCGGCGATGAATCCGGGTATCTTGGCTTAGGTGAGTGTAGTCTGGTGACATCAAATTATTCCGTAGATGGCGAAGTGATTGGGTCACTTGGAGTGATTGGACCTACCCGAATGCCTTATGATCAGGTGATTTCTGTGGTTGATATTACCGCCAAAGTTCTTGGGGCGGCCTTGAATTCCAAGTAGATCACCCTTATATAGCTGGCAGGAACAAAAATGCATTTTGCAGTGCATAGGTGTGTGTAAAATATATACATCAAAAGTAGCGATAAGTTTCGGAGAATAAGTAATGACAGAAGAGATTAAAAACCCGGATTTAGATGGCCAGGCCACTCAAAGTGAGAGCGGGTCGAAAGATTCTACCACTATCGAATCCAGTGATATTGAGCATGAAAACCAGGGTTCTGATAACGAATCGAGCCATGAGGAAACTCAGGTCCTACTAGAAGATGCCCGTGCAAAAGCGGATAAGCATTTTGATCAACTAGTGCGTTTACAGGCTGAAATGGATAATTTACGCAAGCGTACCAAGCGTGATCTGGAATCTGCACATAAATTTGCCTTGGATAAAATATGTCAGGAAATGTTGCCAGTTCGCGATAGCATGGAAATGGGGTTGCTCGCGACAGAAATGGATACGGCAGACATAGAAACTATTCGCCAAGGGGTGGATTTAACACTGAAAATGTTTGTTTCGATGATGGAAAAATTCTCAATGGTTGAAGTCAACCCTGAAAAGGGTGACAAGCTTAATCCAGAATTTCATCAAGCAATGTCGATGCAAGAAGATCCTGAAGCAGAGCCAAATACCATTTTAACGGTGGTGCAGAAAGGTTATACCTTAAATGGTCGTTTGGTACGGCCTGCGATGGTTATTGTTGCCAAGGCAGCCAAGCCTTCAGGCGATGATGAGACAAAAATTGGAACAGAAATAGACGAACAGGCTTGATTTAGAAATTTTAGCCCAAATAATCACTGTAGCAGCTTACTTATATAGTAACGCAATATACAGGCATTACATAATTAACGGAGATACGTAATCATGGGTAAAATCATTGGTATAGATTTGGGGACAACCAACTCTTGTGTGGCGGTCATCGAGGGTGATGGCCCGCGTGTGATTTCTAACAGCGAGGGGGATCGAACGACCCCGTCTATAGTTGCCTTTGGCGATGATGGTGAAGTATTGGTTGGACAATCAGCCAAGCGCCAGGCAGTGACCAATCCAACTAAAACTATTTATGCAGTTAAGCGTCTTATTGGACGTAAGTTTACTGATGCTGAAGTGCAAAAAGACATAGATTTAGTGCCCTACAAAATCGCGAAAGCTGATAATGGTGATGCCTGGATTGAAGCCGATGGTACTAAAATGGCTCCCCCTGAAGTGTCCGCCCGTATTTTACAAAAAATGAAGAAAACCGCAGAAGACTATCTTGGTGAAGAAGTCACTGAAGCCGTAATTACGGTGCCCGCTTATTTTAATGACTCTCAACGTCAAGCAACTAAAGATGCAGGCAAGATTGCGGGTCTTGATGTTAAGCGTATTATTAACGAGCCTACTGCAGCAGCATTAGCGTTTGGCATGGATAAAAGAGAAGGTGACCGCAAGATAGCTGTTTATGATTTGGGCGGTGGTACTTTTGATATTTCTATAATTGAATTGGCCGACGTTGATGGAGAGCAGCAAATTGAAGTGCTATCCACTAATGGTGACACCTTTCTCGGTGGCGAAGATTTCGATCAGCGTTTAATTGATTATCTTGTAGAGACCTTTAAATCAGATACAGGGGTTGACCTTAAGAATGATCCTCTGGCGTTACAACGCCTAAAAGAAGCGGCTGAAAAAGCTAAAATCGAATTGTCTTCAGCCCAGCAAACTGATATTAACTTACCTTTTATCACCGCAGATGCAAGTGGACCTAAGCATTTAACCGTTAAAGTCACTCGGGCCAAACTTGAGTCCTTGGTAGAAGAGCTAATCACGCGTTCGCTAGAGCCTTGTAAGATGGCAGTGAAAGATGCTGACTTATCATTAAGTGATATTGATGATGTACTGTTGGTCGGTGGTCAGACTCGTATGCCTAAAGTACAAGAAGCGGTTGAAGCCTTTTTTGGTAAGGAGCCTCGTAAAGATATCGATGCAGATGAAGCAGTAGCAGTAGGGGCCGCTATTCAGGGTGGTGTACTTGCGGGTGATGTATCAGATATATTGTTACTGGATGTGACGCCGTTATCTCTGGGTATTGAGACCATGGGCGGAGTAATGACCAAGTTGATCGAGAAAAATACCACTATTCCGACTAACGCCAGTCAGACTTTTTCGACAGCAGATGATAATCAAACAGCAGTAACAGTGCATGTAATGCAAGGAGAGCGCGAACAAGCTTCTGGTAATAAGTCCTTGGGTCGTTTTGATTTAACGGATATTCCACCTGCAGCACGCGGTATGCCACAGATTGAAGTTGCTTTTGATATCGATTCAAACGGCATATTGCATGTTTCGGCCAAAGATAAAGTCACTGGTAACGAGCAAAAAATCGTGATCAAGGCATCCAGTGGTTTATCCGATGAAGAAGTTGATAAAATGGTGAAAGACGCTGAAGCGCATGCCGATGAAGATCGTAAATTTCATGAGTTAGTCGATGTTCGTAATAAGGCTGATGGCATGATTCACGCAGTGACCAAGTCAATCGCAGATTTGGGTAATAAAATTACGGATGATGAAAAATCAGAAGCCGAAGCAGCAATAGCTGATCTCAAGACAGCGATGGAAACCGGCGATAAAGATGATATTGAAACCAAGACTCAGGCATTGGCGGAGAAGTCTGGGAAACTGGTTGAGCGCTTAAGTAAGGAAGAGCAAGCCGCAAAAGGAGACTCAGCAGCGCCTAAAGCAGATGCTGGTGAAAAAACTAAAGATGAAGATGTTGTGGATGCTGAATTTGAAGAAGTGAAGGAAGATAAATAATATGTCGACCTTTAAAAGGGGCTGAGTCCTTTTAAGCTGAAATTCAACAGTAGTATTCAAGAAAAACTGTTACAAAAAGGGCTCTGCCCCCTTTGTTAAAACGTCATGTTGAGGAGCCAAACTTGTTTTGGCTTTTCGCGTGTTAGCCAATTATTTATTATTTAAAGATTTAACCTTATGTCCAAAAGAGATTACTACGAAGTCCTGGGTGTCGAAAAAAATGTTAGCGATGCTGATCTTAAGAAATCTTATCGCCGCTTGGCAATGAAACATCATCCTGATCGCAATCAGGATGATAAAGGTGCTGAAGCCAAATTTAAGGAAGCGAAAGAGGCTTATGAAATTCTTTCCGATTCCCAAAAACGTTCTGCCTATGATCAATTTGGTCATGCGGGAGTGGACCCTTCTGCTGGCGGAGGTGCCGGTCGCGGAGGGTTTGGCGGCGGAAACTTCAGTGATATTTTTGGCGATGTTTTCAGTGATATTTTTGGTGGCAGTCGTGGAGGTGGGCAAGCTTCAAATGCTTATCGTGGCGCTGATCTTCGCTATAATCTCGAGTTACCTCTTGAGGAAGCGGTTGCGGGAACGAGCGTAAAGATTCGTATTCCTGTTGCGGTGACCTGTAGTGATTGTAGTGGCAGTGGTGCAAAGAAAGGAAGTAGTCCGGTCACCTGCACTACTTGTGGTGGCCATGGGCAGGTACGAATGGAACAGGGTTTTTTCTCCGTTCAACAAACTTGTCCTGCCTGTCGTGGTAGTGGTCAAACCATTAGTAACCCTTGTCCATCCTGTAAAGGAGTCGGGCGTAAAGAAGAGCGTAAAACATTATCTGTTAAGGTTCCTGCGGGTGTTGATAACGGAGACCGAATTCGTTTATCAGAAGAAGGCGAAGCGGGTGAAAATGGTGGCCCGGCAGGTGATCTGTATGTTCATATTCATGTTAAAGAGCACGCCATATTTAAGCGCGATGAAAGTCATTTGCATTGTGAAGTGCCTATTAGCTTCTCGACAGCAGTACTCGGCGGTGAAATTGAGGTGCCAGTTCTTGGAGGAAAAGTTAAATTAAAAATTCCTTCTGAAACGCAAAGTGGAAAAATGTTTCGTTTACGCGGAAAGGGTGTTAAGCCTGTACGTGGCGGAGCGACCGGTGATTTATATTGCAAGGTTGCCATTGAAACACCTGTGAAACTTGATGCTAAACAAAAAGAGTTGTTGCAAAGCTTTCAGGAGTCACTTGATAGTGGTGGCAAGCGTCATAACCCTAAAGCGAAAACCTGGATGGATGGGGTAAAGAAATTTTTTGAGAGTTTGAAGTCTTAGTAAAAAATAATTAGATAGATAGTGGTATGCATATTATCTCTCAACCATTGCGTATATTAAACAGAATCTTATTCTTTAGGTAGTCGTTGTTTTCAGGAGTTAAGAAATGATAAAGGTTGCTATTGCCGGTGCGGCAGGGCGTATGGGCAAAGCTTTGATTGAAGCGGTCAATCAAACTGATGGAATGCAGGTCTGTGTTGCGTTGGAGCATTCTGGTTGCAGTTTTTTGGGTGTTGATGCAGGTGAGCTTGCCGGGCTTGGTAAGCTGGGTGTTAATATAATTAGTGATCTTACTTCCGTGGTAGATCAATTTGATATTGTGATTGATTTTACTATCCCTGAAGCAACGTTAATCAATCTGGAAATTTGTAGGGCCGCCTCGAAAAAAATTGTGATTGGTACTACGGGATTTACAGATGAGCAAAAACAAATATTTACTAGCGCGGCGGAAGAGATTGCACTAGTGTTTTCCCCGAATATGAGTGTAGGGGTTAATTTGTGCCTGAAACTGCTCGAAATGGCAGCGTCAGTTCTTGGAGACGATGTAGATATTGAAATTGTGGAAGCTCATCACCGGCATAAGGTAGATGCTCCATCGGGTACGGCATTACGCATGGGCGAAGTCATTGCTGATACTTTAGGGCGTGATCTTAAAGAGTGTGCGGTATACGGCAGGCAAGGGCGTACTGGTGAGCGTGACCCAAAAACGATTGGGTTTGAAACCATTCGCGCCGGTGATATTGTTGGTGATCATACTGTGATGTTTGCAGGCATTGGCGAGCGCATCGAGATTACACATAAGGCATCAAGCCGTATGACTTTTGCTACTGGCGCGGCACGAGCAGCAAGCTGGTTATCAGACAAAGACAAGGGCTTGTACGATATGCAGGATATTCTTGGTCTTAAATAGTTGCTGATAGGATTATTAATGATGTAATTTGGTTATTAAAGGTCATTAAGTTCGATGCCATTCAGGTTAAATTTGAATTATTAATTAAATGATTCGTTGCATCCCTACTCGAAAGAGATTCAATACATGGTAAGGGGCTTTGATGGAGTCGGAGCCAAAGCAACCATAAAGTTGCTGCGGGCCTGATTCCTCTTTTTCGGACAGTCAAAGTGTCTTATAAATCTTTACTGTCCAGATCGCTTAGGCTGGTATGCCTAATGTCTTTACCTTTGACCAAATAAATAATGTACTCACAAATATTACAAGCATGATCACCGATACGTTCGAGTGCTCTGGCCGACCACATAATATCAAGAGATTGTTTGATAGAACGCGGGTCTTCCATCATAAAAGTGATCATTTGACGGCTAATGGCATCAAATTCCTTATCCACTTTTTTGTCTCTCTTGGCGGTGGTAATTGCCAGTTCGATGTCCAGGCGTGCAAAAGCGTCTAATGCTTGATGTAGCATTTTCTGTACAGTTTCGCCCATATGTAACAAGGCATCAAAATTATTGCTGGTTGAATCAAGCCCTGCCAAATGGATAATCATATTAGCAATTTTTTCTGCTTCGTCACCAATACGCTCAAGATCTGTAATCGTTTTAATGACTGCGACGACCAAGCGTAAGTCAGAGGCGGCAGGCTGTCTTCGAGCCAGTATTCGACTGCACTCTTCATCAATGGACACTTCACAGGCATTGACCTTGTAGTCATTCCCAGCCACTTCTTCAGCGATACTAATATCACTTTCAAGTAAGGCTTGCATGGCATCGCTGAGTTGATGTTCGACTAAACCGCCCATGTTAAGCACACTATTGCGCACGTCTTCTAATTCAGCATTAAATTGTTTTGAAATATGATGATTTATGTTCATATTTTTCATCTTTACTCCCTGTTAGCCGTATCGACCGGTGATGTAATCCTCGGTCTGTTTCTTTCCAGGATTAGTGAAAATTGAGTTAGTGTCAGTATATTCGATTAAATCGCCCATATACATAAATGCAGTATAGTCTGAGACTCGAGCAGCTTGTTGCATATTGTGGGTGACAATTACAATGGTGTAGTCAGATTTGAGCTCGTAAATTAACTCTTCTATTTTTAAGGTCGAAATTGGGTCGAGGGCAGAGGCGGGCTCATCGAGTAATAATACCTCTGGCTCAATTGCAATGGCGCGCGCAATGACCAGGCGTTGTTGTTGACCCCCGGATAAACCTAGGGCGTTATCGTCAAGGCGGTCTTTAACTTCATCCCACAGTGCTGCACCCTTGAGTGATCGTTCGACGATTTCTTCCAGGTTACGTTTGTTGTTAATGCCTTGTATACGTAAACCGTAAGCGACATTCTCAAAAATTGACTTTGGGAATGGGTTGGGTTTTTGAAATACCATTCCGATTTTTCGTCTTAATACGGACACATCTACGGATTTATCCAGAATATTTTGTCCATACAACAAAAGTTCACCGTTGATAGCGACGCTATCGATCAAATCATTCATACGGTTAAAGCATCGTAGTAAAGTTGATTTACCACAGCCGCTAGGGCCGATAAAGGCAGTCACTTTTTTGGCAGGTATCTTAAGATTAATGCCGTTTAATGCCTGTTTTTGTCCGTAAAACAGATCAAGATTCACCGCCTCTAGTGCCGATGAGTCTGCCTCTGAAGTGGGCTGCGCATCTGTCTTGAACGATGTTTTAGTTTTTTGTTCGCTTGTCATAAGTAAATTCCAGAACCTTTATCCTTCAATGGATTTATATCTTTCGCGGAGTTTGTTGCGTATAGAAAATGCAGCGAGATTAAGTATCACAATCACCATTACCAAGACAAATGCAGTGGCAAATACCAGAGGTTTAGAGGCGACCGAATCCTGACTCAAAAAGCCTACGTCATAAATATGAAAGCCCATATGCATAATGGTTCGATCAAAATGTATAAAGGGTGCGTTAAAATCGATCGGTAAAGTCGGCGAGCTTTTAACAACACCCACTAACATCAACGGAGCGACTTCGCCGGCGGCGCGTGCGATGGCTAATATCAGTCCCGTAATGATTCCAGGACTTGCCATGGGAATAATGGTTCGCCATAGAGTTTCTGCTCGGGTGGCACCTAGTGCCAAGCTACCTTCGCGCATGGAACGTGGAACGCGTGACAGACCCTCTTCAGTAGCGACTATTACTACAGGTAAAGTGAGTAGCGCCAGCGTTAGCGAAGCCCAAATTAACGCAGGTGTTCCAAAGGTGGCTATTTTATCCTCTACTAACTCGGGATAAAAAACCGCATCTATACTACCGCCAAGAAAATAGACAAAAAATCCAAGGCCAAATACCCCATAAACAATAGAAGGTACCCCTGCAAGATTGTTAACTGATATACGTATGATGCGGGTGAGGGTGCCTTGCTTGGCATACTCATGCAGATAAATTGCTGCAATTACGCCTAAGGGTGTCACCAGTATCGACATTAGTATGACCATTACCACGGTGCCAAATATCGCTGGATAAATTCCACCTTCGATAGTTTCCCTTGGCTCTTCCGATAAAAACTCCCAAAAACGGGTTAGAAATACCCCTGATTTACCGAAAATTCCAAGCTGATTAACATGATAATAACGAATAACATTTGAAACCTTTAGCTCATGTACCTTACCGTCCTTATCTTTTACCAATAGCAGGTCGCGTCGAATCTTTTGTCCGAGTTTATCGAGTTTACTGATCTGAATATTATATTCGACATCGAGTTTTTTGTCGTCACTGGAAATTTTAGAAACTGCTTTATCATAGACTGGTTGCGCAATAGAATTTCTTGCGAGTTGCCAATCCAGCTTTTTCTTATAACGTACCAGGTTCGCCTTTTGATAATTGACTGTGCCGATTTCATTTTTCTTGATGCTTGTCATCTTTGAATGGAGCGTACTAGCCCGTAGAATTGCTTCCTCTACTTTCTTGTCTCGAATGCCTGGCGTGACTTGCATGGATAAAGTTTTTGTCTTCACTCCAACAATATAACCATAAAAATTACCGCCAGTACGTCTTTCAATGACGGCTACAGAGGTAGGTTTCTTGACGTCTTTCAAAAATACTTTAAGGTATGTTTTGAAAGAACTTTCGCCCAGCGTATGATTACTTTTAATCCAGTAACGTGAATAAGCCGTTTTCTCGCCGGGGATTGCTATATCACTTTCTTTAAGGCGTACCGCCGGAATTTCTTTAGTGATATGTATTTGTCCGAGGACTTTCACCTGTTTTTTCCCCGGCATCTGATATTGCGCTGATATAATATCAGTGGGCCAGAAATATGAAAGTCCATTGTAGGCGATGAGACCCAGCAGACCAAACACCATTAATAATGATATTGAAATGGCGCCTGCATTAAGGAATATCCATGGTTTGCCGCTGGCAAACCATGTGCTTTTATTAGATTTTTTACTAAGATCACTCATAAGCTACTGTACTTGTTTCGGAGTCGATGACGGACTATTTCTGCAATTGAATTAAATATAAAAGTGAATATAAATAGCACTAAGGCTGTCAAAAATAGAACACGAAAATGTGTACTATGGCGAGCTGCTTCTGGTAGTTCGGTCGCAATGTTTGCAGATAACGTCCGCATACCCGTTAGGATATTCATATCTGTAATAGGGGTGTTACCAGTGGCCGTCAACACAATCATGGTTTCTCCTATTGCACGACCAAAACCAATCATGACGGCGGAGAAAATACCTGGGCTCGCAGTCAGTATCACAACGCGTGTTAAAGTTTGCCAGGCAGTGGCTCCGAGGGCTAAGGAGCCTTGTACGAGGTATTTGGGAACAGCAAAAATTGCATCTTCTGCAATAGAAAAAATAGTAGGAATAACTGCAAAGCCCATGGCAAGTCCTACAATCATTGAATTATGTCTCGAATAGGGAATTTCAAGTTCATGTGCTAGCCAGTGACTCATGCTGCCATGAAAGAACAATGAATCGAACAAGGGACCAAGCACACTCAGAGTAAACCATGCGATAAAAATGATAACAGGGATTAGTAAAGCGGCTTCCCAACCATCATTGATTGCGTGCCGCATTCGTCGTGGAGCGCGTTCCCATAGATAGCCAAAGAGTACAATGCCAACGGGCATAGTGATGATTATTAAAAATACGCCTGCCAAATTTGCATCAACGATAGGGGCTAACCATAATGCTGCGAGAAAGCCTATCACTACAGTCGGCAAGGCTTCCATAATTTCTATCCCGGGTTTGACAATTCTTCGCATACGAGGTGCCATAAAGTGTGCAGTAAAAATCGCACCGAATATTGCCAGGGGGATAGAAATAAGCATTGCATAGAAGGCGGCTTTAAGTGTGCCGGTAGTCAGAGGGATCAAGCTAAGCTTTGGCTCCGCATCGTCACTGCTCGCTGAAGATTGCCATATATAAAGAGGTTTGCTTCGACTTTCGTACCATACCTTGTTCCACAATACAGACCAGGATATTTCCGGATGATCGTTTTTAATACTATATCCGTGTATTTGCTTACCATTGTCAATTAATACAGCATCGGCTCTGGGTGACAAATATAATGCTTTAGGATCTTTAATGCCGGTTTTTATTATTGATAGGGTTCTATGTGCTGTGGTATGAAATATACCAAGAGTGCCTGATTGATCAATGGCCGCAAAGCCCTTGCGAGTGTACTCTACTGAAATATCTCTGATAGGCGCTTTTAGTGCGGTAAATTCACGAATTTTTTTCAGGCGGATTACTGTTTTGTTCGCCACCTCATCTTTGGTTTTACCTTGTGTTTTTATTTTAACTGGAAACCACTGGCTAATGCTTCCATCAGAGTTTCCTATAAGTAGCGAGATTCCACCAATGAGCAGTTTGAGTGAAGTAATCTCGTGTCCGTTATTGACGGTAGGCAGATATTGTACAAGTTGTGGTGAAGTCGGATCCGCTAGATTGTAATAAGACAGTCCACCATTCTTGTTGGCAATATATAAAGACCTCATGTCCTTGCTTAGTACTAAATGGGTAATCGCGAGCTTGTGTCCTGGTGTAATTTTGCTGTGACTGACGGTGAACTTGGGGGCTTTAGATTCGTCTTCTTCATCTAGTAATGAGGTCGATTTCTCAATTCGGGTAACGAAAATATTACCAGATTCGTGTAACGACACGATCGTGTAGCCTTCTTCATTAGACTCTCCAGTAATAAGAACCACTGGGGAGTCATCCCCGAGTTTAATGGCATTCTTTCCCCAAGGGTAATTAAGATGTGGCGTAATACTGCGCTTCGTATTTTTATCGAAAGTCGAAATATAAAAGCTTTCAAAGATCAGAGCTGAGCCATTAGTGAGTCCTGCAATATAAACCTCGCTATTGGTCTTTTTAGTGTCATTATCCGATTCGTCTTTTCCAGGTTCCGTCTTGAACACTGACTTGATGCCGACCTTGTCTGGCAGTGCAAGTGGGAACTGTTTAATTGGTGTGCCTGATACTGAACTCGCGCCAGGCTTAAAAAAGGTCATTTTTCCATCAGTACTTATGTGGCTTGCTAATAATAATTTATCTTCCAGTGTGATCTGGAGTGTTTTTGCCGAACGAAGCCACTGAGTAGTGGATGGATTCTGTTGTACTTCAGCTGTTTTAAACAACGGCCATACTTCGTACAACAAGTAAAAGAATATGAGTGAAATAGCAACAATGGTGCTCAGTCCACCCAATCGAATAATGTAGCGAGCAAGTATGTCTTTGATTTTACGACGGGTTTGATATGCTGAATTTTGACCGAGTGATTCTTTTTTCATAGCCGTATATTAGGGGGTGATTATGACAGTTTTATGACAATATGATTATATCTTCATCAATCGAAGACAATAAACCTGAGAAACCCTCCCTTAATGACAGGCATAAAAAAGCCCGCAAAAAGCGGGCTAGAATAATATTAAAAAATTAAATCTGGTGCCTATTTTAGCTTGGCTAATTCAGCATCCAGAACTTTCTTGGGGAGTGGGATATAACCATCTTTAACGACTACTTTTTGGCCTTGAGCGCTAAGAATCATAGTCAGGAATTGACGAACCTGAATAGGCAATGGTTTGCCAGGCTTCTTATTAACATACACGTAAAGGAATCGCGCCAAAGGATACTTGCCAGTGATTGCGTTTTCAGATGTGGCGGCAATAAATTTCTGACCAGGCTTTTTAGTTAATGCCAAGGCTCGTACACCTGGTGTTTTATAGCCAATGCCAGAGTAACCGATACCGCTGATATTTGTGCTGACGGATTGAACCACTGAAGAGGAGCCAGGTTGTTCAGCGACGTTTGTTTTGTAGTCGCCTTTGCAAAGCGCTTTTTTCTTAAAATAGCCGTAAGTGCCAGAAACTGAATTTCTGCCGAACAACTGGATCTTTCTATTTTTCCATGAGCCAGTCATTCCTAATTGTCCCCATTTGAGTAAATTGTCGTTATGCCCGCATTTTAATGTCGCAGAGAAAATAGCATCGACTTGTGGAATGCTTAAACCTTTTATAGGGTTGTCTTTGTGAACAAATACAGCAAGGGCATCAATGGCAACTCTAATACGTAGAGGTTTATAACCATGTTTTTTCTCAAATGACTGCCATTCCTTGTTCTTCATTTTTCGACTCATCGGGCCAAGATTAGAAGTCCCTTGAGTAAGTGCGGGTGGTGCAGTAGAAGAGCCTGCGGCCTGGATTCGAATTTCTACATTGGGATAAAGGCGACGGAAGCTTTCACTCCAGAGTGTCATCAGATTAGCCAAGGTATCAGAACCAACGCTGGTGACGTTACCGGAAACGCCGCTGACTTTTTTATACGCTTTAATGTCTTTGTCAACTGTTGCTGCCGCGTAAATACTTTGAGAGCTTGCACCCAGCGCGGTTATTAAAATAACTGCGGATTTAGTAAAGTTCATTTTTATTTCCTCGTTTAAATTCAGTGGCTAGAATAAATACGTAATATGACCATTTTGTGAATTCCAAATTAAAGTTGTGTGACAACTATCAAAAACCTCATGAAATAGAGGTTAACCGCTCTGGTTTATGACAACATATGAAGCGGGGAATGTGCAAACAAAGCAGCTCCCTTTGTCAGCGGTCGAAAATATTTCGAGTCTAGCGTTATGGCGGATGAGTACGTGCTTAACAATGGCGAGTCCCAGTCCTGTGCCCCCTTGCTCTCTAGAGCGCCCCACATCGACTCGATAAAACCGTTCTGTCAATCTTGAGAGATGTTGTGTCGGTATACCAATGCCATCGTCTTCCACTTCAAGGCGAGCTTCTTTATGTTTTAGAAGCCATCGAATAGTGATATTGCCGTGTTCTGGGGTGTACTTTACGGCGTTACTGGTGAGGTTAGAGATAGCGCTATAAAGTTCATTATAATCTCCCTTAAGGCGCAAGCTGTCGTCGACTTCTAGGTGAATACTATGTTGTTTACGATTTCCCAGAGATAAAGACTCTTCTTTGATTTTTGCGAGTAACTCAGGAACATTAATCTTCATTTTTCTATTGCTAGTGGTGCCTGTTTCTAGTTGAGAGAGAAATAGTAAATCGTTAATTATGCTGAGCATGCGATTCGATTGGCCCTGCATTAAATCAAGAGGGCGCTGCCATTCATTCTTACATTCAGAAGGACTGTCCTGAATATTCTCAATAAAACCGCTGATAATAGTGAGAGGAGTGCGAAGCTCGTGTGACACGTTAGCGATAAAATCACGACGAATTTCTTCCAGTTTATGTAGTCTGGTGACATTACGGGCTAGTAATAAGCGTTGTTGATTGCCATAAACAACTAACCTGATGCGGAGGAAAATATTGTCGTCTCTTGGTGATGGAATCTCAACAATCTCTTCGTTACTGTTCCCTTCAAGATAGTGAACAAAGGTAGGGTGGCGCAGGAGGTTGCCGATATTTTGCCCGTAGTCTTTATTGCGTTTCAATCCTAAAAGTCGTTCTGCGGCATCATTACACCACTCAATTGAGTCACTTTTATCAAGGATAACAGTCGCGTCGGGCATTGCGGTGGCGGTGTCCTCGAACTTTTCAAGAATACGTTTTAATCGTTTGTGCACCGCCTGATTTTTGCTTTGATAACGGTATAACTCATCAAAAAATTCGCCCCAAATGCCTATCGCATGCGGAGGGGGAGCTTTCCCTTGTTTCACCCAGGTCCATAATCGTGAGAGTTGTCGTAAATGCCAAAAAATATAAGTAAGTAACAGAAGTGACAACCAAAACCAAAATCCTGGGACGATCAGGGTGAGTAGTAGAGCCAATATTACTATACCTGATAATCGTAGGGTTTCTTTTATCAAGGAGCGAGACGACATCATAATATTAGGATCTGTGCATAAAGTAATATGTGTGATTTCAGAAGCATAGCTTATCTAAATAAGTCGATTCAGGCTACTTATTTAGATAAGCTATTGAATCAGAGAAGTATGACAAATATGTGACAATGCCGATTCATGACTGTTTTTGTAGAGTCAAAAAAAACCGACTTCAATAGTTAAAGTCGGCTATCGTGCTTATGAGCGTTTAATAGCCCGGAAAACTAGAATACAAATTGTGCTTGTAGAAATACTTCATCAGAATCACTGCCGATAACGCCATTGAGATTTTCGTTTTGACGATAGCTGAGTTGAAACTTAATGTTGTGTTTCTTGACATAGTAATTTAAACCGATAGTGGTGCGAGTCCATTCATCTGCATATCCATCTGCGTCTTGCCCAGAAAACCCCAGTACTACTTCCATCTTTTTGGGCGAAATCATATAACCAGCTTCTACAGACCAGTTTTCAAGCTCTGTTGTACCGTTCACATACAAGCCACTCGTCAGCGCTGCGTTGACCGCATCTGCTTCGAATTTGTTGTATTGCGCGTCAATAGAGAAGCCCGATGAACGGAAGGCCGCGCTTAATTCTATTCCATTAACATTGTCTAGTGAATTGCCTGATCCGTTATTATCATCATCATTATTCCAGTTGAAACCAGCGATAGCGATTGAAAGTCCTGTTTTTCCGCTAAAGTCACCTTGGCTTAATTTTACATTGCCGATGAGGTGGTATTCAGCGCGACCTGCGATGATCCAGCCTTCATTAAAATCTGCGCTTTTATTAACAGGTGTATCAAAATCGATTTTTGACGAAGAAGGATCAATAGAGGATGATGCTACCGCAAATCCCCATTTGATTTGGCCGTTGGTACCATTGAAATGGAGGCCTAACGCACGATCTGGAGTACCATAATTATGGTCCCCGACAAACGTTCTCTCAACGAATGCTTGTTTCTTGGAAGAAGTCAGCGCTTCACGTGAGAAAGGTATTTTGGCATTACCAAAAGTGACTTTCATGCCTTCAAAGCCTTTGTATTGAAAATAGGCATCTTTCACCGCAAGTTCATTTGATCCGCTGGCTTTTCCCATATCCCACTGGAATTTTCCTTTCCAGTCTTTACTGATGCTTCCTTCAATATAAAGTCGCAGGCGACGGAAAAATAGTTCATCCGTGGTGGCTCCTGCGGAGGGGTCTACTTGATTGTATTGGACCTGGATTCGGCCGCCGACTTTTACATATTTGCCGTCCTTATTATATAAAGTAACACCAGCGATTGATTGTGCTGCGATACCACTCATAACTACAAGCATAAGTCCTTGCAGGGTTCTTCTTGCTAACATGGTTCTCTCCCGATTTGAAATTAAACTAATTTTTATATTTGCGGGTGAGATGGTAGGACGAATGATTGACAGTGATGTGTCACTTTGATGAATTATTCAAGACAATATAGATATTTTATGAATTATTTCAGTCTCTTTTGCCTAATAGCGTAAATAAAAGTCAGTTCATAGAGCTGTCATAAATAGAATTCATAATTCGGTCCTTCTTTATTACAGAATGATGGAGTTTTATGAAACCGGCTTCGGATAAATCACCAGCGACCTACACTACATTGTTTATGAACTCTGATTGGCATTCTAAAGTGATTGGGATGTTGGTGGGCCTGTTAATGATTACGATCTATTTTTGGATATTAGGGGGAATGGCCTCCTTGATGGCTTTGTTATACAACGCGTTTGTCATCCATAAATGGTCTCAGGGAGCAGAGACCATGATTAAAGAAATAGTGGTGATGTTAGCAGCCCTTGAGCTTATAAGAACACTGCAATCTTATTTGAAATTGGGACGGGTTAAAGTGACCTTTATACTGGATGCAGCATTAGTGGTGTTAATTGGCGAGCTGATTAGTTTATGGTATAGGACTTATACAATGACAGAAGTGTTTGTCAGTATTAGTGTGGTGGCTGTATTAACCTTGTTAAGGATTATTACCAGTAAATTTTCGCCTGATTTTTCTGAGTAAAAAAATCATTTCGCACGATTTTTACGCCTGAAGGTACTTGTTTATGTAAAACAAAATATCGCAAGACGCGGAAAGCTTTGTTGCCTGCTCCACGTCATTGCGACTGTTTGAATCAATCTAAAACTGTACTTAGCTCGATTCGGTCACGTGACTAATATAACTCCTGGCTACTTTGTATTGACCGTTCCCTTTGTAGTCACGTTAGAGTGATGGTTGTTGTTAAGAAATTTCCCTGCATTAGCATGATGAGTGCCGTTATCAGAGCGGTGGTGTTGACTATTGGCTGCGCCGTGATGAGTCTGCTGGTTTGTTTGCCCCATCATGTTGCCACCCATTTGAGCGATGTTTTGAGCAAAGGTGGTAGTTGCCAAAGCTACAGTTAACCCTACTACCGCAAGACCTAGAATTACTTTATTGTTCATGATAAATCTCCTTCTACCAAATATTTGTGTGTGTTTACAGTTATAATTAAAGCACCGGTTTGTAACTCACATATGACTCTACAACGCCCTTTTGTAACAGAAGGTGTCTGTGCTTAAGTTTGTTACATTAGGTTACAATTTGTAGGTCACTTTTTAGGTGTTGAATAGTGAAAGGCAGTTAAAATAATATTATGAATACTGAAAAACGCAAAAGTCATATTTTGGTCGTTGACGATGATGCAGAAATACGACAGTTACTCCAGGAGTACCTGGAAAAGCATGATCTTCGTGCCAGTACTGCACATGATGGCAAAGCAATGTGGGACAAGTTAAATACCTGCACCATAGATTTGATTGTTCTGGATTTAATGTTGCCGGGCGTGAGCGGCCTGGATTTATGCAGGAAGTTATGTGCAGGCGGGCATCCTCCGGTCATTATGTTAACCGCCTTGGGCGAAGAAACGGATAAAATCATTGGGCTAGAAATGGGGGCTGATGATTATTTGAGCAAGCCATTTAATCCGCGTGAGCTGTTAGCGCGTATTCATAGTGTGCTACGTAGAGCACGGGCGTTGCCGGAAAGTCCGCAACATTCAAAGGTGACAGGTCGTTTGTTGTTCGCGGACTGGATACTGGATACAGTTGCAAGACACCTGATTAACCAGGAAGGGATTGTTATGCCGCTGAGTGGGGGTGAATATCGCTTATTACGGGTATTTCTTGATCATCCTAATCGTATATTGAGCCGCGACCAGTTACTGGAACTCGTCAGTGGAAAACAGGCAACAATTTATGATCGAAGTATTGACGTTCAGGTTGGGCGTTTGCGTAAGCGTTTAGGGGATGATAGCCGTGAACCACGTTTGATTAAAACAGTGCGTAATGCAGGATACGTCTTTAGTGAAACTGTGCGAGCTGAGCCATGAAATGGCTACCACAATCCTTATTTGGGCGGGTTGCTCTTATATTGTTAACGGGGTTGCTGTTAGCGCAATTGTTGGCTGCGGCACTTCAGTTTCGCGATCGAAGTCAACGTTTGGTCAATGCTAGTGGAGTGTTCAGTGCTGAACGCATCGCTGAAATTGTACGCTTATTGGATGACGTTGGTGTGACTGAGCGAAAGCGGCTGGTGTCTATTCTGAATGTTCCTCCGTTACGAGTGTCATTGAAACAGCCTGTGTGGAAGCAGTCAGACAGTATGACGGGCAATGCATTAAAAGTCAGATTTCAGCAAAGTCTACAGCGACAGTTAGGCCAGCGTTATGCCATTCGAGTGGCAGTAAGTGATCAGCCGCTTGTCGGTGGCGAACACAATATGCGTAATTTGAATCAACATAATATGAATCATATGCAGGCGGTAGGTATGTCCACTCCTGTGGCACTGATTTTTATGGCCCAGGTAAAGTTAAGGGATGGTATTTGGGTAACATTTGAAAATAGCATTGCCGAAGAAGTGCTGGCAGATTCAACAAGCTTATTGGTGACCTTAGGGATCATTTTGGGGACGGTATTATTGGTCTCCTTGTTAGCGGTCCGCTGGGTCACGAGGCCACTAAGCATGTTGGCTGATGCGGCTGAAAAATTGGGTGGTAATATAAATCAACCAGCGCTCCAGGAGACTGGACCGAGCGAAATGCGTCATGCTGCGAAAGCATTTAACCTTATGCAAAATCGTTTGCAGCGTTTTATCGAGGATAGAATGCGCTTGTTGACAGCCATTTCGCATGATTTAAAAACCCCTATTACCCGAATGCGGTTGCGTAGTGAAATGCTCGATGACTCAGTTATTCGTAGTGCTTTTATTAAAAATCTTGACGAGATGCAAGCCATTGCCGCTGAAACGCTCGATTTTTTGCGCGCAGAAAATTTACGTGAACCGTTACAAACACTGGATGTTTGTGTCTTGTTTGAGAGTCTTCGAGATGATGCGGCAGAGATTGGGCAAGTCATTAAGATCGGTGACTGCAATGGCATATATTATCACGGGCGGCCGCTGGCGTTAAAGCGATGCATATCAAATCTTATTTCAAATGCCATAAAGTATGCGGGCGATGCTCAAGTTACTTTTAATAATAGTACGGAGATGCTGGAGATTATTGTTACTGATACAGGCCCGGGAATACCTGACGAAAAACTTGAACAAGTATTTGAGCCTTTTTACCGTCTGGATTCCTCGCGGGGTAGAGACACAGGTGGTACTGGCATGGGTTTAAGCATTGCTCGTAATATCGCCTTGTCTCACGGCGGTGAACTAGTGTTAAGCAATAATCCTGAAGGCGGATTGCAAGCAAGCTTGCGATTGCCACGAACCAGCATGGAGTGAATCTTCAGTTGGGCTACTATTGGCTAATTGATATTAGTTGAAAATCGGTAACCCACGCCACGTACTGTTTGCACCATGGCGTCAAATTTATGCTCAGATAACGCTTTACGTAGTCGCCTGATATGGACATCGACCGTTCGTTCATCAATATAAACATTGCCTCCCCATACCTGATCTATGAGTTGGTTACGTGAATAGACGCGTTCTGGATGTGACATAAAAAACTTCAATAACTTAAATTCGGTGGGTCCTATAGTAATCTCATTGCTAAAAATAGTGACGCGATGAGTGCTTGCATTAAGTTGTAAACCATCGGCAGAGAGAACTTTCGAATCGGCTCCTTTCCAACGGCGTAGTACGGCTTTTATTCTTGCTTTGAGTTCGCGTGTAGAAAAAGGCTTGGTAATATAGTCGTCGGCTCCTGATTCCAGCCCGCGAATTTTGTCGTTTTCTTCACTTCGAGCAGTAAGCATAATTATTGGAACTTCACGCACTGCTTCGTCACGCTTAATTCTTTTGGCGAGATCCAGTCCGCTCATATCAGGCAACATCCAATCCAGAAGTAATAATGATGGGCGTTGATCGAGTATGACTTGAATCGCTTCCTTGCCCGTGCCTAACTCTAAAATCTCATAACCTTCCGGCAGTAAGGTCATGCTAATGAGCTCGCGAATGGCTGGTTCGTCTTCAATTATTAGTATTTTAATTTTCATATTAGCTAGTATTGAATCAAAACTATATTACAAGCTTATGACAAAATGAACGTTCAGATAAGTGTAGCAGTTAACTTAGTCTAGTGGGTCAGGCTCTACGGCTTCCAGCCTTCGAATCCGACTTTGTTCGCCCATTAGATCAAGTTTTTTGATTTTAGCCGAAATTGCCGCTTTATAAATTTTCTGTCTTGACGTAAAATACCTCTCCAGCCATGGACGTGATTCTGACGTTTCGACAGAAATCACTCACACGTGCACTAATTTAAATTTGAGCGGGAACTGCCCAGCAGGCAATCCCGCTTTTGTATACCTGAGCCTGGAGGTTTTCTTGGTCAAGCCCGCTATTCTCGTGCTCGCAGACGGAAGTCTGTTTAAGGGCTATTCTATTGGTGCAGATGGTTCTACCACTGGTGAGGTCGTGTTTAATACTGCAATGACCGGATACCAGGAGATACTCACGGATCCATCTTATTGTCAGCAAATAGTCACATTAACTTATCCACATATCGGTAATACTGGTACAAATTCAGAAGATGAAGAGTCCAAAGGCATTGCAGCCAGCGGCCTGATTATCCGCGACTTGCCACGATTAGCGAGCAGTTGGCGTAATCAAAAAAATCTGGATAAATATTTGATTAGCCATAATATTGTTGGTATTGCTGGAATTGATACTCGTCGTTTAACCCGAATCTTGAGAGAGAATGGGGCGCAAGGGGGCTGTATCATGGCCGGGTCGGTCATCGATGAGGCAGTTGCAACAAAAAATGCTAAAGAGTTTCCTGGGCTACAGGGAATGGATTTGGCTAAAACGGTCACCACCGAAAGCTCATATTCCTGGAATGAGTGTAGTTGGGACCTGGAAAAAGGTTATCAAACGGCTGACGATGGACATTCCTGGCACGTGGTTGCTTATGATTTCGGCGTTAAGCGCAATATATTAAGATTGTTGGCGGATCGCGGCTGTAAAGTGACGGTTGTTCCTGCGCAAACGAGCTCAGTAGATGTTTTGGCCCTGGGGCCTGATGGGATATTCTTATCGAATGGGCCGGGTGATCCAGAGCCCTGTGACTATGCGATTGGCGCTATTCAGGAGTTGGTCGAAACAGGTATTCCAATCTTTGGAATATGTCTGGGACACCAATTGTTATCATTAGCCAGCGGCGCTAAAACGATTAAAATGAAATTTGGCCATCATGGTGCCAATCATCCAGTGCAGGATTTAAGCTCCAAGCGAGTGCTGATTACTAGCCAAAATCATGGTTTTGCCGTCGATGAAGAATCGTTACCAGCTAATATGCGTGCGACACATCGCTCCCTGTTTGATAATTCATTGCAAGGGGTGGAGCGTACAGATAAACCCGCCTTTAGTTTTCAGGGACATCCTGAAGCCAGTCCGGGTCCGCATGATGTGAGCCCATTATTTGATCGATTTATTGACAACATAAAGCAACATAAAGCCTGATATGCCTAAACGTACCGACTTAAAAACCATACTTATACTTGGCGCTGGCCCGATTGTCATCGGCCAGGCTTGTGAATTTGACTACTCAGGCGCGCAAGCCTGTAAAGCACTGCGTGAAGAAGGTTTTCGCGTGGTTCTAGTCAACTCAAATCCAGCCACCATTATGACCGATCCGGAAATGGCTGATGCTATTTATATAGAGCCCGTTCGTTGGCAGGTCGTTGAGCAAATTATTGCAAAAGAAAAGCCTGATGCCTTATTGCCGACGATGGGCGGGCAAACAGCCTTGAACTGCGCTCTTGATCTGGCGCGAGAAGGAGTGCTTGAAAAATATAATGTGGCCATGATCGGGGCTAATCGTGAAGCCATCGATAAAGCGGAAGATCGTGATCAATTTCGTGTGGCGATGAAAAAAATTGGATTGGACATGCCCAATTCAGCGATTGCGCATAGCATGGAAGAAGCGTTACAAGTTCAGGCGCAAGTAGGTTACCCGACTGTTATTCGACCTTCGTTTACGATGGGAGGTAGTGGCGGTGGTATTGCTTATAACAAAGAAGAGTTTGCTGAAATTTGTGAGCGTGGCCTGGATCTATCACCGACTAACGAGTTATTGATTGAAGAGTCCATTATCGGTTGGAAAGAATATGAAATGGAAGTGGTGCGTGATTGTGAAGACAATTGCATTATTATTTGCGCCATTGAAAATCTTGATCCCATGGGCATCCATACAGGTGACTCGATCACGGTAGCGCCGGCTCAAACATTAACCGACAAAGAATACCAAATTATGCGCAATGCGTCGCTTGAGGTGTTACGTGAAATTGGGGTTGAAACAGGTGGTTCTAATGTTCAGTTTGCGATTAACCCTGAAGATGGACGGATGATTATTATTGAAATGAATCCTCGTGTCTCTCGTTCTTCTGCCTTGGCTTCGAAAGCAACAGGGTTTCCGATCGCAAAGGTCGCAGCCAAGCTCGCAGTGGGCTATACGCTGGATGAGCTGAAAAATGATATTACTGGTGGAGTTACCCCTGCCTCGTTTGAACCTTCAATCGATTATGTCGTGACAAAAATTCCACGTTTTACGTTTGAAAAATTCCCTAAAGCAGATGCCAGACTGACGACTCAAATGAAATCTGTGGGTGAAGTAATGGCAATGGGTCGTACTTTTCAGGAGTCGATGCAAAAAGCGCTACGAGGACTTGAAACAGGCTGCGATGGATTTGATTCCATGTTTGATGACACTCAAAATGATTCGGAAAAGATACAAGCGAAGATAACGCATGAGTTGACAGTACCCGGTGCTGAAAGAATTTGGTACGTGGCCGATGCCATGCGCCGCGGTTGGTCATTGGAAAAAATATTCCAATACACAAAAATTGATCGATGGTTTTTATTACAGATTGAAGAGTTAATGTTTTTAGAAAAAGAAATTAGCGAAACTAAATTGAACGACATAGATTCAGTTAATTTTTTTAATCTTAAACAAAAAGGATTTTCAGATCGTCGTATGGCGACCTTGATGAAGTTAAAGGAATCCGAAGTACGTGATTATCGTCATTCCCTCAATATACGTCCTGTTTACAAGCGAGTTGACACCTGTGCCGCTGAGTTCTCAACTAGCACCGCTTATATGTATTCTACTTATGAAGAAGAGTGTGAGTCTTTACCATCAGATAATAAGAAGATAATGGTATTGGGCGGTGGTCCGAATAGAATTGGTCAAGGCATTGAATTTGATTACTGCTGCGTGCATGCCGCGCTTGCAATGCGCGACGATGGTTATGAAACTATAATGGTGAATTGTAATCCGGAAACAGTGTCAACAGATTATGATACGTCTGACCGACTCTATTTTGAGTCATTAACGCTTGAAGATGTATTGGAAATAGTTAATATTGAAAAACCTATAGGTGTAATCGTCCAATACGGTGGTCAAACGCCATTAAAGTTGGCGCGTGATCTTGAAGCGGCTGGCGTTCCTATTATTGGTACTAGTCCTGACTCCATCGATTTGGCGGAAGATCGCGAACGATTCCAGCAAATGATTGAAAAGCTGGGATTACTACAGCCACCTAATCGTATTGCGCGTGATGCTGAATCGGCTCCTGCTCTTGCCGCGGAAATCGGGTACCCGTTGGTGGTTCGTCCTTCTTATGTATTGGGCGGGCGTGCGATGGAAATAGTCCATAACGTTGACGATTTAAAACGGTATATGAATGAAGCGGTGCAAGTATCCAATGAATCTCCTGTGTTGCTGGATCATTTTTTAAATGACGCGATTGAAGTGGATGTTGATGCTATTTGTGATGGCAAGGATGTATTGATTGGCGGCATTATGGAGCACATTGAAGAAGCGGGCGTTCATTCTGGAGATTCCGCGTGTTCTTTGCCTCCTTTTTCTTTGTCTGAATCAATTAAGGATAGGCTGCGTGAACAAGTAAAAGCGATGGCGTTAGAACTTGGCGTGTTAGGGTTGATGAATACTCAATTTGCCATACGCGGCGAGGATATTTACATTCTCGAAGTGAATCCAAGAGCCTCGCGTACAGTGCCTTTTGTTTCCAAAGCGATTGGACGGCCACTTGCAAAAATCGCCGCCCGTTGCATGGCAGGTACTTCACTAGTCGATCAAGGCATGTTGGACGAAATAATACCCCCTTATTACTCAGTGAAAGAAGCAGTGTTTCCGTTTATTAAATTTCCAGGCGTTGATTCTATTCTGGGGCCAGAAATGAAATCGACCGGCGAAGTGATGGGGGTCGGTAAAACTTTTGGTGAAGCTTTTGCTAAAGCCCAATTTGGCGGTGGTACGGAAATGCCTCAATCAGGCAATGCTTTTGTTAGCGTTCGCAGTGAAGATAAGCAAGGGGCAATCGAAGTAGCCAGTGCTTTGTCTAAACATGGTTTTAAAATATTCGCGACACGGGGAACTGCAGACTCTATTACCGGTGCTGGCATTGATTGCGTTTATGTTAATAAAGTCACTGAAGGTCGACCGCATATTGTTGATATGATTAAGAATGATGAAATTGACCTGATTGTGAACACGACGAAAGGTACGCAAGCAATTATTGATTCATACTCGATTAGACGCGAGGCATTGAATCACCGAGTAACCTATACTACCACTATGTCAGGCGCCAAGGCGATGTGTCTGGCGTTAAAGGAGACAGGTAACGTCAGTGTTAATCGTTTACAAGATTTGCACATACAGTTGGTAAATTAATATAAGGATTTAAAGAGAGTAAGTCATGGGTAAAATTCCAATTACAGAAATAGGCGCTGAAAAATTGCGTGTAGAACTTAAACAGTTAAAAACTGTTGATCGACCGAGAATTATTAAAGATATTGCGACCGCACGTGAGCACGGCGACTTAAAAGAAAACGCCGAGTATCATGCGGCGCGCGAGCAACAAAGTTTTGCGGAAGGGCGTATTGCTGAAATTGAAAGCAAATTAGGTAACGCACAAATTATCGATGTATCCAAGTTAGATGTCGGTGATAAAATTGTGTTTGGCGCGACCGTTACTGTTTACGATGAAGGCGCAGATAAAGAATTGACCTATCAAATAGTCGGTGATGATGAGTCAAATATCGAAGGGGGAAAGATCTCGATTAACTCCCCAATTGCCAGAAGTTTATTGGCCAAGCACGAAGGTGATGTGGCGGTGGTGCAAGCGCCTGGCGGTGACCGGGAATTGGAAGTTATTACTGTTAAATATATATAATTTTGAGTTCAATGGGGTCTGACCCCATTGAACTTGCCTAGGGTTCGCCCCATAGAGTATTGAATTCATAAGCCGGAATTTCTTATCAAAATGGTAATCGAATCTCTTTTTCTGATCGCATGTTTTCAATGGCTTTTTCCAAATCGACCTGATCCGGGTTTTCTGTTGACTGCTCACTTAAGCGTTTAAACACTTCGGCTTGTTCCCATGTTTCATGATTGTTATTTTTGTCCTGATAAAATGCAGCCCAGGGAATAAACTTGGTTAATGGAAATAGTTGTCCTGCTTCAGGAGATATATCAATATTGAGGCCAGATATAAATAGAAGGTTTCGCCCTTTATAGGATGATTGTTGAATAATAGCGCGAAAGGCACTATCAAACTCTACCTGAGTATTAATTTGTGCAGCGGTTAGTGCAGGCCATTTTGAGGTCACTATATAAGGCATCATTTCCAGTAAATTATTCTCCATGCGGTTGCTGCCTTCTGAAATCACGCTGGTCTTTTTACGGTAGAAAAAATTTTCGGGTTTAAGGTGTTTTCCAATAGCTTCATTACGACCATTTTCCCACCCGATAGATTCAAGATATTTTTTAAGACTTGGTGATACCGAAAATACACGGGAAGTACTAAGAGATTTATGTGCGGTAGGTTCACCGTGTTCTTCGTGGTCGAGAAGTCGGTTAAGCTTTAGAATTAACCCTTGTTCACGATCCATTTGTGTTAATTGATTGTCCACTGAGATTTCGTAAGTGTTATTGGTTTTCGAGATATAGATATTATTACAAGCGAAATTATACTCGCGTATATACCATTTAAGGCTGTGGCAGATCTTACCGCAATTGTCAGACTCATTTTGGTCATTAGTTTGTAATCGCCTATAAACACCAAATTCATGTGTCATTGGATTGTAACCAACATGACTTGCTTGAATAATTACCAGGTCTTCTCCATGTTGAGAATAGGGTGCATGTCGATCAGTAGCGACTACTCCTCCTACCAAGCCATGATTGAATGGAAATGTCCCAAAATGTTTGGCAATAAGTATTATGGGGTAGCCTTGACTTTCATCTGAACAAAATGCCCTTGAGGGCATTATTTTTCCTCTTTTAAACCCTAGTGAACGAGCAAGGTTATAGGCCCTGGGAACAAACTGGCTATATCTCATTGAGACTTTTGCCATTTGAAATGCTCCCAGCAAGCTCGACATTGGTCCTCTGATTCCGTGCATAACATTAGCCTTTATGGCGTTAAATAGTATCTTTTAATGTTAGACCAAGTTTGTTCATATATCGGGAAGGCAGCCATAAAATTTCAGTGCGGGCAAAACTTCATCGGCAGAGGGTATTAGGCTAGGGTTTAGTCGTTAAAGCATGCTATATTATTGTTGATGTTATTATAATCAAAAATATCAAAAGTAATTAATAGTGAACTCAAATTTATCACTGAAGTCTAAATGGACTTATCTCAGAGGTTCTCTAAAAGGTATTTTAGTGGAGCAACATATTCAGATGGAGAAATATAATGAAAAAAATAAAATTATCTAGTTTGGTATTATTGTGTTTATCGACAACACCAGTGTTAGCCGCAAATTATTATGTCACAACAACAGGCTCAGGAAGCTTATGCACCAAACAGGCGCCTTGTGGCTTAATTCAAACAGCAGTGAATACTGCGACTACTGGCGACACCATACATATCGGTAAAGGTACTTTTGTTGAAAACGTCAGTATTGGTACCCCGCAAACACCGAATTCAAAGCCAGGCCTTACAATTAAAGGCAAGGGGCACGACAAAACAATCGTAGTCTCTGCGGGCACCAACACACAACGTCCTGCGGGCGTTCCTGCTGATATAGTGTTTGATGTATGGTCTAGTGATACAGTCATTAAAAAGCTAACTATTATGCATCCGACCGGCCCTGCTGTTGCAAGAGACATTGGGGTATTTGTCGGGCCTCCAGCAGCGAATACTGTACTGAGAAAGACAAAGGTACTCAGAAATCGTACGGGGACTAATCTTGAGCCGACTCAACCAGGTTCACGCGGTATATTGGTCTTTCGGGCAACCGGCACTGAAATAACCCGCAATAAGTTTGAAGGTAATTATCAAGATCATATTCATATGCCGACAAGTGACTCTGATATCTCTCGTAATAAAGTCAAAGGTGCCACAAGACTGGGGATAGTTATTATCCAAGAGTCTCCGACGAGCAATAACACCGGAAGCATTATTTCTCGAAATAAGGTTACTGGTAGTGGTGGAGACGCTATTCAAATTCAGGGCGACAATAATATTGTGACTCATAACAAACTGAAGAATAATGTTGGCGCGGCAGTGAAACTTTGTGGTGAAACCGACGGAAATGATTCTGTGGGTGATGGCGATTGTGTTAACCCTTTTGATAAGTGGGCAAACGCATCAGGAAATACAGTGTTAAAAAACAAGTCTAAAGATAATGGCAGTGATGTTGTCGATAATGGAACGGGTAATACGGTTAATTAATGGTAAGCTAGTTAAGATTAGTAGTATTTAATAAAGTAGAGGCAGGGGCTATTAGCCCCTGCTTTTTTGCGTTAACGATCGAGTGTTAGCGCTGTAAAGGTAGGTGTTGTTGCTTTTTATAGCGATTTAGTGTTTATAGTGAACTACAAGAGTGAAGTTTATTAAATGGGCTCGTGTCGGGCGCTTGAATTTTCCGGGCCTTTAATTTGTTCACTGAAAGGGGAGACTCATTTCACGCTTCAATAGATTTTAGGCAAGTATTTTGTTATAAATACAGTCATACCTAAACAGTTGGGGTCGCTCACTTTTTGTGTTAATTGACGTCTGCTATTGTTACAAACCATAAGGAGTCCACGTATGTCCTCGGGCCAAATAACTCTCCTCGTTATCGTCGTTTTAATAGTCATTTTCATATTTTATATGATTTCGATGTACAATAATCTGGTGGCACTTAAAAACCGTTTTAAAAATGCCTGGGAGCAAATTGACGTGCAGCTTAAACGTCGTTATGACCTTATTCCTAATTTAGTCGAAACCTCAAAGGCATACCTCAAACATGAGCGTGGAACACTAGAAGCGGTTATTGCTGCCCGTAACGGAGCGGCGAGTGCTAATGAGGCTGCTTCCGCTGATCCAGGCGATGCGGCTGCAGTAAAAACATTAATTGGTGCTGAAGCTGCATTAACCGGTGCGATGGGTAAGTTTTTTGCTTTGTCAGAAGCCTATCCTGACTTAAAAGCTAATCAGACTATGGCGAATCTTACCGAAGAGCTTTCTACTACAGAGAATAAAATTGCCTTTTCGCGCCAAGGTTATAATGATTCGTTAATGACTTACCATACCGCTATTGAAAGTTTTCCAAGTAACCTTATCGCTAACAAATATAATTTTAGACACGGTGAATATTGGAAAATTGAGAAAGCTGAAGAACGTGAAGCGATCAAGGTGTCATTCGATTAATTATTTTCAACGATATTGTTACAGGGATGTAGTCACTATCTTTATCAGGAATCAAGTATGAATTTCTTTGAGCATCAAGATGCGGCGCGTAAGTTAACGCGCCGGTTTGTGTGGATGTTTTTTCTGGCGGTGGTCTCCATCATGGCGATATTGTCTATAGTGATTTCACTCGCACTAGATTCATTTGATTTTGCGACGGTTAGCCTGGTATCGCTTGGGGTATTTGTAGTGGTAGGAGGGGCGAGCATGATCAGGCTTGCGCGCTTGTCACAAGGCGGACATGTCGTGGCGGATATGATGGGTGCACGTAAAGTGAATCTTGATACGACAGACTTTAACGAAAAAATGTTACTGAACGTTGTTGACGAAATGTCGATTGCGTCAGGCGTTACTCGACCCGCTGTTTATGTCATGGATGATGAAGGGATCAATGCCTTTGCCGCGGGGTATCATGCTGATAATGCGGTAGTGGCGGTGACCACGGGTACCCTTAACACTTTAACGCGTGCTGAGTTACAAGGGGTTGTGGCCCATGAGTTTAGTCATATACTCAATGGTGATATGCGTCTTAATATTAAATTGCTGGGCGTTCTTGCCGGAATATTATTGATCGGAAATCTTGGGTACTTTATGTTGCGCGGTGCGAGCTTTGCGCGTACTTCCAGGGATAGTCGGTCGGGAGGCGCTGCACTGGCGATACTAGGCATCGCAATTGCGATGATTATCGTTGGCTTTATTGGTGTATTAAGTGGACGTATGATTCAAAGCAGTATTTCGCGTCAGCGTGAATATCTTGCGGATGCCTCTGCGGTGCAGTTTACTCGAAGTCCTGATGGAATAGCAGGAGCATTAAACAAAATTCGAGTGATTCCTACCGGATCACATATAGAAGGCGCGCATAGTGCTGAGTTAAATCATATGTGTTTTGGCGAGTCGGTTTCAATTAAGTTTATGAGTGGTTTGATGGCCAGTCATCCGCCGCTGGAAGATCGCATTAAAAGGGTTAACCCGCATTTTGATTTTAATGCCAAAATAAAAATGCCATCACATTATCGAGAGCATCACGACCTTGATGAGCAATCAGACCACGAGTCTCACGCTGAGTCAGGACAAGTCGCGGCCGCCGGGATAAGTAATCTCGCAGGTTCAGAAGTTCATGCGACCAATGTTGGTGATGGTTCTTCTAGTGTTGCACGATCTCATGATGTAGCGGGTGCTGGCACTATGCATGTCAGTACCGAACAAGTAATGAATGACGTCGGAGGATTGTCCGCTGAACAAATTGAAATGGGACAAGCGATGCGCATGGCGATTCCGTCCGAGTTGCATCAAGCACTAACATCAGAAGAAGGTTCACGTGCAGTGGTTTATTGCCTGGTACTAGATCTTGAAAGACGTACCCGCGAACGCGAAGTGAACCTGATTGTAGAAGGGGATAACAATACCGTAGCCAAGCAGGCTTGGGCGCTATGGAACTCTGTCAATGATTTAGGGCTGGCTTATCGACAACCATTATTGGACCTCGCCATGGGGGTGGTTAGTTATTGCGAAAAAGACATTCGTGATAAAATGGCGAAGACTTTACGCGAAATAATTATGTTTGATGGCAAGGTCGATTTCTCTGAATTAATAGTGATGTTAGCGGTGTCACCCCAATTAGCAGACGGCGCACATAAAATTACGCGTAATAAACACCGTTCAATACCAAAACTTAAAAGTGAGTTATTAGCAGTCTTTGGCTTATTGGCTATGGCAGGCAGCGATAATGAACAAGAATGGAAAACTGCGTTTGAAGTAGCGACTAAACACTGTGATTTAACCGGCAGTGAATTTCCCGCCGCCGACCAGATGAGCTTTAGTGTATTAAATAAAGCTATTCAGAAACTACGAGGTCTGGTACCTGTTAAAAAGAAAATAGTATTTCAAGCCTGCGTGGAAATGGTCTTATGTGACGAGGAAATTACATTACGCGAATATGAAATGATTCGCTTAATGGCAAAAGCGTTGGAATGCCCTTTGCCCGTGAGTATTTCAGGCGAAAGTTGATTTTGTTAGGGATAATGGCTAGGGCCCACCTAGCCATAAGAGTACAGTCTATTTTTTCTTAAAAAGCAGTAGGCCACACACCCACAGGCCCATAGAGTCATAGACCCACAGACTCATAGAGTCGCAGGCCCACAGACTCACAGGCCCATAGAGTCATAGACCCACAGACTGATAGAGTCACAGGCCCGCAGACCCACAGACTCACAGGCCCATAGACCCGCAAAGTAATTTTTTTATTTTCATTAACGAGCAGTACACAACAAGAACACTCTCGTTAAAAAGTAGTATTTATAGAATTAAATTTTCTAAGCTACAAGTACAACAATGTACCCAATGACGGGTCTGTACGCGAAGCGCCCCAACGGGGCCTGCAGGGTCTGACCCTAATCTCTGGCGACATAAATAAAAAATAATATTAAAAAAATGATATTGCACTGGATCACGCTTGCTTATATCTAAAGTTCTGTAAAGAAAATTCATCTATGTCAAGAAATATGTTTCCTAATAATTTCTAACATCAGTGCTAATTCCTTGACTATTTATAAGGTTTCTGATGGAATTACACCCTTAAATATCAACGACGAATACAATTCGAAAGTGTAAGGCTTTTTAAGGAAATATCGAGTTGCATTAACCAATAAGAGTCTTGAGTTTAAAAAGAAAAACTTGGTTTTCCTGACGCTGTTTTTTTAGTCGGAAGCCACTTATCTTATAAAACGGATTTATTTAATTTAATAGGGGCTTCCATGTTTAGTTTATCCAACACGCTTTTAAAGCGCGTGAGTTCTTTCGCGCTCATATTAGGCACGCTCATAATTCTCGGTTGTGGTGGCGGAGGCGGAGGCGGTGGTACTCCTCCTCCTCCCGCAGGTGGCACCGGAACAACACCACAAGTATTAAACGTCACAATTAACTGGACAGCTAATAATGAAACCAAAGTTAATTCAGTGAATGGCGGTTATAGAATATATGTAAGTCAAACAAATGGATTCGCCGTTGGTGATAGTGAGGTCACATTGATTACTGTCCCGTATGTGTCAGGACTTCGTGCCCCAATAACTACTAACACTCCGTTAGTTTCTGGTACTCATTATATTCGAGTTGTTGCTTTCGGCGATGTATTAGGTGTAGATACTTTTAGTGCCCCTTCAGGTCAGATAGCGATTGCGGTTCCTTTTTTACCATAATTTTGTTAAGCGGAATATATCTCGATCAGAATTTATTTTAAGGAATTGAAATTAGGGAAATAAAATGAAAATATTGAAATCAAAAAAGATTGTTTTTGCTGCTGCGTTAATAGTAGGGTCATTATCTGCTATTAGTCTATCAGCTGCGCCCCCAAAAAACTTTACAATAAAAAAAAATAATAATGGCGCCCAAAATGCAGGTCAGTTAATTTTAAATAAAAACTATCCCAACACTAGGCAGACTAGTAAAAGTAAATCTGTATCTCCTATCATGAGACGCGGTAAAAGTACTTACAAAAGCAATGAGCTAATAGTGCGTTTTAAATCAAATCTTACTCGAACTTTTAGAGCGCAGAAGGTGTCACAGTATCGTTCCAGTGTTATTAAGCGAATGACTATTGGCAAAAATATAAAGTATGTGGTTGTTCAAATTAAATCGGGCGAATCATTAGATCAAGCCTATGCGCGATATAAATCAGATCCTAATGTTGTATCGGTAAGTTACAACCCGATTTACAAAAAAATGGCTATTCCTAACGACCCTGATTTCGCCGTGCAGTGGGGCTTGAATAATACCGGTCAGACTGTTAATGGTACAGGTGGTGTCTCAGATAAAGATATGAAGCTTAACCTTGCTTGGGATGTAGTTGTAAATGGTGACTGTAGTTCGGTCATTGTTGCAGTGCTCGATGAAGGTGTTGATTACACTCATGCAGACTTAACTACAAATATGTCTATTATTAATATGTTTGACTTTGTCGACAACGACTCTGATGCGTTTCCAGCTCATAGTGGGGAAAGTCATGGAACACATGTAGCGGGTATTATTGGTGCAGAAGGAAATAATAGTATTGGTACTTCAGGTGTTTGCTGGAAGGTTAAGATTTTGCCGATCAGAGTACTCGGCCCTAATGGCGGGGACGCTGCTGCCGTTGCCTCTGGAATTCAACATGCCATTAGTAATGGCGCCAAGATTATCAATCTGAGTCTCGGTGGTTCTAGTCCTCCTCCTCCAGTTCTCACCGATGCAATGAATGCAGCGCGAACCGCTGGTGTTGTGGTAGTCATTTCTGCAGGAAACTCTAGCAGTGACAATGATGCGACTCCAGTTTATCCTTGTTCTATGCCACAGGATAATATAGTTTGCGTGGCGGCGATGGATCAAGCATATGGTTTAGCCTCGTTTTCTAACACCGGTAGTACTTCTGTTGATGTAGGAGCGCCAGGTACTGCTATTTTTAGTCCTGTACCTGGAAGAATAGTGCTACCTGTAGCAAATCCTAACGTAGGCTGGATACGTACCGGTGCTTGGGCCGAACAAAGCTGCACCATTGGTGCCACCGCTACTAATGTAATTGCGAACCCGGCTTTATTCTGTAGCGCTCCAGGCTCTTATGCAAATACTGCGGATGATGATGCTATTAAGAATTTCGATTTGAGTTCTTTTACTGGTCTTAAAGGTGCATCAGTACGAGTGAATATTTATTATGATCTCGAGTTTCAGATTCCTTTTACCACCACAAATACAGACCTATTACTATTTGGTAATACTCCTACCGCTGGCGCAAACCCCTTTACTTCTGTTGCAGCTGGGCCAATTACGGCTTTTTTTGGTACTACTGATCCCTTCATTCTTAGCGGTGAAGCAGGAATAAGCTCAAATTGTTTTGTCAGCACTTGTTCTCTTGGGGTTAAGTTGCTGTCGGTAGCTACTGGGACTGCAGCGACTGGTAACGGTGTCATGATCCAAATAGTGGATTTCACTGCTATCCCGGCTGCTTCTCAAGCAAGAGGGTACTTTCAAGGAACCTCGCAAGCCGCTCCACATGTGACGGGACTTGCTGCATTGATTATCGCACGTAACCCTAACTTCACTTATGTGCAGACTATTAATGCAATTATAAATGGCGGGGAAACCAATGTCGCCCTCGCAGGCACTACAACATCAGGACGTACAGTGAGTGCTATTGGTTCGCTCCGTTACACTAATATTCCGACCGGAGTAAGTGCTACGATTCCTTAAGTACAGCAATTGTATGGAGTAAAGTTGATAGAGTAATCTATTTTCTAGTTAGAAAAAAGCCGGTGTTAATGCATCGGCTTTTTATTGTGTTGAATAATCTTTAATGTGGCTTAAAATGAAAGCATGACGATTCTATACTTAACAGAGTTTTTCATTGCTAAAACGAATATTGATATTGTAAGTTAAAGCCGGTAATGTCTACTGCGTTTTTGTTATGGAGGTCAACGTATTCAAACCCAATAGAACCTTTCCCGCTTAGCTTAAAATTAAACCCGACACCATAGCTAAAGCCGCTCTTATCTACTGATACGGCAGGAGATAGAGGCGAAGTAGCCTTATAGTTAAAATTTGTTACACCTCCAAATGCATAGAAGCTGACGCTTTTGTTAATGGGTAGGTTTCCACGTAAATATAAACTTATATAGTTTTCCACTTCAAGAGTTGCGACACCAATATTATCATCACTAATTGACGTGGCTCCACGACCTTCTATTGCGAAATGGGGGTGATATTGATGCCAAATCGTGCTTCAAGTAAACTATTTCTCGAAGTAACATTTTCATCGTATTTCAGGTTGCTAATGCCTACAGACGCATAGGACTTGGTTTTTCCGGCGGCAATAACATTAGTGTTAACCATAAATAATCCGATGCATATCGTTATAATAATTTTTTTCATCTCTACTCCTTTAGAGCTACTTTAAACCCGCATCGTTACGCTAAACAGTTATAGTTTTACATGCGTTCATTCGTTTCGATGTTGAGTATATGAAGTTATAGATTAGCGTGTAAACCTTAATGATACTATGAGTGAAGTCCCAATTGGTAACCTATAGCTTTGTCCTTGATGCGCAAAGAAAAAATTATATTTGGGCCAATTTAACTGACAAGGGGGTAGTTCGAAGGACGGGTATGTTCAATCTAACTTCATTTATTGCTAAATTTCAATTTATTTGCAGGTGATGTTAAGTTGAGCTTAACTGGTGATTCTAAAACATTCAGAGTTACCGATGGGTATTGTAAAGTTATAGCGAGTAAGAGAGTAATTTGTTTGCTATCACGAAAAATCCTTTATGAAAAATTGTGCGTAATATGGTATGCTCTTTAATATATAAAAAATTAAATAAACTCTTTAAAATAAAAAATAAAAAATAAAAAATAAAAAATAAATAGCAATAATAATAGCAGCAGGGACTATTAAGTTTACTGGTAGCATTGCCTGACGTTAATTACTTTCAAATACTATTTAACACAATCATAGGCTTTATGATTTCAGTAGTGACCATTCGTTCGAACATCCCTGATAATAATAATTAAGATCATAGAGAGGATAAATTATGAGTTCTTGTTCTATTCGTTTTAAGTCACGTCAAAATTATTCATTACGGCTTTTCTTTTTGTTTCTCGTCCTTATTGGAGTCTCAAGATTTCTTTATGCAGGCATAGATGTTTGGACTCAAACAGGCGGTCCTTATGGCGGAAATATTCGTGCATTGGCTGTTGATCCAGTGACACCTGCAACAATTTATGCCGGTACAGTTGGCGGATTGTATAAAAGTACGGATGGAGGATCAAGTTGGACTGCAATACAAACAGGGTTGACTGATTTAGTTATAAAAGCGATTGTTATTGACCCTACGAGTACCGCGACGGTTTATGTTGGTACTGATAAGGCTGGGGTGTTCAAAAGTACCGATGGCGGTGCGAGTTGGGACCCGATTAATGCAGGGTTGACGGGTTTAACGGTAAATTCGCTGGGAATAGACCCGACAAATTCATCCCTAGTATTTGTTGGCATGAGCGATACTAATGGAATGTATAGAAGTATAAACGGAGGGGCCAGCTGGACTGCAGTGTCTGGAATACCGAGCTTTCCCAGGATTAAATCGATTGTAGTTAATCCAGCTAATCCGAGTACAATATTTCTTGGGTCATTTTCAGGTCTTTACAAAAGTATCGACTCTGGATTGAATTGGGTGCAGCTCGACTCTAGTAGTGACGTTGTAGTTGCGCTTCATTCTACTATTGCCAATAAAATGTATGCCTCGCGGCAGTTTAGACTATTTGAGAGTAGTGATGGTGGTGCAACCTGGACGCAACTTAGTCTGAGTGTTATCAGTTCTGGTCGTATTAGCGCTATTTTAATTAATCCAAATACACCTTCTACTATGTACGTGTCATTTGAGACGGCGGGAGTGTACAAAAGTACTAATAGTGGGGTGACCTGGAGTGCGGCGAACACTGGCACCTCCAACTCTTTAGTGAAAGCGATGGTCATGAATCCATTGTCACCTGATGTCATTTACTCCGGTACTGATATTGGCGGTCTATTTAAAACAGTTGACGGTGCTGTAAATTGGACTGCGAAAAACTCCGGGATGAAAAGCGCGTCTATGAATTTAGTGGTGGTAAATCCATTGGTGGCTTCTACGATATATTCAGTGAGCATCGGTATGGGCATTTCAACAAGTACAGATAATGGCAACAACTGGATAGTCCGTAATACAGGGTTAACTAATCTTAATGTATATGCGTTGGCATTAAACCGACAGGTACCAACGACGATGTATTCAGCATCAATTCAACCATCTACAGGGATTTTTAAAAGTGTTGATGGTGGCGTGACGTGGAATGCAGCAAACAAGGGGATAAGTAATACTGATGATTTTAGAGCAATTGTGGTTGATCCGATTACTCCAGGTATCGTGTATGCAGGAACGTATTTCTCACAGAGTATATATAAAAGTTTAGATTCAGGTGCGAATTGGGTAAAGTTAAATACTGGACTTTACAGGCCTAGCATCACAAGTATGGTGATTGATTCAAGCAATACAAGCGTGGTCTATGTAGGTTGTTTTGGCTGCGGCGTATTAAAGAGTACTGATGCAGGCGTTAGCTGGGTTGAAATGACAACCGGAATGACCAATAAAGTGGTTGAAAGCATTGTGATAGATCCACAAGACAGAAGCACGCTTTATGTGGGCACACAAGCTAACGGTATTTTTAAGACGACGGACGGCGGAGCAAACTGGGTTGCTGTAAACAATGGTCTTAGCGATCTCCAAGTGAGATCAATTGTATTCGACCCGGCATCTGCTAATGTGTTATATGCGGCAACTGTTGGTGGCGGGGTTTTTCTAACGCGGGATGGCGGACAAAGTTGGCGTGAAATGAATGATGGGCTGATACATAACAACGTGAAGGGTCTAGCCATTGGCGGTGTAGATCCGACGATTATTTATGCTGCTACTTTTAGTGGCAGCGTCTATAGTTTTTCAGTATTTAATGCGGGCTCGACTGGAAATAATAATAACAACAATGGTAATACTAACAGTAGTAGCAGTGGTGGGTCGGGTGGTGGTTGCGCTTTAAGGAATGGAAATGGTTCAGTTGACTTCACCTTGTTGTTATTATCGCTGTTGTCACTCACTCATTTGCTAAGGCGAAAGACTAAACGTGTGGAGTGATCGACGATTTTGGGCCGCCTTGTTGGCGGCTCCAATGTTTTGGTTATTGTTGTATTGGATCACTGAGCCAAAAATAGAAATTAGTTGGATTTTACAAAAACCTTTAGTGTTTTTCTTGATTATTTTCGTGTACCCGATTTTCGAAGAGATTGTTTTTCGTGGCTTGGTTCAGGAACAAATAGCAAGCCGGTATTCGGGTAGTATTGGGATATTGAGCATAGCGAACATCACGACAAGTTTACTATTTGTGGTATTTCACTTCGTCTATCATTCCTCTGTTTGGGCTATCGCTGTATTTGTGCCATCGCTTATATTTGGTTATTTCAAAGATAAAACTTACAGGCTTGTGGTGCCTATGGTGTTACATGTTTTTTATAATTTTGGGTATATCTTTATTTGGGGTGTCTAGTTTAAGTCGAAGCCACATTAGGGCTTGATCCTTTTCGGAGTATTTATTTATAATAGGAAAGGCATAATGCTAAATTCTTCGAGCCAATAATGTGGGCGTCTACGATGATGAACAATTACTAGTATTTGGTAGACTGCCTGGTGCAATTGTCACTACGTCCGGAATAGCAAGGGATCAAGCGTGATCTGGTTTCATGGTTAAAACAGGTATTGTTGCCAGGGTTTTTAAATAAACAGGACAAGGTGAGTTCATTGTCTGAAATTAACAATTTGAATCTAAGCGAACTTTCAGGGGTAAAGCATATGTTGGCAGACAGAATTAAGCAGTGGGAAGAAGAATTGATTGAGCAAGGAATTGAAAAAGGTAGTCTTGTTGCTTCGCGTAAAATGCTGACTCAATCATTACAGCAAAAATTTGGCGAGTTGCCTTTAGACGTGGTCGCCACTATCGCATCCTACGATAAGAAAAAACTCGATGCTTGTCTCATGCAGGTCTTATCGGCTACGCAGCTAAGTGACACCATATAAGGACAAGAAGGAGCCTCTGATTAAGTCTGGTTGATGAGATTGCAGCGCAAAAATGTCAGAGACAAGATGAAGATTGCCGTTAATAATTTAGCTATTAGCAATATGTTCAATGCAGTTTCTGATGTTTGTGACCGGTAAGATCACAATCATAACCTGACCAGAGTCTTTCTGGTGTTATGTGTTATGCCTGGTAACATTGATACTCACCCTGCAACCTGCTTATCAATTCCTTAATGGCTTATATCTAATATCTAATGGCATTTTAGCGTTTCGGCAATTCAATAACCGGCGTTTCTGCCCGGCGAAAAATAATCGCGACATTTCCGATCGATTGAATCAGTAAAGCATTGGTTTTTTGGCATAATTGGTTGATAATCTGTTTCTTGTGGTCACGGTCATTTGCACTAATTTTAACCTTGATTAATTCATGGTGATCGAGTGTCAAGACGGTTTCACGAAGTACTGCATCACTGAGACCCTTATCGGCAATGGTGATCACTGGTTTTAATGCATGGGCCAGTTTGCGAAGAAACTGTTTTTGTGTGTTATTAAGTAAGGTTTTCTTCATTTTTGACTTCCAATGGTTCAAGAGCTGGCTAGCCAGTATTCTATACTGAAAAGACGAGATTAATAGTGCCAAACTCAAATAAAATTAAATCATATAAGACGGGAGCAAAGGTCACGACTGGAGTCAAGGGGTTGCAAGTAGCAGACAGCCCACTTAATGGCGTAAAACTCGATCTGGGTCTTTTTATTCTGGTAGGACTGGTATTGTTTGTTTTGTTGGAAAATATCAATATTAGTCAGGGGATTAGATTCCTTGTGTTAGGGGTTTGGGCTTTGTTTATGTTGGTCTGGGTAGTGCTTAAAACGAAGGCAATTATAAAGAAAACTGCACAGCAAGGAAATACCTCATCGCACTATAATGTTGAGACTGGGTCTGAGCCAGGAGGCAATTCGACATTTTCGCCAGAGATTGATTCTGATATTAATACTCATGCTCATGCTACTACCACGATAGAAAAAGGGTCGGCAGGAGAATCTAATGGGGCGAAGTAAAAGTAGTGCGCGTTGGTTAAAAGAGCATTTTGACGATGAATATGTAAAGCGAGCCAAAAAAGAAGGTTTTCGATCACGTGCTACTTATAAATTGATCGAAATTCAAGAGAAATACAGATTAATAAAGCCCGGCATGAGTGTGGTTGATTTGGGCGCGGCTCCTGGAGGCTGGTCTCAATATGCCGCAAAAATTACAGGCAGTAAGGGAATGTTTATTGCTTCAGATATCTTGCCAATGGATGGTTTGGCAGATGTAGAGTTTATTCAAGGTGACTTTACTGAACAAGAGACTTTGGATGAAATTCTCGGCAAGCTTGGCGAAAATAAAGCAAACCTTGTAATCTCTGATTTAGCCCCCAATATTAGTGGGTTAGCGTCTGTTGATCAGCCTCGCGCTATGTATTTGGCTGAGCTGGCACTGGATTTTGTAGTTAAAGTGCTTGTAAAAGAGGGTTGTTTTATCAGTAAATTATTTCAAGGGACTGGTTGTGATGAGTATATCGCCCAATTGCGACCAAATTTTGGCAAGGTACGATTTTTTAAGCCGAAAGCCTCTCGCCCACGGAGCCGGGAAGTTTATATAATTGCGACAGGGTTTCGAGGTGAAAAGCAATAATACGCTATAATTTGATTTATAGTGTATTGTTTTTAATTTAGAATTTTAATAATGTCTGGTTTGTGATTTCAAATAGAATATCAGGCCAGTACTTAAGAGACCGATTATAAGGTCAGCTAGAGCGTAGCTCATATATAAGAGGACAGTAATTTGAACGACATGGCCAAGAATCTGATGTTATGGGTAATTATTGCGATTATCCTGTTGACCATATTTAATAAAATTTCCGGTGAAGAAGATGAGCCGAGAGAAATTTTGTATTCGCAGTTCCTGAAGCGTGTTGCTGACAGCAGTGTCAGAGATGTGACTATACAGGGACGCAAGGTATCAGGTCGTTCTGGCAATGATAGCTTCTTCACTTTATTCCCGATAGGGCATGAAAATACCATGGTAGAGTTACTACGTAAGTCTAATGTGGCGATCAAGGTTAAAAAACCTAAAGGTCAAAACATCCTTACTCATATATTTATCTCCTGGTTTCCGATGTTGTTATTAATCGGCGTGTGGATATTTCTATGGCGGCAAATGCAAGGTGGCGGGGGTGGCCGTGGAGCAATGTCGTTCGGTAAGAGTAAGGCCCGCATGTTAAGCGAAGATCAGATCAAGGTGACATTTAATGATGTGGCTGGTTGTGATGAAGCTAAATATGAAGTGAGTGAGCTTGTTGAATTTTTACGCGATCCAGGTAAGTTTCAAAAGCTTGGTGGTAAGATTCCTTCTGGGGTACTGATGGTCGGTTCTCCAGGTACGGGTAAAACTTTATTGGCCCGTGCTATTGCTGGCGAAGCCAGAGTGCCTTTCTTTACGATTTCAGGTTCAGATTTTGTCGAAATGTTTGTGGGTGTCGGGGCATCGCGTGTTCGTGATATGTTTGAGCAAGCTAAAAAGCACTCACCCTGCATCATTTTTATTGATGAAATTGACGCGGTAGGCCGTCACCGGGGCGCGGGTCTTGGCGGTGGACATGATGAACGTGAGCAAACACTTAATCAATTATTGGTAGAGATGGATGGTTTTGACGGCAATGAAGGGGTAATTGTCATTGCTGCCACTAACCGTCCTGATGTGCTCGATCCGGCATTATTGCGTCCAGGTCGTTTTGATCGACGGGTCGTTGTTCCATTACCTGATGTTTTGGGACGTACGCAGATTTTGAAGGTTCATATGCGTAAAGTGCCACTGGCCGATAATGTTAAGGCAAAAGTGATAGCACGTGGAACCCCAGGTTTTTCAGGGGCAGATCTCGCTAACCTGGTGAATGAAGCGGCCTTGTTTGCGGCGCGTAATAACAAGCGCTTAGTCGATCAGTCAGATCTGGAACATGCACGCGACAAGATTATTATGGGTGCTGAGCGTCGTTCTATGGTGATGAGTGAAGATGAGAAAAAATGTACGGCTTATCATGAAGCGGGTCATGCCATTGTGGGTTGGACGACTCCCTCAAGCGATCCTATATATAAGGTGACGATAATTCCACGCGATAGTGCTTTGGGTATGACCGTTTTCTTGCCAGAACGTGATAGTTATGGCAAAAGTAAAGAGAATGTAGAGAGTTTTATCTCCATGGCCTATGGCGGACGAGTCGCTGAAGAGATGATTTTCGGGACTGATCAAGTCACAACTGGAGCCTCACAGGATATTAAAGTGGCGACTGAATATGCACGATCTATGGTTACTCGATGGGGACTGTCTGACCTAGGTCCATTACTGTATGGCGAAGAAGAAGGGGAGGTTTTCCTCGGCCACTCAGTCACGCAGCACAAGAATATCTCTGATGAGACGGCGCACGCAATTGATCTGGAAATTAGAGCCATTATTGATCGTAACTATAAGCGTACCGAGAAAATTCTTGCAGAAAATCGCGATAAACTTGATGCAATGGCTGCAGCTTTAATGAAATATGAAACAATTGATGCCGACCAGGTGAAAGATATTATGGAAGGGAAAACGCCTCGTCCTCCAGAAAACTGGAGTGAAGATGATAATCAAAAGTCGAATAAAATGGATGATGATCAGGGTAAGTCCAAGACGAGCGACAATGACCATGTTATTGGCGGACCTGCGGGTGAGCATTAAACAATAGTTGTAATACGCTTTTGATTGATTCAGGGCCAGTCATTAATGTGAGCAATTGCATTGAAGATTGGCCTTGTTTTTATAGCCACCAATCTCTATTAATATCCAGCTGAATTAGTTATCTATGCCTCAAATAATGGGAATTTTGAATGTTACTCCTGACTCTTTTTCAGATGGAGGAGATTTTGTTGACGTTCGAAAGGCGGTACAGTACGCAACTAGTATGCATCAACAGGGAGCTGACTGGGTAGATGTTGGCGGTGAATCGACTCGACCGGGTGCAGAAGCCGTTACTGTAACGCAAGAGTTGCAAAGAGTTATTCCTGTTATTCAGGCTTTATGCAAGGCCATTCCTGACATTAAAATTTCGATTGATACCAGTAAGCCTGAGGTCATGCAGGGGGCAGTCAATGCGGGTGCTCGTATGGTTAATGACGTTTGTGCACTGCAAGCAAACGGAGCAGTACAAGTAGTTAGCGAACTGAAAGTTGATGTTTGTTTAATGCATATGCAGGGGACTCCTCGTACGATGCAGCAACAGCCCGAATACGATAATGTATTGCATGAAGTTAAAAGTTTTTTGGTGCAACGGGCTAATGCTTGCATGGAAGCAGGAATCGATGCGTCTAAAATAATTATCGACCCCGGATTTGGTTTTGGTAAATCGTTAGCGCATAATCTGATTTTGTTAAATCAACTAGACGAGCTAAAACAAACAGGATTTAAAGTACTAGCGGGTTTGTCGCGAAAAAGTATGCTGCAAAAAATTACCGGTCAGCCGGTTGAAAAACGTCTTGCAAGTTCTTTGGCTTGCGCATTAATAGCAAGCTTACGCGGGGCGGATATTATTCGCGTACACGATGTAGAGCAAACAAGAGATAGCTTACTCGTGCTTAAGGCAGTAAGTGACATCGGAAATGGAGAATTAAATGCAACGTAAATATTTTGGGACTGACGGAATACGTGGTGAAGTAGGAGTTATGCCGATTTGCCCCGATTTTATGTTGCGCTTGGGTTGGGCGATTGGTCAGGTGTTCGGCAAGTCTTCACAGAGCACGCAGCCCAAGGCAATTATAGGAAAAGATACCCGTATTTCAGGGTATATGTTTGAGTCAGCACTTGAGTCAGGGTTGGCGGCGGCGGGTATGGATGTTTTATTGTTAGGCCCTATGCCCACTCCTGGGATTGCGTATCTGACCAGAACCTTACATGCGGATGCAGGTATTGTTATTAGTGCGTCACATAATCCTTACATGGATAACGGGGTGAAATTTTTTAATGCTGATGGCACTAAATTGCCCGATGCAATAGAAATTGAAATTGAGCGACTAATTGATCAACCAGTGAAAACGGTGAGTGCAGCACAATTAGGAAAAGCAGAACGAGTCGATGATGCGGCAGGTCGCTATATTGAGTTTTGCAAAAGTAGTGTACCTGCTGGCACTAATTTAAATGGGCTTAAAATCGTCGTCGATTGCGCACATGGAGCGACGTATCACATCGCGCCTAAAGTATTCTATGAATTGGGTGCTGAAGTGATTGCGATTGGCGCGTCACCTGATGGCCTTAATATTAATCATGAGTGTGGTTCAACAAGTCTTGCTTTAATAAAGAAAACGGTCGTAGAGCAAAATGCTGATATAGGTGTCGCGCTTGACGGTGACGGTGACAGGGTTATTTTGGTTAATCATCAAGGTGAGGAAGTGGATGGTGACGAAATTTTATTTATTATCGCAAGGGCGAGACAACAGCAAGGCTGTCTTCAAGGTACCGTTGTGGGGACGTTGATGAGTAACCTGGGCCTGGAGCATGCTTTACAAGAGCTTTCTATTGATTTTGTAAGAACAGCGGTTGGCGATCGCTATGTAATGAATAAGATGAAATCGTTAAATTCAATCTTGGGTGGCGAGGGTTCGGGGCATATTATTTGCCTCGACCGTACCACCACTGGAGACGGTACGATTTCGGCCTTACAGGTGCTGGGGCATATGGTTGAGACTCAGCAAAGTCTGTTACAACTTAGTGCTGGTATGAAGAAATACCCACAAAAATTAGTCAATGTACCTGTTACGGAGCGAATTGATCTTGAGCAGAATGCAGCCATCAGTGCCGGTGTCAAGTCGCTTGAGTCTGAGTTGGGCGACAGTGGCAGGGTATTATTACGTTATTCGGGAACAGAACCTTTGGTGCGAGTGATGGTAGAGGGCCAGAAGAACGATCAGGTTCAACGTCTGGCAGGGCAATTGGCGCAGGTGGTAGAAGACACTATTGGGAGCGCCTGAAATCCTGAGGGCTCTGAATTATTCCGGTCTTGGGTTTTAAGGCATTGATTTGACGAATCAAATTTTCTGTTAGGTTAATTCGTGAAGGGATTGGCGGTTTCAAGAGATTGAAACCATTGATTTTTCGGCAGAAGACCGGTAAGCTTCACGCTTTTTTAGACAGTGTTTTAGGGGAGTATGATTATGCGCCGCATGTTGGTCGCCGGTAACTGGAAAATGAATGGTTCGCTTGCAAGTATTGAAGCGTTAATAGAAGGCATGAAACAGGAAATGTCTGCTGTTAGCGACAATTGTGGTGTTGCTGTTTGTCCTCCTACTTTATATCTCTCTAAAGTTAAAGAATTGGTAGCAGGTTCTAATATTAAAGTGGGTTCACAGAATATCTGTGATCAAGACTCTGGCGCCTATACAGGTGAATTAGCGGGCTCAATGATTACTGAAATGGGCTGCCAATATGCCTTGGTAGGGCATTCTGAGCGACGCTCACTGTATGGAGAGTCTGACGAGTTAGTGGCAAAGCGGTTTGCGGCAGCTCGCCGTAATAATTTGACTCCTATTTTGTGTATTGGTGAGCTTCTGGAAGAACGTGAAAGCGGAAATACAGAGTCTGTTGTAAGTCGCCAGCTTGATGCTGTAATTTCGCTTGAAGGTATTGAAGCACTAGCTGATTGTGTTGTAGCCTATGAGCCTGTATGGGCGATTGGTACAGGTAAAACAGCAAGCCCTGATCAGGCTCAGGAAGTTCATGCATTTATTCGTAATAAAATACGTCAACAAAATGCAGAAATCGCTGAAAATTTAATTATTCAGTACGGGGGTAGCGTTAACGCTGCTAATGCGGCAGAGCTATTTGCAATGGAAGATATCGATGGTGGTTTGATTGGTGGCGCTTCCTTAAAGCCTGCAGATTTTATGGCCATTTGCAAAGCAGGCAAATAATTTAACAAGCAGGTATATAATGACTTTTATTTTATTTTTACATGTACTGGTCTCTATTACATTGATTGGATTGATTTTAATTCAACACGGTAAGGGAGCTGATGCTGGAGCAGCCTTTGGTACAGGTTCTTCGTCGACAGTATTTGGTGCACGAGGGGCAGCCTCTTTTTTAAGTCGTGCAACGTCCATCCTTGCCACTTTGTTTTTCACCTTAAGTCTGATTTTATTTATCAGCGCGTCACGTGAAGCTAAGCAGGTCACTGGTGCAAAAGGCGCAATGAGCAGCCCGACTCAGCCAGTGAACAAGCGTCCTGCGCTTAGTAGACCCGCTAAATCAGACGCGGCTAAGCCTGCAGCTCCTGCGACAAAAGAGAAGCCAAAACCATAAGCAAGCACCATTGAGTAATCATGTGTGCTTCAGTAAAAATATTGCCGATGTGGTGGAATTGGTAGACACGCTATCTTGAGGGGGTAGTGGCGCGAGCCGTGCCGGTTCAACTCCGGCCATCGGCACCATAGTGTACCGGTCTTGTTTACAAGGCCGGTTTTTTTATGCCTGTTATTTACCTTGTAGTCCAGATACTACAGATAGATTCATCGCCATTATTTTTCGAGTTCGATTACTATATTCATCAAATCAATCAATTAGAGTTTTAAGTCAAACTTCAATTGAGCTATTAATACTCAACCCTGATAGAAACACTCAACTGTTATTGTTTAATTATTGGTCTTTGTGAATAAAAAAAGGCTTTAGCAACAACTTACTATTCCTGTTTTTTATACCCCAATAACCGATTAACTAATTGAAAATAAATAAGAATACTTAAAACCTCGACTTGACAGTAATTGATGGATTAGCCTAGACTGCATCGCACAGTATGTAATTGTTAGCGGTGAACAACAGGCCTTTATTAAAGGCACGGCTTATTACTGTAGAGATAGAGACTAACCGAGCAAGCTTCGGTATTGTTAGTTCTCATCAAAGTTTTAAAGTGTAAACTGAAAAATAAATTATAAAAAATGAAGCGAATGCTTCGTATAAAGCTCAGACCAGCGATTTGTCTGCAAAGGATAAGGTATGTTGGAAAATTATCTGCCAGTTCTGGTATTCCTGGTAATAGGAGTCGGATTTGGCGTCGGCTTGATTATGGCCGGGTTGATTGTTTCTCCCAAGAAACCCGACAGCGAAAAACTCTCCAGTTATGAGTGTGGATTTGAAGCGTTCGAGGATTCTCGTGGTGCTTTTAATGTGCGCTACTATCTGGTGGCTATCCTATTTATATTATTTGATCTCGAAATTGCTTTCATGTTTCCCTGGGCGGTCGTAATGCATAAATTAGGTTGGTTTGGCTTAATCTCAATGACATTATTCCTCGGTATATTAGTGATTGGTTTTATTTACGAGTGGAAAAAAGGTGCGCTCGAATGGGAGTAGAAAACGTTCAACAGAACAAAGGCTTTATGGTCAGTAGTGCGGACTACCTGATTAACTGGGCGCGCACCGGTTCTATGTGGCCTATGACGTTTGGTCTCGCTTGCTGTGCGGTAGAAATGATGCAAGCAGGCGCATCACGCTATGATCTCGATCGATTTGGAATTTTGTTTCGTGGTAGTCCACGTCAGTCTGATGTCATGATTGTGGCAGGCACACTGGTTAATAAAATGGCGCCTGCGTTACGCAAGGTCTATGACCAGATGGCTGAGCCTCGTTGGGTTATTTCGATGGGGTCCTGTGCGAACGGAGGAGGGTATTACCATTATTCCTATTCCGTTGTGCGCGGTTGTGATCGTATAGTGCCGGTCGATATTTACGTTCCAGGTTGTCCTCCAACTGCTGAAGCCTTGTTGTACGGCATCATTCAGTTGCAGAACAAAATTAAGCGAACCAATACCATTGCACGGTAGAGACTGAATATGGCAGATTTGCAGAAACTGGCCACAAGCCTGAAATCATCATTTTCTTCAGAAATTAAGACTTGTGTTATTGCATGCAATGAATTGACTATCGATGTGTCGAATCAATCATTGCATACGGTATGCGAGACTTTAAAAGATGAGTTTGGTTTCGAAATACTCATCGATCTATGCGGTGTTGATTACAGTACCTACGGGCAGGACGAATGGTTTACCAATCGGGCTAGTAATGCGGGTTTTAGTCGCGCAGCACATAATAGCGCTAATTCAGATATCCAAAAATCAGCGTTCGAAAATCGCTACGCGGTTGTTTACCATTTTCTCTCTTTGAAAAATAATTATCGCCTACGAGTTCGAGCTTGGGTCGAAAACGACGACTTTCCTTGTATTCAGTCGGTGATTGACGTTTGGCGTAGTGCTGACTGGTATGAGCGAGAAGCATTCGATTTGTTCGGAATTATTTTTGAAGGCCATCCAGATTTAAGACGTATATTAACTGATTATGGTTTTGTGGGTCATCCATTTCGAAAAGATTTCCCACTTATTGGTCATGTTGAAATGCGCTATGACCCAGAACAAAAACGGGTGATTTACGAGCCTGTTAGTATTGAACCTAGAGTATTGGTACCGCGTGTAATCAGAAATGATAATCGCTATACCGATGATTCCACCCCGTCA
>VAOX01014630.1_pt1 | contig 51223 bp, 51 predicted proteins | sample 3393891 | NCBI WGS metagenome assembly VAOX01 (sample SAMN08290429, study PRJNA428436) | hydrothermal vent metagenome | isolation source: Deep-sea hydrothermal vent chimney | place: Indian Ocean: Southwest Indian Ridge | depth 2822 m m
TTAGCGTGACCAACCTCCCTGTCAGAATCAAATCTACACCCATCCACTACCAACATGCAAGTCCGCTGATTGTAAAGCCTGTCGATCTTTTTGCGCTTACGCCTTTGCTGGAGATTGTTGCCGATATATTGATATTACGTTCATTATAATGTACGTTATTAGTTTTAGCGGCTATATAGATGGACCATAAATGAGTAAAACTCAACTGGACTTGATGGCACCGATCCCGGTTAGGCGGGCGCTGCGCAAGCTTGGGCAGGATATCCATGATGCCCGGCGAAGGCGGCGTATTCCTACGGCAGTCATGGCTGAACGGGCCTCTATCAGCCGAACGACCCTGAACAAGATAGAAAAGGGTGACCCTGGTGTTTTGCTGGGCAACTACGCCAATGTGCTCTTTGTCCTGGGTATGGCTGAGCGGTTGGGTGATCTGGCCGATGTCAGGACGGATGTGGTGGGTCTTCAACTCGAAGAAGAGCGTTTACCGCAACGTATTCGCAGGCCGCGCCAGAATAAATCTGGACGTAAGCCGCTTCAATCTGGGCAGAAGGGCAAAGCGTGATGGAAACAGAAGTGCTTGTCTATGTGGATATTGCCGGCACGCCGCACCTAGCTGGGCGACTATGGGCGCGCGTGCGCAAGGCTAAGGAAAGTGCCAGCTTCGAATATGATCCAGGCTGGCTTGAATATGCAGATCGGTTTTCCCTGGAACCGGCTCTGGCGCTTGGCCCGGGTCCATTTCACACGCCTTCAGGTAAATCCCTGTTCGGTACCCTTGGCGACTCTGCCCCCGATCGCTGGGGACGGGTTCTGATGCGCCGGGCAGAGCGCCGGCGTGCACAAGGCGCGGGCGAGACGCCGCGCACCTTGATGGAAATCGACTATCTGCTCATGGTCGATGATGAAGCCCGACAAGGTGCACTGCGCTTTGCTAGACGAGAGGGCGGACCGTTTCTTGCTGACCATGAGGCTGCTCGTATACCCCCCCTGATCGATCTGCCTCGATTGTTGTCGGCGGCGGAACACGTCGTGGGTGACACGGATAGCGATGAGGACCTTCGTTTGCTGCTGGCACCGGGTTCGTCATTGGGGGGCGCGCGTCCCAAGTCTTCTGTCCGAGACAGGGATGGGCATCTCGCCATTGCCAAATTTCCGCACAAGGATGATGAGATCAATGCGGTTCTGTGGGAAGCGGTTGCGCTGACGTTGGCGGCAAAGGCCGGTATTCCCGTGCCCGACTGGCGGCTTGAGCGTGTAGTGAACAAGCCAGTGTTATTGCTACGCCGGTTCGATCGGGTTCAAGATCAGCGCATTCCATTTCTTTCGGCTATGAGCATGCTCGGGGCCAGCGACAATGAGTCGCATAGTTACCTGGAATTTGTTGATGCGCTGCGCCAGTATGGTGCTAACGCAAAACAGGATATGCATGCGCTGTGGCGGCGTATCGTCTTCAACATTCTGATCTCCAACACGGATGACCACTTGCGTAATCACGGCTTCCTCTATGCCGGTCCAGATGGCTGGCGACTGGCTCCGGCCTATGATCTCAATCCGGTACCCACAGATATTAAGCCACGTGTTTTGACAACGGCCATTGATCTTGATGATGGTACAGCCTCTCTGGATCTGGCTATGAGTGTGGTAGGGTATTTTGAACTTACTGAAGATAACGCACGGATAATCGTAGCCGAAGTCGGACAGGCGGTGGCAATGTGGCGTAAAGAGGCTGTGCGACTGGGCTTAACCTCGGCAGAGATCGAACGCATGGGATCCGCTTTCGAACATAAAGATTTGAAGGCGGCGCTTTAGTTATTGCGGAAGGTGTATCCTATCTGTCAGTACGAAAGGTAAACTGATCGGTTGATTCAGTTGTTTTGGGTAAAGTTACTTACGAGTTTGATACTTTTTCGTTAGTTGGCGGATCATACTGAGCAAAAACTGATACAAAAGCTTGCTGGTATTTTTCTTCTGCTTGTTCTACCCACAGCCCATAGTGGCGCATGATCATTATTGTATATCGGTTAGATACATGATGGTTTAGGGATGATGTGGTCTGCTGGGCTACAAAGGTTGCTAAATTTGCGTGCAGTTTCAGTGCAGAAAAGGGGACGTTGAGAGACAACGAAGGACAGTTTAAGGGAAAGATAACCAGCCTAGAACTTGTTGTAATAGGCTGGTTTTTAATGCTTTATTGTGGTCTTCTGTGGTTTATTAGAAAATTGTTAAATGGTGGAGGCGGCGGGAACCCAGTCCTTCAGGCGATGTTGATCTAGCGCTGTATGATGGTTTTCTAAATGATTCGGATCGTCCGCTATTAGCTAGAGTTTACGATGCTTCGCCGCAGGAACTCGCACAAACACATTTTGATTTTCATGATGAGCGGTTGCCCGAGCTTCTGTTTCGCTACCGTGCTCGCAACTGGCCAGAAACCTTGTCCGTGGAGGAAGCTCAACGGTGGGCGCAATTTTGCATTCATCGTATTCAGGATGCAGATGGGGGTGGCAGTATTACCTTGAAGGATTATTACGCACGGATCGCGCTGTTGCGGGATGAGCGTGAAGGCAATATGGATGTTCAGAAAATACTGGATGCATTGGAAGAATGGGGGGCATTATCTAAATTGAGTTAGCGAGGTATCTCTTACGTTACAGATTTGTTTTGAACAGTTGTTTATGATGGCTAACGAATACAAAGGCATAATTATAATAGTCTAGTTAAAATGTTACACAGGAGAGATATTGAACCTCTACGCGATTTAGATATTCGTATTTTCTAACTTGCTATCTCTTTGTGATCTTCTCTTGGTTATCATGTAAGCTATTTTGTTGGTTCTATTGCTCGAAGCGATTTTTATATTTGCGCCAGCAGTCAGGCGGATTACTGCCGATATGTTAGAGTTGATCCAACGGGAAGAAGATTTGGATACTCTTTTTGAAGTCAGCCCGACAATAAAACTGATGGTGGAACCCAAAGAATATTCAATTATTCGAGTTAACCATCGCGCGCACCAAGCGTTGCAGTTAGCGGATAACCCAAGCGATCATCCCAAACTTACAGATTTTATCGATAAATATGATCATAAAAATCGTTCATTTTTAAAAACCTTAGACAATGTGGCTACAGTTAATGAATACGAGATAGTTATTCTGGCAACAGATAAATCGCCGACTCCCATGCTGGCTTCGGTTAGGAAAATGCGGATTCGAGGTAACGAAGTTATTATCGTCGGTATGACTGATATTTCAGAAATAAAAAAAGCGCAAGAAGTTTTGGAACAACACGCAACCATCGACGATTTGACCGGGCTACTTAATCGTCGTGCGGGTATGTTGATGTTAGCAGAATTTATGGCTCAATCGCGTCGAACAAACAAAGAATTAAGCCTTTGTTTCATAGATATTGATGGTCTGAAATTAGCCAATGACCAGTACGGACATAAAAATGGTGATTGGCTGATTACAACGGTGGCAGGGTGGCAACAGATCGATTAAGAGAAAGTGATGTGGTTGCGCGCATTGGTGGAGATGAATTTCTTATCATTTTTCCTGAATGTGACGCACTATCTGCAAGTGAGAAAATACGTGATATACAGAAATGTTTAATCCGGATTGAGTTAAGGGAAAATAAACCATTCCCTCTGAGGTTTAGCTTTGGTGTCGTAAGTTTTTTTCCTGACTCCATGAAAACTTCAGAGGAGTTGCTTAATGAAGCTGATAAATTAATGTATAAAAATAAAAAGGATCGCTTGGCCAGTCGTTAAATTCGGCAGTTAGCAGGATGTATTAAATTGTCGGGCTGGGGACATAATACCCACGATCCGCAAGATTAATGGCTTGGGAATGGAGAACATCTGATTTATACTGGTTATAATCTAAATGCGAAATGGATGTACTAAACGGCCTTCGATTTTTTATGGAGGGACATATCCATATTATATTGACAGGACGGATTATGAATCGGTTATGGGTTTTTTATTCAGCGGGTATACTCGTTGTTCTTTCGACGTTATTAGCAGGGTGTCAATCCACACCATCAAGTCCCGCAGCTAATTCAGCCGATGTTGTTTTTGCGGGCAAGCTCTGGCAAATACTGGAAAAGAAAAAACTGGTTGGACCGCAGTCGATCCCGTTAAAACCTTTTTTCGGGGGGGCAAAACCTCACGGAATGATCCTTGAGGTGTACAGTCACTTGTTGATTGTTGGCCATCATACGGGGTTTCTGGTACTCAAACGCAATTACAATGGTAAGGGTGTTTCAATAGCAAGCGTCAGCAAAAATCGGAAAAAATATCTAACGGCTATTACTGTAATGTATCAGCGTGAGCCTGGTTATGATAAAGATAATCTGAATTTTTTCTGGGTAAAGTATAAACCCGATGGCCGTCTGTTCTCAAAATTAATGAAGGGACACAAGTTCCAGTTAGCAGGGCGTCTCATTAAGGGTAAAACGCCTGGTAGTAACCGGGGGTGTCTCTACTGTCATTCTTCAGCCGGTGGTGGGGACTATATCTTTTATCCCGACATTAAATTGCCGGGGTTTAAATATGCAGATGAATAAAGTCGCCAATAGTTACCCTGTCCGTTTGATGCGTTCAACGAATTGATGCAAAGCAGGCGCAATGATCTCGCAATAGACCAGAGCTAGTTGCCTACAGTACAATCCTGATTCACTGTGGTAAAACGGTTTGTTTAGTACCCTCCCCTGGTGGTTGTGCGAGAGGTCAAGTTTAATTTGAATAGCTTGAAACTTTTCCTGACGAGGCCCCAAAAAAGGGACGCACCTGCTAAATATTACTATTTGCAGGCAACGTCCAGGAGGAAAAAAATTTATGAAGAAGGAATATTCTGGCCAAAGACGAAGTCTCCACCCGGTGCCGCTTTGTGACAACTGATACAGCCCTCTGATTTGCCTTTTGCCACCCGCCCGGCAAGAGGGATATCCATCATCATTTTATGCTTGCTGAAAAGTGAACCATCGGGTTTATATTTTGCCCAAAACCAGTTTTTGTCGGCGGAATCATAACCGGCCTCACGTTTATACATCACCGTCACCGCTTTCAGGTAACGTTTGGGATTCGCTTTCACTGACTTGACCGAAACGCCGGGGCCGGCATAATTTCGTTTAATAATGGCGATGCCAGTATGGCCATCAACAGTGATACGCTGATGCAGCATTTCCAGAACCTTACCATGAGGTGGCGTGCCAGGGTAAACACGAGCACGTATCATATTATTGCCCACCAGCTTGTCCTGTTTCAGGACACTCCAAAGATGCGCAGCATCTGACTGATCGGTTCCTGAGCCCATAGGAATTATTCCCATACCACTCATCATGGATTGGCACCCACTCAGTGATACTGTCGTTGCAATGGCGGCGGCAAACAGCCATTTCTTATTTGGTGTCATTTATTTTCTCCTAATGTTTAGTCAGGATAATAGAAACGTTTATTCAGGTGATTCTTTCAGAAAGGGGGGAAAAAATTTAAATAAATATAAAAATACAGCCTCAACGAGGCTGGATACGAAGCTAAAGCGGGTCGTGGAGAGGCATCCGGGGTGTTTATCCTGAATTGCTCACGCGAGAAGATAATCGATCGTTGCCGCGAAATGGTCTAAAAAGGACGCTTTCACGGGGGCCGTGGTCTGCACCACCCCAGTTTTGTACTGTGCATATGACTCCATTGTTGGTGTAACCTGCGCCGGGTGTTAAAATCACAAGCTGCGCTATTAAGAGTTTCCCAGTTCAGTGAGCCCCTATCATTTGCAATTCTGTATAGAAACTGCCCGCTTTTAGCCTTGTATATATTGTCGATCATAAATGGGCCAGCAAGTTTTGCGGATTTGGCTTATAGTCGGCCATAGATTGGACTTGCGCAACAGTGAGCAGGTCATTAATATCAGCGTTGATAATAGTGATTCCCTTTCGTTCGCAAAAACGTTTTTCTTTTCTGCCAGGGTTTGGGATCAGAGCCCAACCAGCGGGTTTATTTGCGGCATAGATCATATCAGACAAGACCATGCGTTCTGTATCGCGGGTCAGGGACATGCCGAGCAGGAGATATTGCTTGTCTTTGCGGTAATCCTTCAGGAAGTCCGGGATGGCAAAGCCGCCCATCAATTCAGTAATGTAATCCACATAATCCGCATCAGAGGCAATAAAGGTTGAGTCCGGCAATGGGCTGCCCATTGGTTTAAAAAGTACGGGCAAGCGGGTATCAACCTTATCCTGTTCGATTTCCCGATAGGATTTCCCATCGTAATGATGAATAAAGAAACGGTAATTGGTGCCGCCTATACGGGATATTCCGCGAATTAACGTGTGTGGTGCATCAGCGTAAGAATCCTGTAACTGCGTATCACGGTTGATGTCAATAACGTAGGCAGGTTTAATTTCTGCAAGCCAGTCGTGTAACCTCGCTCGACTCCAGTTTTTTACAGCATAGGTTTCATACAGAAATTTGTTGACAAAATTCCGGCCTTTTTTATGCTCCATATTCATGGCAGCCCGAGGGAATTCATACATCAGACGTGGTGCCATTGGTCGGCCCTCATTCATCGCCAGAATCAGACTGTCACTATCGGCTGGAATGGTTTCATTGCCGTCTATCTCGGTTACATCTTTTAGTACACCCGCACCCAGATACGGGATGATCTGACCTATCCGTATACCTGCACTAATCTCATTTAATTCTGTTATAGACATATCTGTCTCCACATCATATTGGCTAACTATTTTATAGTAGGTTAAGCAAGTAACGTTCCATTATGCAAGTGCTTGAATTTACAGTCTGGAGCGTTATTCGTTTTAGCAGATTTACAGCAGGCGGGATAACAATGTAGGGATTATAACAATATTAAACCCGGGTTTTCCATTTATTCTATGGAGTTCCAGGTAAAAATATATTTTTTCTATTTCTGCAATTGACGGCTTAATAATCCGGGGAAGCATAATGTCTTTGAGTAAGGTATTTGTACTTTAAGAACGATGTTGCCGAATTTATTTGCGTCTTTATATTGATCGCTGAAGCCGTTCTGGTCGTTTAATAAAATAATGATTGTAACTATTCAGCTTACTGGGGCGGGATCTCTAATTACTGTCCAGCTTAAGGTTGTTAAATGTAATGGGCACATGCGTAGGTTGGTGCTGAGCCATGATCCTTATGGCGAAGCCCAACAATAACTCAATGATAGGTCAGGCCTGTTGGGCTTCGTGTTGCTCAGCGCCAACCTACATATAATGTTTTGTGGCAATAGTGCTGAAGAGCCACTAATTTCGCCATCTCGCCTGAGAATTTCCCATCCATTGAAATGATTGATGTCAGCATGCCATCCATCAGTAGATTGGTGGGATGTTATAGAAAGATCAGGCGGCCAGGAATTCCGGTGCAGATTGCAATGGTTAATGGATAGGTGGTTTGAATCAGGTAATGAGAGCCCCCTCCCGAGTGAGTGTTCATGTTTTGTATCTTGTCGTTAAGCATACAACGAACAGGTGAATGTTGTTAATGCCACTGTCTATTGATATTGCCGAAGTCCTTATAATTTCATTATAAACATGGGTTTGGGATGGTCTTTGAAGTTGGCACGGTGATTGCTGAAGGAGATATGTGCAACTGTTGTTTTACAACACCTAACTTATTCACGGCAAGGAGAAAGAACAATGACATTGCGTCAATGTGCAATTTACGGGAAGGGTGGTATCGGTAAATCCACCACCACTCAGAATCTGGTCGCAGCAATGGCCGAAGCTGGTCAGAGAATAATGATCGTGGGCTGCGATCCAAAAGCAGATTCTACGCGCCTGATTCTGCATGCCAAAGCGCAGAATACTATTATGGAAATGGCAGCAGATGCTGGCTCGGTAGAAGACCTCGAGCTGGAAGATGTGCTCAAGACTGGTTATGCCGATATCCAATGTGTTGAGTCGGGTGGTCCCGAGCCTGGTGTGGGTTGTGCCGGTCGTGGTGTTATTACTGCTATCAACTTCCTTGAAGAGGAAGGCGCTTATGATGAAGGTGTTGACTTCGTATTCTACGATGTTCTGGGTGATGTTGTTTGTGGCGGTTTTGCCATGCCGATCCGTGAAAACAAGGCTCAGGAAATTTACATCGTGGTTTCTGGCGAAATGATGGCTATGTATGCCGCCAATAATATCTGCAAGGGTATTGTGAAATATGCAAATTCCGGCAGTGTGCGCCTTGCCGGTTTAATCTGTAATTCGCGCAATACTGATCGCGAAGATGATTTGATTATTGCGCTGGCAGAAAAACTGGGTACGCAGATGATTCACTTTGTACCGCGTGATAATGTTGTGCAGCGTGCCGAAATTCGTCGTATGACCGTTATAGAATATGATCCGAAAGCCAAGCAGGCCGATGAGTATCGTTCCCTGGCAAATAAAATTATCGAAAATGATAAATTTATTATTCCTACGCCCATTACCATGGATGAACTCGAAGATTTATTAATGGAATTCGGCATTCTGGATGAGGAAGACGAAAGCATTATTGGTAAAGTCGCTGAAGCCTGATTGCTGATTAGAGAATCTTTCCACTGTAACGGGCCATAGTTAAGTTTATTTATAACTTAACAATATAGAGTCTGTAATAATTTAATTTCAATTCCCTGTCCACAGATGGGTGGCATAGGAATAGGAGCACTAGTTCAATGGCAACGATGACAAATGAAGAAACCGAGGGCCTCATTCAGGAGGTGCTGGAGGTTTATCCTGAAAAAGCGAAGAAGGAACGTGCGAAACATTTAATGGTCAATGATTCGGAAGCTGATAAATCTGTAAAATGTATGACCAGCAACCGTAAATCATTACCAGGTGTGATGACCGTTCGTGGTTGTGCTTATGCCGGATCGAAAGGTGTGGTCTGGGGACCGGTCAAGGATATGGTTCATATCTCGCATGGGCCGGTTGGCTGTGGTCAGTACTCGCGTGCGGGTAGGAGAAACTACTATGTAGGTATGACCGGGGTTAATAGTTTTGGCACCATGAATTTCACTTCTGATTTTCAGGAAAAGGATATTGTTTTTGGTGGTGACAAGAAACTCGATAAGCTGATAGATGAAGTCAACGGCCTGTTTCCACTTATGAAGGGAAGTTCAATTCAGTCAGAATGTCCTGTTGGTTTGATTGGCGATGATATCAGTGCCGTTGCCAAAAAGAAGGCCAAGGAATATGGCAAAGTTGTCGTCCCGGTTCGCTGTGAAGGTTTTCGTGGAGTATCCCAATCTCTTGGCCATCATATCGCTAATGATGCTATTCGTGACTGGGTGTTGGGTGCACGCGATGACGATAACAGTTTTGAATCTACGCCCTATGACGTGGCTATTACCGGTGACTACAATATCGGTGGCGATGCCTGGTCTTCACGTACCTTATTAGAGGAAATGGGTTTGCGAGTGATTGCTCAGTGGTCCGGTGATGGCACCCTTTCAGAAATGGAGTTGACGCCAAAAGTTAAACTTAATTTATTACATTGTTACCGTTCAATGAACTATATCTCTCGCCATATGGAGGAAAAATATGGCATCCCCTGGCTGGAATACAATTTTTTTGGTCCCACCAAAATTGCGGAAAGTCTGCGTAAGATTGCATCTTTTTTCGATGACAGGATTAAAGAAGGTGCAGAACGAGTGATTAAAAAATATCAGGCTGAATATGAGGCGGTTATCGCCAAGTATCGTCCGCGTCTGCAAGGCAAGCGGGTAATGTTGTACGTTGGCGGTTTACGACCACGGCATGTTATTGGTGCCTATGAAGATCTTGGCATGGAAGTCGTGGGAACAGGTTATGAGTTTGGCCATAACGATGATTATGAGCGAACTACGCAAGACATGGGAAAAGCGACTCTGATTTACGATGATGTAACAGGTTATGAGTTTGAAGAGTTCGTTAATAAAATAAAACCGGATTTGATTGGCTCAGGTGTTAAAGAAAAATATATCTTCCAGAAAATGGGCATCCCCTTTAGACAGATGCATTCCTGGGATTATTCCGGCCCGTATCATGGTTATGATGGTTTCGCAATTTTTGCCAGAGATATGGATATGACCTTGAACAACCCATGCTGGGATAAAATAATCGCGCCTTGGAACAGGGGATCTGAAGTGGATGAGGTGATAGCTGCAAGCGCATGATCACACTTAAATCAGACTGGTAATGATTACCGGCCTGATGTGAATTCAAATATATATACCGTCAGCCAACACCCGTTGTTTATTGATCTTGTATCTAAAGGATCATGACGCGGGAGGAGATAAATAATGAGTCAACATGTAGATAATATAAAGCCATGTTATCCTTTATTCAGAGATGAGAATTACAGGACGTCACTTGATAACAAACGTGTTATGGTTGAAGAAGCCTACTCGGATGAAAAGCTTAAAGAAACATTTGAATGGACGACAAGTAGTGAATATCAGGAGCTTAACTTTCAGCGTACTGCGCTTACCATTAATCCAGCCAAAGCCTGTCAGCCTCTAGGCTCGGTATTGTGTGCACTTGGATTTGAGAAAACATTACCCTATGTGCATGGTTCACAGGGTTGTGTGGCATATTTCCGCTCATATTTTAATCGTCATTTCAAAGAACCTATTGCTTGTGTCTCCGACTCCATGACTGAAGACGCTGCGGTCTTTGGTGGACAGAAAAACATGTATGATGGTCTGGAAAACGCCAAAGCCTTATACAAGCCTAAAATGATTGCCGTTGCCACCACCTGTATGGCTGAAGTGATTGGTGATGATCTGAATGCCTTCATTGGTAATGCTCGAAAAGAAGGGTATATCGAAAAAGATTTCCCCGTCCCTTTTGCGCATACCCCCAGTTTTGTCGGCAGCCATACGACAGGCTGGGATAATATGTTTGAAGGTACCTTACGTTATTTTACCGTTAATAAAATGGAAGATAAAGAAGTAGGCAAGAATGGCAAGATAAATCTGGTACCAGGGTTTGAAACCTACCTCGGTAATTACCGGGTGATGCATCGTATGATGCAAGAAATGAATGTCGATTACAGCATCCTTAATGATCCCTCCGAGGTTCTGGATACACCGGCTGATGGTCAGTACAGAATGTATTCTGGTGGCACTACCATTGCAGAGCTGGAAGATGCACCCAATGCTATTGACACCTTGTTGTTACAGCCCTGGCAGTTGGTCAAAACACGCAAATATGTAAAAGGTGTACTGAAACAACCGGCAACAAATATTGCTATACCGATGGGTCTGGAAGGGACCGATAACTTCCTGATGAAAATATCAGAATTAACGGGTAAGCCTGTTCCCGAATCGCTGGAGAAAGAGCGTGGTCGTTTGCTGGATATGATGACGGATTCACATACCTGGTTACATGGCAGACGTTTTGCACTGTATGGCGATGCGGATTATGTGATGGGAATGACAAAGTTTCTGATGGAACTGGGTGCAGAGCCGACTGATGTGCTTTCCAATCATGCCAATAAGCGTTGGAAAAAAGCCATGGAAGCAATGCTGGCTGAATCTGATTATGGAAAAAATACAGTGGTACATACAAGCAAGGATTTGTGGCATATGCGTTCCCTGGTGTTTACTAATAAGCCTGATTTCCTGATTGGTAATTCTTATGGAAAATTTATCCAACGCGATACCCTGGCTAAAGGTAAGGAATTTGAGGTGCCGTTGATTCGAATCGGTTTTCCCATTTTCGATCGCCATCACCTGCACAGGATGACTACTTTGGGGTATGAAGGGGCGATGTATATCCTCACTACTCTGGTGAATTCGGTTCTCGAACGTCTCGATGATGAGACGCGGGTAATGGGTGTAACAGATTACAGCTACGACCTTGTTCGTTAATAAACCCGCTTGACTGGCCCGGTGTAATATCGGGCCAGATCGTTGTTTCAGGAAAAATATCATGCCTAGTGTAATGTTGCGTCGTTCAGAGTCAGGTAAGCTGCTTTTTTATGTAGCCAAAAAAGATCTTGAGGCGACGGTTGAGACGGTGGAAAAAGACAATGTGAATGAATGGGGAGGGCAAGTAGTATTAGCCGATGGATCATCCTGGTATATCAATCCCATTAGTCCGCCCCCTGATTTTCCTGCAACGTTAAGATTTAAGCGGGCTTGATACCATGAACACACAGGAATTTGATTTTTAAACAGGAGATTTGATTATGACGATGCAAATTATTGCTGAAATATGTACAGCGTGTGGTGACTGCGAACCGGTATGTCCGACAGGTGCTGTTCATACTCATAAAGGCGTGTATGCAATTAAATCAAAAGATTGTACTGAATGTGAAGATCAATATGATTTCCCGCAGTGTGAAGATATGTGTGAAATAGATGGCTGTGTTATTCCGCTTGATTCATGAAGAACAACAGAAACTATAATTGAGGTCGATAAAATGAGTAATAGACTGCCGTCACCTTGTTCGCCATCTGATGATGAAATGCCGGATTCTATACGTGTAGCGATTGCATCGAATCATGAAGAAAAACTGGATGGACATTTTGGAAGTTGTCTGCAATTTCTAATCTACCAGGTTTCGCCGTATGATATTCGACTTATCGATATTCGGCCGACCGCAGGTAAGAAAGTCGAATATGAAAAGAACGCCTATCTGGCTGAACTGATCAGTGACTGTCATATTCTTTATGTATCATCAATTGGCGGGCCTGCCGCGGCCAAAGTGGTCAAACATTCTATTCACCCTGTTAAAAACGTTGGTAAAGAAAATGTGAGAGACGTGTTGAGAAAGTTGCAGAGAGTTCTTTCCTGTATGCCTCCACCCTGGTTGGCAAAAGTGATGGGCCATTCTGATCAATCGCGCATACGTTTTAAAACAGAGTGAATGGATACTTTAACTCATATTTTAACCTGGTTATACCGGGAACTGTAATTGCTTGCCAGAATGAAGACTACCGACGACATAATTACAAACCTCGATTTTTATATCAAGGATATTGATGCAAGCGTTCTTGTAAAGGCTTGCATGCAGGTAACGCCGGATAATGGGCAAGCTGATCTTTTGTTGCGCATAAACAGAACCGTTAAAAATGTACAGTTTCAGCATGTTCTTTCCCGTGGCGGCTGGCATCGTCCGGGAGGTGTGGTAGACCGGGATGGCATGTGTGTAATCAATAACCTGCGGAACTGGGCCGAGCAGGAATCAGATGGAGATATTTCGCTTTTACTAAAGAAATATGCGGATAAGGACTGGTTTGCCACCCGCCTTTTAGGGACAACGCATTATTTTGTTGCTTCTACGGGAAATGATAGCGCAGACTTTATTCAGTTGGAAGTAGAGGAGTTGAAGGAAGTCTTGGCATACCCCCTGTTTGATCCTGATTGGCACCCTGAGAGTCTGGAAGAATTTGTTGAACCGGTTGATTTTCCGGAGATGGAGCCAGAGCCGGTTGCGGCTCCACGTTACCTGTTTCGTCGGGTAATACCAATTTCCCGGACGCTGGAAGAATTACGAGTCGAAGGAACAGGATCCAGGCGAATGCAACGATTTATGCAAGACTGGAATAGGTCAAGTACCACCATGAATAGTTCTTTCCGGAATCACTGGGTAATTCGATTCATTCCTTATACTGATCGTTTCGGGGACAGGAAATTCAATCTCAAACCGCTGACTACCTACCCTGATCTGGTTCCTGATGTAGCGGGTGCCATGATCCGGCACGGTGCAGGTTTGGCCAATCTTATTCGTGATATCGATCGTCAGGCCGGGTACCCTATGGCCTGGTACTTCTTCATGTTGACAACCCCCAGAATTAAACATGAAATCGCCTGGTCAGTGATGGAGGATCATTCTTCCGGTTTTGATTACTTACCGAAACGGGATCTTGAAGTCGTTCAGTCATGGTGTGACGATCCGTATAGCATTTGAGCGCATGCTGATGCTGTAGGTCATGTTGCAGAACACGCAGCTGTCTTTGCATTGTCGCATTTGTAACAACGTCACTTTCTGATTCTGGCTAAAAAACAGTTACTTAACACTTGGCACCTACCTTGCAAAGCTAAAGCAAACGGATTACCCCAGGTGCAAGATGAAAGCAAAAGATATAGCAGCACTCCTCGATGAACCCGCTTGTGAGCATAACCGGAAATCCAAATCCGGATGTACCCGTCCTGTGCCTGGCGCTACGGCGGGGGGCTGTGCCTTTGACGGCGCACAAATTGCACTACTGCCTATAGCCGACGTAGCCCATATCGTCCACGGTTCGATTGCCTGTGCTGGTTCGTCCTGGGATAACCGTGGTGCACGTTCATCGGGTCCGGCGTTGTACAAGCTTGGCATGACGACAGATTTGACTGAGCAGGATGTGATTATGGGTCGTGGTGAGAAGCGCCTGTTTCATTCTATCAAGCAGGCGATTGATACCTATCATCCGGCTGCCGTATTTGTATATAACACCTGCGTTCCGGCACTGATGGGTGATGATATCGAAGCGGTTTGCCTGGCGGCGGCAGAACGCTGGCAGATACCTGTGGTGCCTGTTGATGCTGCCGGTTTTTATGGTACCAAGAATCTCGGCAATCGTATTGCCGGTGAAACGATGGTGAAGTATGTGGTAGGCACGCGGGAACCGGATCCGTTGCCTGGGATTGCCGCTACGCTTGACTATAAAATTCACGATATCAATCTGGTGGGTGAGTACAACATTGCTGGTGAATTCTGGCATGTACTTCCTCTGCTGGATGAGTTGGGGCTGAGGGTGTTATGTACCCTGTCAGGTGATGCGCGTTATCGGGAGGTGCAAACCATGCATCGCGCCGAAGTCAACATGATGGTGTGTTCCAAAGCCATGATTAACGTGGCCAGGAAATTACAGCAGGCCTTCGGCACGCCTTGGTTTGAAGGTAGTTTCTATGGCGTAGCCGATGTTTCTCAGGCGCTACGGGATTTTGCACATCACCTCGGCGATTCTGATTTAAGCAAGCGAACCGAAACACTGATTGCCCGCGAAGAAGCGCGTATTCATAGCTTGCTTGAACCCTGGCGGCAACGGCTGCGTGGTCGGCGGGTATTGCTTTATACCGGAGGCGTGAAGTCCTGGTCGGTAATCTCTGCATTGCAGGATCTGGGTATGCATGTGGTGGCTACCGGAACCAAAAAATCAACCGAAGAAGACAAAATGCGAATCCGGCAATTGATGGGGGATGATGTTCGCATGCTGGATGATGGAAATCCGCGTGCTCTTCTGGATCTGGTGCGTGAACAGAATGTCGATATTCTGATTGCCGGCGGCCGTAATATGTATACAGCCCTGAAGGCGAGGCTGCCTTTTCTTGATATTAATCAGGAGCGTGAATTTGGTTATGCTGGCTATGAAGGTATGCTTGAGCTGGCGCGGCAAATGGCACTGACATTGGAAAGTCCGGTGTGGCAGGCTGTGCGTCAGCCCGCTCCCTGGGATCTTGCTACAGTGGTTACAGATAGCTCGGGCCGGAATTTAAAGCGTGATAATATAGCCTGCATTAGCAAACGCAAAAAAGCACTGTCGGTCAATCCTCTCAAGTCCAGTCAGAGTATAGGGGCGGCACTGGCTTTTCTTGGATTTCAAAAAGCGATACCTATGTTGCATGGCTCCCAGGGTTGTTCGGCGTTTGGCAAGATTTTTTTCGTTCGTCATTTCCGTGAGCCTATTCCCCTGCAAACCAGCGCCATGGAGCAGGTCAGCACCATCATGGGAGCCGATGACAATATCATAGAAGGGTTGAGAATGATTTGTGAGAAGTCTGCACCGGAATTAATCGGTGTACCGACTACCGGGCTGTCAGAAACCCAGGGCTGTGATGTGCCGATGGCCATACAGAAGTTTCGTGAGAAATATCCGCAGTATGTGGCAATCCCGGTAGTACCTGTATCAACCCCTGATTACAGCGGCTGCATGGAAACGGGATTTGCGACCGCGACCCAGGTTTTGATAGAGATCCTGGTGCCGGATAAACCGGCATCCAGATCAAAATCAAGACGGCAACAGATCAATGTGCTCGTCGGTTCTTTTATGACGCCGGGGGATATCGAAAGCCTGAAAGATATCATTGAATTATTCGGACTTCAGCCAGTGATGATTCCTGATCTGTCAGATTCTCTCGATGGTCATTTAACCGAGCAGGACTTCAGCCCCCTCACTATTGGTGGCACGCCTGTGTCGGAATTAGCACGTCTGTCTGAATCCATTGCCAGTATTGTCATTGGTGCCTCCATGTATAAAGCAGCCGATGCACTGCATCTGAAAACAAGCCTTCCTGATCATCGTTTTGATCATTTGATGGGACTGGAGGCAACCGATGCCTTGATCAAAACGCTGTCCGACATCTCAGGCAACCCGGTTCCCCGCAAGCTGGAACGACAACGTGCACAATTACAGGACGCCATGTTGGATACACACTTTATGCTGGGCATGGCGAAGGTGGCGATAGCGCTGGATCCCGATCTTCTTAATGCTTTCTCGCAACTGCTGGCAGGTATGGGAGCGGAGCTGGTTGCTGCCGTTGCCCCCAACAATGCAGCGATATTGAAACAGGTTAAAGCAATTGAAGTAAAACTGGGTGATCTGGAAGAACTGGAAATACGGGCGCGTAATGAAAATGCACAAATTCTGATCAGCAATTCACATGCGCTGGAATTGTCCAAACGACTGGATCTGCCCTTGTTGCGGGCCGGATTCCCTCAATATGATCAGTTAGGAGGCTATCAACGAAGCTGGATAGCCTATCAGGGCAGTCGGCAAACCCTGTTCGAGCTGGCCAACATGCTACTTGAGAACCCGCATGGTGAGGTTCATCCCTATCATTCTGCCTATTCGCAAAAGCTGACTGCGAGTAAAGAACCATGTCGCTAAAGCGTCGTTTAAGCATTGTTGATCCCGCATCTGATCAACCAGCAAATAAGGATTCTATAGAAACAGAGTTAAAACTGGCTTTTGCAACCACTGATATGGAAACTGTCAACCAGCATTTTGGTTCGGCATCATATTTCTCTATTTATGCATTTGATCAGAACAAGATCAGGCTATTCGAGGTCATTCAGTTTGGTGATATGGAACAAGACGGTAATGAAGATAAATTGTTAGCCAAACTCGATGCGCTGGAAGACTGTATTGCCGTTTATAGCCAGGCTATTGGTGCCTCGGCCATTGCTCAGCTCAAGGCCAGAAACATACAACCGGTCAAGGTAAGCACCGGAACCTCGATTATCCGGATCATCGAGGCGCTGCAAAAGGAGTTACACACAGGTTCTGGCATCTGGTTGGCGCGCGCCATGCAAAAACAGAAGGCAAGCAATCCTGCCCGGTTTGATGATATGGAAGCAGAAGGTTGGAACGAATAAGAATTTGTTTGATATTTTGCGGCAGATTCTATGGTTAATCGTTATTTTAAAAACATGAGGAAGTGACTGATGGCTGATGAAGCAATATTGATGGACGAGGGCGATGCGGTTTATAACTCAGATTTTGCCAAAGAGATGATCAGGCAAATGCGTGCCGTAGATACCTATGGCACCTATGATAACTGGACGCCGGAGAAAATCCTGGAACCATTTATCCTGACTAAAGAAATGAAACGGGAAATTCCGATAATTGGCGATCCTGATGAACTTATTATCAGTCGAATAAAAGTCTTCTATAACGCCATAGCGGCTATGATCGAAAAGGAATGTGGTTTAATGGCCTCACCTGTGATCAATATCACCTATGAAGGTTTTGGGCGGGTTATTATCATCGTCGGCAAACTGGTGGTTCTGGACAGAAATCTGCGGGATGTTCATCGATTTGGTTTTCAGGATCTGTCGAAGATGAAAGGTGATGCCGATAAAATTTTATCCATAGCGCTGGACATTATTGACAATCACAGCGCTGCGGCAGGCATGTAGTTGTTGGCTATAAATTTTTCAATAAGTTGAATCATTTATAAGGCAAAAACTATAGTGGGGTAATGATAATGGGAAATTTAACTGGTCTGACTCGGGGTGGGGATGAGTGGACACCTGCATTTGTCAGCGAAATAAACCAGGGGGAATGTATAGGCTGTGGCCGGTGTTTTAAGGTGTGTTCGCGCGATGTGTTCGAATTGATGGAGCGTGAAGACGCCCAGAACGATGATGATAATTTTGATGATGATCTCTACGATGATGACGATGATGATGGATTTTCAGATGACACTTCGATGGTTATGTCATTAAAAAATATCATGGACTGTATTGGTTGTGAAGCCTGTTATCGCGTCTGTTCAAAAAAATGCATCAGCCATACGCCGCTCGCTGCCTGAGAGGATCAACGGAAGCCTGCCGAAGGATAATATACCTGTTTTATTGAATTATCTGATTGCGGTTCGACACGCTAACCATAAACAGTGGAATTAATCATGGTTTCTAATGTCTGGATACTGGGGTATCCCACGGATATTTCTTTTATCGGTTTAATTTTAGACATTATTTTGTGTGTTCATGGTCACGTCCGCAGAGGCATTCTCGAAGTTCCCTATAGTAAGGAACAGAGCAACACGAAGCTCAACAGGTATTGATGTCGGTTTTGCTACAAACACTCCAAAGTTGTTATTTATGTTTGCTCCAATCACAAACGATACCATGCTAACTGGTTGTATTAATCGTTGCATAAGTATCTGCACCATAGTCCCCCTCTCCCTAGGGGAGAGGGCTGGGGTGAGGGTATAAAATACATGTAGATACTTATGCAACGATTAATATGCTCCATAAATAGAATACTGGCACAGCACTTGCTCCTATAATTTCAAGACTATGAGACGGGTGTACGATGGCTTCTTCAGGAAATATTATTATTATCGATGATACGACTCTCCGTGATGGTGAACAGTCCGCCGGCGTTGCTTTTACGAGGGATGAGAAATTAGCGATTGCAGCCCATCTGGATGCGCTGGGTGTACCGGAACTTGAGATTGGTATTCCCGCTATGGGAGAGGATGAACAGGAAACCATCCAGGCGATCGCGGCGCTGGATCTTGATGCCAGGCTGATCGCTTGGTGCCGTATGACTGATTATGATCTTCAGCAATGCCGTCATCTGAATATTGATATGGTGGATCTTTCAATACCGGTGTCTGATCAGCAGATCAGACATAAACTGAATCGCGATCGGCAGTGGATATTAACTGAAATTGAGCGACAGGTTCCGTTGGCACTGGAGATGGGACTGGAGGTATGTGTTGGTGGGGAAGATGCCTCGCGTGCAGATCCGGATTTCCTTTGCCAGGTTGTCGAAATGGCCCAGCGGGTGGGGGCTCGGCGGTTCCGCTTTGCCGATACGGTTGGCATTATGGAACCCTTCGGGATTTATGAGCGCATTCAGCATTTGCACAGCATCGTCGATCTCGAACTGGAGATGCATGCACATGATGATTTTGGCATGGCTACAGCCAATACTCTGGCGGCGGTTCGTGCCGGTGCCAGTCATGTCAACACAACGGTAAATGGCTTAGGTGAACGAGCAGGCAATGCGCCGTTTGAAGAAGTGGTGATGGGATTGAAACATCTGTACCACTTTAACACGGGCATTGATTTACAGAATTTTTCCGTGCTCTCGAAAAAAGTTGCCGATGCTTCCGGGCGTCCCGTTGCCTGGCAAAAAAGTCTGGTGGGTGATGGTGCCTTCACCCATGAGGCAGGGATTCATATCGATGGCCTGCTCAAGGATCCACGAAATTATCAGGGTGTGGATCCATCCGAACTGGGTCGGCGACATAGTATGGTGCTGGGCAAACATTCAGGCACGCGTTCCCTGATACATGCCTATGCCAATCTTGGTCTGACACTGGATCGGCAGCAGGCAAGTTGTATTTTAAATCGTTTGCGCAAGTTTGCCATGAGTTTCAAACGCAGCCCGCAGGACTGTGACTTGCGCAGATTTTATGACGAGCTACAGAACAATGGCTCATTTTGTTAAGCGGCTCGGATTTTATGATCGGGCAGGATGATAACGGAGATAAAAACGTGTTTGATACCGAGCTGGAACTGGATATGGAAGAGCTGGAAAGTGCCGAGAATTTTCTCGAATATTTTTGCATCGAATATGAACCTGCTGTGGTGCAGGTAAACCGCTTGCACATTCTTCAGCGCTTTCATGATTATTTATCGGCAGGCAGCCTGCCTGCCGAGGACGGTTTGCGACGTGAACTTTACCGGGAATTGTTACAAAGTGCATATAATGATTTTGTATATTCCAATGCCCGGATCGAAAAAGTATTTAATGTATTCAAAGCCCAAAAAACGGAGATTTTGATACCATTGAGCAGTTTATTTTGTCAACCCTTGAGAAGGGCTTAAGCGGAGTGAACTATGCGGTTGGAATATGATTATGGAGATGCAGTCAGAGTTTTACGTAATCTGCGTAATGATGGCACGTATCCGGGTTTAGAACGAGGCGATCTGCTGGTTAAATGCGGCAGTGTCGGTTATGTACAGAGTGTAGGTACCTTTCTACAGGATCAGCTCATCTATTCGATTCACTTTATGGATATTGATCGGATTGTCGGTTGCCGGGCAGAAGAATTGCAACTGGAAAACGAACCCTGGATTCCGAACCGCTTCGACTTTCGTGAGCGGGTAGTTGCCATATTACCGCTGTGCAAGCAGGGGGAAGTGGTGGCTAAGCGGGGTGCTGAAGGTGAAATTCAAAAAGTCCTGCGCGACATCCACGAGGGTGTTTTTTATCATATTCGATTTAACGGGCGAACTTTGCAGGTTCCCGAATCAGCTATCGCACCTTTGTTAGCCAATGAGCAGGAAACAGTGGATCAACACTTGGGGCAGGTATAAATGCCGATGTATACAACTGATATAACGACTGACAAGCCCCCTGAGTATGCCTATCATTTGTTGCGCAGTGCTCTGACGAAATTCAGCAAGACCCCGGCTGAACTAACAGCCGCTCAAACCGAGGGGGTTCGCAGCCAGGCTGATGCCACCTTCGAACTTGAAACTCGCGTGCTGTCATCTGCCGATGCGCGTGATATGGTTATCTCCGGACAATGTATTGACGATGCCTTGCAGGGTGTCGTCAATCGCTATGAGAGCCGACAGGCGTTTCAGTCTGATCTTAAAAAAAATAACCTGAATGAAAGGGTATTGCGTACTGCCTTATACCGGGAGCTCGTGTTTGATGCCGTGCTGACGTGCGTTGCGGCTCAAAGTGTTGAAGTCAGTGACCTGGATATCCTGTTGTTCTATGAAGCACATCGGGATCGCTTTGCCCGTCCGGAGACGCGGGTTGCCAGTCACATACTGGTGACGATCAATCCGGAATTTCCGGATAATACACGGCAAAAGGGCGAACAGACGATGTCGTATATTCGAAAATGTTTACGCGCTAATCCTGCGCGATTTGCCGAGCTGGCACGCAAGCACTCCGAATGCCCCTCGGCGCTGGAAGGCGGGAAACTGGGGTGTCTGCCACGAGGCAAGCTTTATCCCGAGTTGGATAAGGTTCTGTTTAGCTCGGCCCGGGGGGCGATTAGCGGTATCGTCGAAACAGAGCTGGGCTTACATTTGCTGTATTGCGAGAAAATTCATCCAGCCAGAAGCATACCTTTATCAGAAGCCCGTACAAAAATCCGCGAGATTATGGAACAGCGGCAACGTCATCGTTATCAGAAAACCTGGCTGGACGAGCTGAGAAGTTAAAAAACAAAGCACCTTGCCCCTCAATTTGCGCTACCGTGGCCTGTTCGTCATTCTGATGGAAGCCGGAATCCAGTCATCACCGGGTTGTCGCCGAGCTTATAGGCCGTTTGGAGTGTTGAAGAATAGTGGGAGAGGTATATTGTCTGCTTATGCTGGGGCAGTTTATTGCGGAGGCTTTAAGTTTAATGTTATTCCTCTGCATGGTTTAAGTTTTCGCTAAATCTTGTTATTATTCCTCTCTTAAATTTTACCGATATAGTCATAGATAAAGGTTATCTCTAAAGAGATAGACGGCTAGGGTTCGATATGGAGGCGTAATGGCCGATAGAAGATTACAGGTTTTTCAGACCGTTGCACGATTATTGAGTTTTACCAAGGCAGCTGAAGAGTTGCACATGACCCAACCTGCCGTCACTTTTCAGGTGCGGCAACTGGAAGAACAATATAATACCCGTCTGTTTGACCGTACCCATAACCGTATCAGTCTTACTGAGGCGGGGCGCAAGGTTTATGAGTCGGCCGTGCATATTTTTGAACTCTATGCCGAAATGGACAATGCGGTACGTGAGCTGACCGGTGATGTAGGCGGGGTACTGATTCTCGGTGCCAGCAGTACTATTGCCGAATACATGCTGCCTGTATTGCTGGGAGACTTTAAAAAGGAATATCCTGATGTCAGTATTCGCCTTAAAGTATCCAATTCAGATGGTATTGTCAGTCAGGTGGAAAACAATACTATTGATCTGGGTGTGGTAGAGGCACCTGTCAATAACAAAAATCTGGTGGTCGAAGTATGCCGCACTGATGAGCTGGTACTGATTGTGCCGCCTGGACATGAGCTGGCAACGCGGGAAGTGGTTTCGCCCAAGGAATTAATCAGCTATCCCTTCATTTGTCGCGAGGAAGGATCGGGGACACGGGAAGTCATGCTCGACAGTATGTCTGCGGATGGCGGCAGCGCAGGTGATCTGAATGTGGTCATGGAACTGGGCAGCCTGGAAGCTATCAAAGGTGCAGTGGAAGCAGGCATGGGCATTTCGGTGCTTTCCAGTGCCACCATCGTCAAGGAGCTCAAGCTCGGTACCCTGGTTGCGATAAAGCTGGATCCGCCCGCCTGGCGGCCGTTTTCCTTCGTTCACCAAAAACAGAAGTTTCGCGTGCGGGCCATGGATGAATTGCTGAATTTCGCCCGTAATTACTGCAAAGAGCACCCATGAGGCCGATGTCTGGAATGTTTTGTAAGCTGATCGGGGTGTCAAATGAGTAACCGGGAACAGCGTTTACGGGAGATCCTGGCGAGCCTGCCAGAAGCCGAAGCCGAGTCATTACTGGATTATGCCGAGTTTCTCCTGATACGCGCACCACAGAAACAATTGTTGCAGACATTGTCTGCAGCGGGCGCATCGGCAGCGTCCTCTTCGCAGCCACCAGGCGCTCTCGCGGTAATCGAGCCGGATATCGACATCGAACCCGCCGATATTCCACGCCCGGAAACGGAAACCATCATCGGAGCGGTCAAGCGACTATCCGAGACCTATCACATGCTCAGTAAAGACAAAATGCTGCATGAGACCGCTGATCTGGTGGGGCAAAGCATGATGGGTACGCGGGATACCGCTGAGGTTATTGACGATCTGGAGCATGTATTCCGGCGTTATTATGAAAAACAGTTTGGTCTGACTGATTCCTCATGATTGAAGTTTTTAAAGGTTGGTTCAATCGTTATTTTTCCGACCCACAGGCAGTATTGCTGGCCGCAATCCTGGTTCTTGGTACTACCATTATTCTGACCATGGGTCATATGCTGGCACCAGTGCTGGCTGCGGTTGTCATTGCCTATCTATTGGAAGGGCTGGTACGCAAACTTGAAGGCATGAGCGTCCGGCGCATTTTTTCTGTCATTGTCGTTTTCATTCTTTTCAATGCCTTTGTCTGTATTTTACTCTTCGGCATCACCCCGCTGCTTTCGACCCAGATCACTGGACTTGCTCGTGAATTACCCAAATATCTGGATATTGGACGTAGCATGCTGATCCGTTTGCCGGAGCATTACTCGTTTATAAATGAAAAACAAATCCAGCAACTGGTGGACGTACTTAATCGTGAAGCTGGCTCACTGGGACAAACCATTTTCACTTTTTCCCTGTCTACCATTCCCGGTATCATAACCATTGCGGTATATCTGATTTTGGTACCCATGCTGATTTTTTTCTTTTTAAAGGACAAGAACATTATCCTCAAATGGTTCGGCAGTTTTCTACCGCAGGATCATAGTCTTGTTAGTGAGATATGGGAGGAGATGAATCGGCAACTGGGCAACTATGTGCGTGGCAAGTTCTGGGAGATCCTGATCGTCGGTATCATTACCTACATCGGCTTTGCTATTTTCAGTATGAAGTACGCTATCCTGCTCGCAACTCTGGTGGGTATTTCAGTGCTGGTTCCCTACATTGGTGCCACCGTGGTGACCATACCGGTTCTGTTAGTTGCGTATTTTCAATGGGGCTGGAGTACCGAGTTTGCCATCGCCATGATCGTCTATGGTGTGATTCAAATGCTGGACGGCAACGTGCTGGTACCCCTGCTGTTTTCCGAAGTCGTCAACTTGCATCCCATCGCTATTATTGTCAGCGTTCTCGTGTTTGGTGGTTTATGGGGATTCTGGGGTGTTTTCTTCGCTATCCCTCTTGCTACACTTGTCAATGCCGTCATCCGTGCCTGGCCCCGCGATCAGGAAGCAAGCGCTTAAAAAAACAAACACAAATATAATTCGGGCTTAGCAAAGTAAAACCCGGAACGTGTCCTATCCCGATCCGCACTTGCAGGACACGGGCCACTGAAGCATGTGGCCTTTGGGTACCAGATCGCCCAGAGCCGCAACGGCGGCATCAATAACTTCGCGTTCATCGAAGAACTCGATAACCAACGGTAGATGGACGGTGAGCCGTAGTAGATCGGCAGAGTGGATCTCACCGTGGCGGCCGAAGCCTGCAATGCCGCGGAACACTGTCACACCATGCACACGGTGTTCATCGTGCAAGATGGACATCACTTCCTTCAATAATGCCTCGTGGTGGCCAGGATCGGCTTCGCGCAGATAGATGCGCACCATTATCATTTCTTTTTGCATAAATCCCCCTTAGAGTTGCCGGGACAGCAGGCCACCCGCTACAGCTGCGGCGAAGCCAAGCATAACCGATAGCGTCATATACAAAAGCGCGCGACCGGGGCGACCATCTACAACCAGTAGCATACTCTCAACCATGAAGGTGGAGAAGGTGGTGAAGCCTCCGAGGCCGCCGGTCAGGATGGCTGTGCGCAATATCGGTGCTATGGTCAATCGATCCAGGGTTTCAAAGAACAGAAAGCCGAGGATGAAACTGCCCAATACATTAATAATCAACGTTGCTACGGGAAAGTTACGTCCCCAGACAAGTTGAATGAGCTCGGTGAGTCCATAACGGGCGGCACAACCGAAGGCGCCACCCGTAGCTACTGCAACATAGTTTAACCACACAACACTATTCTCCTTTCCAAATTCAGTTATTCAAGTAATATCAGCGTAAGGGAATCAGCAGAATTAGTACCAGCATGATCCCGATGATAGCCAGGTATAGATTCAGGCTCCCGGACTGTAATGCCTGTAGCCACGCCGCCAGGCGATAGATCAGACGCACAGTGGGGGCAAACAATGTTGGCCCGAATAATGGAGACACCCGATGTTCAAAACTGAGATGGTGCACAAAATAGCGTAAGCCCGTGTGTTCGTGGCGCATGTCCTCGGTGGGGCGGTAAACCATACTGTAGAAGGTGCGCAATGCATTGGAGAAGGCTAGTGGCGAGATTTCTACCTGTTTCGAAGTGCGCGGCAGACCGCCGTACCAGGCGGGAGTGCGTCGGCGCTGAGCGTGAGATAGCCACCACAGCCCGAGCGGAATCAGAGCCAGCAGGGATCCGACGATTACCAGCAGGGTTGGCGAAATAAATGCGAAATGAGCGCTAAGGGGCACCAGTAACCACCCGGAATGCAGAGCCGCAGCACTTGCACCGGGGAGTGCCGCCACCACGCCGTACCTCAATGCACCCAGCCACCAGGGCATGCCTACGGCCGTGGCCAGTACCAGCAGGCCTAATAAACCTACGCCAGCCGCGTAGCGCCGAGGGATGCCGGGCCCCTGTATATCACCGTTGCCAAGCAGTCCGACCCCGAATACTTTTATGAAGGTGGCGAGCGCCACGGCAGCGGTGAGGGCGAGACCCGCACCGGCTATTGATAATGCCAATGGGCCGCTCAGACCCGGTAAATGAAAGCCCTGAAATACTGTTTGAAAGACATACCACTCACTGACAAAGCCAGCCTGAGGTGGCATGGCGGCAAGGCTCATGGCCGCAAACAATGCGCCCACCCCTAAGGGCCATGCACTGCGACGGAGCAAGCCTTGCGGGCGCAGGCGATAACTGCCAGTGACCTTCTGTACACCATCGGCCGTCATAAACAGCGCACCTTTGGCGAGCGAGTGACCCGCCAGATGGAGCAGCCCCACGATCCAGCCGAGTCCTGCCAGCTCTGCGAACCCCGCATGGCGGAACAGCAATGCGGTGGCCAGTGCCGCGCAGGCAATGCCGGCATTTTCAGCTGTTGACAGGCTGAGCAGGCGACGCCAGTCATCTTCCTGGAAGGCGTAGAGAATAGCGAGGATAGCGGTGAGCACGGCCAGCGCCAGGAGTGTGAGACCCAGCGCGAAACCGTCACTGGCCGTACCCGGCAACCATAGTACCAAGGCACGGCTCAGAGCAAAGTAGGCGGCATTAAGCACCACGCCTGAGAGCAGCATGCCCGTCACACCACTCGCGCGCCCGTAGACACCGGGGAACCATTCGTAGAAAGGCAGCAAACCCAGTTTGGCGCCAAAGCCTATGATGAGCAGGAGACCCACTGCATAACGGGCAGTGGGCGAAAGCGCAGCACCTGCCGCCGCGAAATGGGTAAAATCCAGATTGCCCGCGACCATCCCCAGCCAGAGCAGAGCCGCGAGAAGACAGACGGCACCTAATTCCAGCAAGGTCAACATGAATAAAACGGCACTCCCCTGGCTGTCAGCCTTACGTTCGCCGAGTACCATGAGGGCACCGCCGAGGCTCATTAGTTCCCAGGCGATTAGAAATGCCGCCCCCTCGGTCAGCCCGAATACGCCCAGAGCACCGAGCAGCGTCACGGCCGCACCAAGAATCCACAAACGCCCGCGTGCGAGCGGTGAACCCAGCCCGGCGGCCAGCGCGGCGGGTGCGAGACCAAAGGCTGCCAGCCAGCAGGCCTCAGGAGCGAGGTGAAAGGCCACCGGCGCGGTAAACGTGAAGCCAAGTTGCAGCTGTGGTGTACCTTCAGGCAGCGCCAGCACCACGCCAGCGAGTAGCACTACTGCTCCCGTTGCGAGCAGTGCGCGTCCAAGATTCAAGGCCCGCCCGATGAGGCCCAAAATACCGGCCAGCCCCCAAAGCAGGGCGGCCAGGATGATCAGGTTAGCGCTCAATTTGGCCTCCTGTTACACGTTGTGGGAGTCGTTCCAGCAGGATCAACAAGCCCTCGATAATGGCCGCCGGATTAGGTGGGCAACCGGGCAGATAGAGATCGACGGGCAGTAGTCCATCGAGTCCGTGGCCGGTGTTGTAGTTGTCGCCCGCCACGCCGCCGGACACGGCACAGGTACCGTTTGCCATTACCAGGCGCGGTTCAGGCATGGCCTCATAGGTATTGAGCAGCGGCTCGCGCATCGGCATAGTCACCGATCCGGTGACGAGCAGCAGATCCGCAAAGCGGGGCGAGGGGGTGAAAAAGATCCCTAGCCGGTGCAGGTTATAGAACGGATTATTCAGAGCCTGGATTTCCGACTCGCAGCCGTTGCACGATCCGGCATCCACATGGCGGATGTGGAGACTGCGCTTGAGCGCACCGATATGCCGCTTGAGTTGTTGTCCTGCGGGTGCATCGATCGCATGCTGCCAGAGCAGGTCGTCACGCTGGCGTACTGCAAACATCCAGTCAGCCGAGGGTTTCAGTGCATCGGTGGGACAGATTTCAGTGCAAAGCTGGCACACCACGCAGCGACCGTAGTCGAGTTGGACGGGGGATCCGGTTCCCGTTACGTTCAGTGCGCGGGTCGGACAGACGTCGATACACTCGCGGCAGTCACTCTGGCAATGCCGTGGGTCGAAGCGTGGCATTCCCAGCTCGCCCGCCTGCCCGTGATCCCCGCCTGCCCGTGGCCAGACGGTGGTAGCACTGCCCCGTTTTAATCCAAACCAGGTCCACATAGCCCTATTTCACTCCTAACGGTCGCAACCGGCAATGGTGAGGCCGAAGCTGGCTTCATTGATGGCGTAGTCCATCATATTGCTGCCGTGCACGGTGTATGGAAACACGCGCCAGTTGGAAAACGACGGTGATTTGATCTTGACCCGAGCCAGACGTCCCTCAGCATCGCAGTGCACCGCATAGTAAAGCGAACCTCGCGGCGATTCTGTCCAGCCCAGCCCCTCGGCACCGGCTGGCAGGATAACCTCGGCACGTACATCACCAGGTTTGGTCAGCCGTGGCAGCATGCGCAGAATAATCTCGAAGCTGGCATCGATCTCCTCGCTGCGTACGCGCGCGCGGGCATGGGCATCGCCCGTGGTTTCCACTGGCACTCGCAGGTCGATATCTGCATAGGCTGCGTAGGGATGATCGCGGCGCAGATCGCGATCCAGCCCTGAGGCGCGTTCTACCGGGCCGGTGGCACCCTGGTCAAAGGCGGTACGCTGATCGAGTACGCCGGTATCGTGCAGGCGATCCCGATAACTGGTGGTATGCTCCAGAGTTCGTATATAGTGGATGACTTCGTGTTGTAGCGTGCTGAGCTCATGGGTGAACCCGGAGGTGAGTGATATATCACGGCGCAGTCCGCCCGGCACCAGAAGACCGCGCAGAAAACGGCTGCCAGTGAAGCGTGCATTGATCTGCTTGACCCGTTCCTCCAGTAATTTACCTTCAGCCTGGCCGACCTTGAGCGTCGTGGTATCGGCCAGGTGTCCCAGAAAATGGAGATGGTTGTAAAGACGCTCCAGTTCCGCCAGTAATACGCGCAGGCGCAATGCGCGCACAGGAGGCAAGATCCCGGCGGCAGCTTCGACCGCCTGGCAATAGGCCAGCGCGTGGGCAATGCTGCCGACCCCCGAAACGCGTTCAGCCAGAATGACTGCATGCTGTGCATCACGACCCTCGAAGCGTTTCTCCATGCCACGGTGTTTGAAAAACAGTTGTGGATGATAGTGCAGGATGTGTTCGCCGATATAAAAAAAGAAAAACCGTGCCGACTCCACTACATCGGCACGTACCGGGCCGAAGGGTAATAACTGCACATCGGGGCCGGAGACGGTTGGCAGGGTGGGTGGCATGTGCTCAAAGGGCATGGGCTGTGCTGGACAGCGAGAGTCCAGAGGTGGGCAAAAAGGCTGAGCGCCAGCGTGTAATACGAGGGGCAGAGGTTCGGGATGATCATCAAAACGTACACCAAACAGATCGCTGATCTCGCGTTCATACCAGCCGAGCAGTGGCGTTTGTTGTGCCAGACTCGGTACCGTGGCACCGTCGGTACGCACTCGCCAGACGACAAAGCGTTGCTGCGCACGGAGCGAGGCCAGATAACATAACACCGGACTGGATTCCCCGGAGGGTATATGGGCCCAGGCCATTTGCATGCGCCCGCCGCTCTCCAGTAACTCGGCACAGGTGGCCTTTAGTGCATTCGCATCGATCGCATGGCTTTCCGTCGCGCAGATCATGGCGTTCCTCCCACGAGCGCGCTGCTCACGGCATGGAACACCGTACTGAAGGCAGAGGGCCACCACAGGCCAAACACAAGCAGCGGGATGCCGGCGAGCAACATCGATGTGACACACCATGGTCCGACGGCCTGCACATCCGGCGCAGGTGTGGACACATTTGAGAAGTACATGATGCGAAAGTGGTTGAGGAAGCCGGCGAAGATCACCACCAGTAGCACCAGCATGATGCCAGCGGCCCAGACGTCAGCAGGGGTAAAGCCAGCACGCAGGATAGTGAGTTCAGAGAGAAACAAGCCAAAAGGTGGGGCACCCGTGATGGCGACAGCCCCGCTCAACCACAGTGCGCCGACGAAAGGGAAGTGCGTGCCGACATGGCGAATGCCGGTTATGTCCTTTGTGCCATAGGCGCGCATCATCGTGCCCGCGCCAAAGAACATGAGCGATTTGTTCAATGCGTGATTGAGCATGTGATAGAGGGCACCCGCGACCCCCAGGGTACCGCCGAAACCGAAACCGAGTGCGACGACACCCATATGCTCGACACTGGAATACGCCATCAGCCGCTTGATACCGCGTTGACGAACAATGAATAGCGCCGCGAGCGCCAGGGAAAGGATACCCAGCGTAATCAGCGCGATACGTGGTAATGAGCCGGTACCGCTTCGTTCCGCCACGTCCTTGAAGCGTACGATGCCCACCATCGCGGCATTGAGTAATGCGCCGGAGAGTAACGCTGAAACCGGTGCCGGCCCTTCACTGTGGGCATCGGGTAACCAGGTGTGCATTGGGGCAAGGCCGGCCTTGGTACCGTAGCCGACCAGCGCCAGCAGAAAGGCCATCGTCACCAATGTCGGGTTCATGTGCGGTGCCGCCTGAGTCAATGCCTGCCAGGTCATGTCGTAGCTCGGCCCGAGCACCGCGCTGCCGGCCCAATAAAACAGTACCGTGCCGAGCAGCGCCAGGCTGAGGCCGGCAGAGACTACCACGATGTATTTCCAGGCCGCCTCAATACTCTCCGGTGCGCGCTCGAAACCCACCAGAAAGGTACTTACCAGGGTAGTCATTTCCACCGCGATCCAGTACACACCCGCGTTGTTCATAAGTGGCGCGACAATGGTGGTCCAGGCAAAGCCGGCAAACAGCGCATAGAAGCGCATCAGACGTTGCGGCTCACCGAGCAAGCGCATGTAACCGACCGCATAAATAGAGGCGAGCGCATAGACCAGTGCTGCGCACAATACGACCCAGGTGCCGAATTCATCCACCAGGAGATAACCGCCCATAGCAACATGCGCAGAATGCGCCATAAATGGCAGCGGCAGAGCCGCAACGAGGGTGATGAGCGATGCTACCAGGTTGACGCCCTCAGCCACACGTGCCGAGCGTGCGGTGGCACACAGCACGACAGCAATCAGCGGCGCAATCAAAACAATAAAGATCAACGTCATGATCATCCCACCAGCCTCCGCAGTTTGAGGCTACTGGTTGTTCCGGCGTGTTCCATTAAATAGCGAGCCAGTACGCCGAAGCAGGCGACAGCCACCAACAGGTCGAACAGGATCACCATTTCGATGAGTAAGGGCATACCGGGGATGAGTATCTGGGAACCAATGAAAATACCGTTTTCCAGAATCAGCAGACCAAGGATGTGGCTAATCGCTTCGTGACGTACGGAGAGCATGAGAAACCCGATCAGTTTCATGGAAAACATCACTGTCAGCGCAAGGATTATGACTGGGCTGGAGGTGCCGATGGCGGCAGCGATATGGTAAGCCACTGCGAGCGCGAGGACTACAGCCGCTGCGCCCACCACCATAGCCGTGGAGGGTTGCAGGATAACATGGAGTTCGCGGTCGGCACCCAGACGCCGCAGAATACGCAGGATCAGGTAAGGCAACAGCAGACCGCGAAACAGTGCGGTAAGCAGTGCGACCAGATACAGTTCGGGGAAATGCGCATAGTAAGCCATGGTGGCTGATAACAGTGCAATGAGCCATGACTGTAAACCGAAGGCGTACATGTAGTCGCGCAGCCAGCGTGAACCCAGCATGACAAAGGCGAGCAGCAAGCTCCCAATAGCCAGCAGACTGAAGAAGGAAGCAGCCAGGGGGGTGAAGTGTGGTAGCGTCATGAGATATTACCGGATCTGATTTGCGATCACGGCCAGGGCCGCGAGCAGAAATGAGGCCGCAAGCGGTTCCTGGTAGCGGTAGAAACGTAATCGGGATTGTGCCGTCTCCACCACGATTACCGTGCAGGCCACCAGCGAAAATTTTCCGAGCAGGGCAATGGCTGCCCCTATCGCGCCCACAGCCGTTCCTTGTATGGACAATGCCCAGGGCAACACCAGTACATTGCAAAAGATGATATAGAGGAGGAATTGCTTCATCATTGAGGCCCATCTGATTAACGCGAGCAGGGGACCCGAGTACTCCAGAATACGTGCCTCCTCGATCATGTACACCTCGATATGGGTGCTGGAGTGGATAGGAAGGCGATCCGTTTCCACCAGCAACAGAATAAAGAAGGCGCAGACCAGAAACACATGCGCCGGGCTCCAGTAAACCGCCGGACCGGCCACAAGCAGGTGGTTTACAACGAATGGCAGCATGGATCTGGCGAGCAGCGCGATACCGACGAATACCAGTATCAGTGTGGGTTCAGCGAGAATGGCAATCATCACACTGCGGCTGGAACCAATGCCGCCATAAGCGCTGCCTGAGTCGAGCCCGGCAAGTGTGATGAAGAAGCTACCCAGAGTTAGAATGAGACCGCCGCCCAGGATGTCCCCCATATCGGACAGCGGCAGAGGGTAGTTGGTTAAGACCGGGATGAGCAAGGGTACGATCAGCATTGCCGTGAACGCAACAACGGGGGCTGAAAAGTGCACCAGCGAAGCGCCTTCCGGCAGCACCAATTCTTTGTGAAACAGCTTCCAGAGATCGCGATAAGGCTGGATCAAACTCGGACCGTGAGCGCGTTGCACACGTTCCTCATAACGCAGGATAAAACCCTGTAACAAGGGTGAAAGCAACAATACGGCCAGAACCTGGCCTATCTGGAGAAGGATATCGTTCACCGAATGCGATCCATCGCCAACAGCCATGATCTGCAATGTCTATGCTGTTGTGGGGAGCCCGTGGAAGGCAGTAGACCGCACTTGCATGCGATCCGGACGTAGAAGACCTGAGCCATAATACCTCACCAAAATATTATTCTGAGTTCGGTAGGAGTCATCAGCTCGGCGAGCAATTCGAGGCGAACTCCATCGCCTTAGTTAGAGCTTATTAGACTGATTAATGAGTGTCAAGCAGTAAGCTTGCCCAATACTATATGAGTTTGAAAGCCGGGTTCGATTCGGTTTATGGCGCTCAAGGATAAAACCAGGGATAAAAATCATTATAGAACCCGGTAACTTAATGGCTACTGCATAAGTAAATAATAAGCTCCCTTTATAGACATTTATTTGAACAGAGCGATAGATTGACTGGCTCCAATGTCTGGGATAGGCTAATATATAAGAAAATAAGCACATAGTGAGTATTAATGAAGCTAATCATTTTTTTTATCGTCGGGTTACTTCCCGGCATAATATTTGCCAACCCGCTGGATTTGTTGAATGCAAAACTCAAACTGATTCAGCAGGACAAGGCTCATCTTGCTGTGGCGATCGAAAAAGGCCGCCAGCGCACCGTCCTGTGCGCATTTTGCCACGGCGCGGATGGCATCAGCAGCCGATCCTATATCCCCGATCTGGCGGCGCAACATCCTGCTTATTTGTTGCAACAATTTGCCTACTTTACCAGTGGTATCCGTAAAAGCGATGTGATGCAGCCGTTGTCGCGTGAACTGTCGAAAGATGATCGGATCAACATCGCGCTCTATTATTCAAATATGTCAGGCAAGACATCCACGCCCGATGATCATTTATTCGATCAGGAATTGGCTCGCGAGGGAAAGCCACTCTACCTGAAACTATGCGTTCAATGTCATGGCGCACACGGAGAAGGACGTAAGGAGTTTCCACGATTGGCTGGTCAGAAAGTGGATTATGTGAGGAATACTCTGGCCTTGTTTGCTGCACCGAAATCAGATGAAAACGACGCCTTGCTGTTCGATGCACAGCGCAGTAATCCCATGATGGTTTCGATCGTGAAAAAATTACGGCCGGCGCAGATCCGTGCGCTTGCCAATTATGTCGCCAGTCTGTATTGAGTTCCGTTGCAGAAAATCGCCGGTTACGGGTGTTATTCCCACGCGCTGCGTGGGATAAGCGAGTATCGTTACTTTAGTTTGTCTTTTTAACAAACTTTGTCAAAATCACAATCTGTTGGCCATTAACACGACCCTCGATATGTTCCGGGTTGTCGGCTACCAACGAAATTCCGCGCACCGCTGTACCGCGTTTGGCAGTAAAGCTGGCACCTTTGACATTCAAATCCTTGATCAGCGTTACTGTATCGCCAGCTTTGAGCAGCACACCGTTGCTGTCGATATGTTTGACACTATCATCGTCACTTGTTCCTTCGCCTGTTGCCTGTGCCCAGGCCAGATTTTCCTCATCCAGATAAAGCATATCGAGCAGATCCCGTGGCCATCCTTCAGTGCTCAGGCGCGTGAGCATACGCCATACCACTACCTGTACCGCAGGAACCTGGCTCCACATACTCTCATTCAGACAACGCCAGTGATGGGGGTCAACCTTTTCAGGGTTTTCAATCTGTTCGCGACAGGTGTCGCATATCAGTATGCACTCATCCGCACTGCCATCCGAGTCAGGCGGAACGTCATAAACACCCAGATTTTTGTCGGCATGGCACAGCTCACATCTTGATTCACTGCGGGCATGTAGTGTTTTTTCTATACTCATTATTATGGAACCTTAAAACCTGTGTCAGTTTTTGAAATAGGGATCGGCCGAATACCAGACATTGTCCGTCTGCCGCGGCATAGTAGCCACGTCGCTCGCTTATTTCCACCATCATCTATGGAATGTTGTCTCTCCGGGTTTAATTTTCCGCTTTTGCAGCAGAGTCATGAATGACAGGGGGAATCTCGCAGGCTAATTGGCGTAGCCCCTGTAATGCCTGCGCCAGCACCGGGTCGTCACTTTCGCGCAGATAAATCATATAAACAGGTTGAACGTACTCAGGGGTTTCAGCAACACGATGCAGGCTGCCAGCAGCGATGAAGGGCTCGGCCATACGTGCGGGCAGGAAACAGCTACCGCCGTTGCCGAGAATCAGTTGTATACCCAGCCAGCCGATATTGACCACTTGCGGGGGACGTTCCAGATCAGGATAGCTACGGGCATGCTTGTCGTAGAAACCAGGTCCCCATTCGACATAAATATAGTCACTACCGGGTTCGACATCGTCCGGTCGGCTACTGACCAGCACCAGCGTTTCGTCGAAGAGATGTTCGACCGTCAGGCCAGGGCTGTGGCTGGGGGTGTACATCAGGCCGATGTCCAGTGTGCCTTCTATCAACTGGCGCATCAAATCCTCTTCAAAACCGATTTCACTGCGGATAGCCACATCGGTTGCCGTGTGCCGCATCCACCCAACCCATGCGGGCAGAAAACCTTCCCATAGTGCTATTCGGCCACCAATGCGGATGGTGGCACGGTAGCGATTCGGTAGACCGACTTCATGGCGTGCCTGCTCTGCCGTGAGTACCAGCCTCTTGGCGTGTTGTAAAAAACGTCGACCAGCCGGTGTCAGACTGGCCCCGGAGCGGTTGCGCACAAACAGGCGCGCGCCGAGTTCTTCTTCCAGGCGCTGAATACGTGCGCTGACCGTTGATTGTGTAATGTGTAATTGTCGTGAAGCGCTCAGAAAACTGCCGTGCGCGTTAATAGCCAGAAAGGTTCGGGATTGTTCAATGTCCATGTTCTCATGCCTTGGTGAGTATTTTTGTTTATATCGACAAATCCGATAGTACCCATCAAATAATATCGCTTGACGTACATTCAATGCAATAGATACAGTAGGATAAAATCAACAAAAGAGAGGCTGATCATGAGTTCTGAGTTACAAGTTGTGTTGGATGTTGAAGGCTACTTGGTTGATCCGGAAGACTGGAATGAAAATGTTGCCGCTAATCTTGCCGCCAATGAAGAGTTGGAGCTGACAGATGAATACTGGCAGATCTTCAGGTTTATGCGGGAATACTGGATGGACAAGAAAGTCGCGCCGGATGTGCGCCATGTCCTTGGCTTTCTGATTGAAGAATGTAGTTATGACAAGAAAATTGCCAAGACCCGGTTGTTTAAACTGTTCCCTTATGGCTATGTGAAACAGGCCTGCAAAATAGCCGGAATGCGGCGTCCGCGTGGCTGGAGCACCGGTTAAATCGGTAGAACATGCAGACACTACCCCGTCAGCCTGGCTGCGGGGTTGTTTATTTTTAACAGGATTTCTATTCTTTCCCCGCGTAACAGGCAGCAGATTTTGTCAGTTGACGAAATATCAGCATAACGAACTCATCCAGAAGAACTTTCAACGTCGATACGGCTTTTACTACTCTGACACCGTATTGCCGTTTATACTCTGATCTCAAGTATAATTTGCCAAACTCGGATTCTGGCTCCTGTTAAACAACAAGAAGGAAAAGTTATGCAACGTATTTTATATCGTGCCTGTTGGTCCTTGCTGATGCTGATCAGCCTGAATCTTGCGGCCTCGTTGCCGGCGGTGGCTGCAGACGGATATATGGCGAGTGTGGCCAAAAAGATGCTGGCAGGCATTGACAGGGCAACCTGGATACAGGAAGGCAAGAACCAGCATATAGTCTATATCTTCTTTGATCCCAACTGTCCTTATTGTCATAAGTTGTATCGGGATACCCGTGACTGGATCAAGCACAACGCCATCGAGATCCGCTGGATTCCAGTGGGCGTCTTGACAACAACTAGTCCCGGCAAGGCTGCAGCCATGCTCGAAGCGAAAGATCCGCTGAAAGCATTTTACCAGGACGAAGAACACTATGCGCGCGGTGAAGGTGGTGGCGGTATTGAAGAGACCCTGATGTCGACAAAGACGGAAGCGGCCCTGAAGATAAACGTGCGTCTGTTGCGACTCAGTGGTATCGATGCGGTACCCACCATACTATTCCGTGATGGCAACGGCCAGCCCATCATTATTCAGGGTGCGCCGTCCAAAGACATACTCAAGAAGATTTTTTTAAGTCAAGACAAGTGATGTCAGGGCATTCAAGAGATTCACGATTCTTGCGACTCATGGCTGTTTACTGGGGATGGCTGGATCTGTATTGTTATCAGGCATGAATATCCTGGCTCAACAACAAGCATATCTCAAGGCCATGGAGATTGACATTTGGTTGCCAAAAGCGGCGTTGCCGGCAGAAAACATTGAGCAGGAAACGGCACCGGTTGCTATCGATGCGGTGCAGGCCAAACGGGTCGTTATAACGGAGCCACAGCCTGAATCTGAACCCGTTAAATTTGATCCGGGTATTTCAAGTCTGAACTGGGAAGCATTACACGCTTGTGTTGCTGAATGTTGTTTGTGCGAGCTGCATAAAACCCGCACACAAACGGTGTTCGGCGTGGGTAATCGTAATGCCGACTGGTTGATCATCGGTGAGGCACCCGGTGCGGATGAAGATCGGCAGGGCGAACCCTTCGTCGGCCGCGCAGGGCAATTGCTCAATGCCATGTTGCAGGCGCTCGATCTTGCTCGTCAGAATGTCTATATCGCCAATATTCTCAAATGCCGACCGCCACAAAATCGGGATCCGAAAAAGGATGAAGTGGCGCACTGTAACGCCTACCTGGAACGTCAGATCCAACTTATTCAACCGAAAGTGATTCTGGCACTGGGACGTATTGCCGCGCAAAACTTATTGCAGACCAACACCAGTCTTGGACGTTTGCGGGGCAGGCTGCATCATATCGAGGCCACACCGGCCCCCGTGATTGTGACCTATCACCCGGCCTACCTGCTGCGTTCACCACAGGAAAAACGTAAAAGCTGGGAAGATCTGCTGTTTGCCAAAAAAACACTGGAGACGGGTGATTCATGAGCGCCGTTATCAAGCCGCAGCATGACAGGTTATTGCCCATGCGTATGTGTGATCTTGATGAAGTGACGGCGATAGAAACGGCGGTTTACCCCTTTCCCTGGACCGCCGGTATTTTTGCCGACTGCATCAAGGTCGGATACAGTTGCTGGGTTTACCGGCAACAGGGGGAGCTCAGAGGCTACTGTGTGATGGCGCTGGGTCCGGGCGAGGCGCATATCCTCACCCTTTGTGTACATCCTGCCTTTCAAGGTCGGGGACTGGCACGGATGATCATGAATTTTATGCTTAAGCTGGCGAAAAAATGGCAGGCTGAAACCATGTATCTTGAAGTGCGCCCCAGTAATCATGCTGCTATAGGCCTGTATAAATCACTGGGTTTTAGTGACATCGGGCGGCGGCCTGATTACTATCCAGCGGAGAATAATAGTCGCGAGGATGCGCTGATTATGACGCTGTCGTTGACCTAATCGGCTAGAATTGCTGCCTTTTCAGCATATAGACGTTTCCATGTCATCTTTAACCGACGAAATCGAACGTCGGCGTCCCTTCGCCATTATTTCCCACCCGGATCTTTCTCTCAAAGTCAGCCTCTGACAAGCAGAGTCAAAAACCACCGAAACTCCTTGTATTTATTGATTTTCCGCCATTTCTGCGGGACAATAAAGGACATCCAAAGACAAGCTGAGCCTTCATAATTGTGTACATATCTGTGTACATAAATCGCCGTTTTGAGGCTCTCCATAAAATATGTTGCCCAGCCAGATATTGGTGCTTGCCGATCAAGCAGTCGAGCAGTTACAGAAACGCGGGGTGCATGTTGAACCGACCAGAAGTTCGGCATCCCTTGACTCCGGTACCGCGTTAATCGGTGCAGCAGCTTTGGGTGCCCTGATTGCGGCAGTCTTTCTCAAATCTAAGTAAAGATACCGTTGTCTTATCGCTACGAAATGATCGGGGGCGTTAGCAATTTACCTCTGTATAGGGGGTGAGTTTATTATTACCTGTATATAGGTACCTAAAGTACCTTTATACCAGACATTATAAACACTTTTCTTGATTTAGTTTATATAATTTAATATATTGGTACCATGAGTACCGAAAAAGAGTCAAAATTAAACAATTTGTTGAGTGCGCAGCCTCTTGGCACTGTGCTTGTTTCTGCTTGGTTGGTGGAGCAGGGCTACAGCCTGGATTTACAAAAACGGTACAAAAAAAGTCGCTGGTTTGAGTCTATAGGGACTGGTGCTTTAGTACGTTATGGCGATCAAGTGGATTACCTTGGGGCCGTTTATGCACTGCAAGCCCAGTTAGGCACCTCGTTACACCCAGCGGCAAAGACCGCGCTTTCTCTTCAAGGTAAGGCGCATTATCTCGAACTCTCGACTAAGAGAGCACAGTTATTCGGTTCGCAAGAAGAGTATTTGCCGCTTTGGTTTAAGAAATATGATTGGGGTTTATCTATAGACTATCAAAAAACATCATTTTTGCCTCCTGATTTAGGGCTGGTGGACATCGAGTGCAAGACATTCTCAGTCAAAGTTTCAAGTCCAGTTCGCGCCATCATGGAATGCTTGTATCTTGCGCCTAAGTCTCAGCCGCTACTGGAAGTTTTTGAACTGATGGAGGGGCTTAATAATCTTCGGCCTGTTTCGGTACAAAGCTTGCTGGAGGCTTGTACTTCGGTAAAAGTTAAGCGTTTGTTTCTCTATCTTGCTGAGAAGGCCGATCATGATTGGTTTAATTATCTAAAACTGGAAAAGGTTGATCTGGGATCAGGTAAGAGAAGTATCGTTAAAGATGGGGTTTACGTTTCGAAGTATCAAATAACCGTACCCAAAGAGCTTGAGGCCGATCATGAATGAAGTCTACACAAAGCAGGTAAAGCTCTTACTTGATGTGTTGCCCGAGGTTGCCAAGGAAGAACATTTTGCGTTGCATGGCGGCACAGCAATTAATCTCTTTGTCCGTGATATGCCAAGGCTTTCTGTCGATATCGATCTGACCTATGTGTTAATTGGCGAGCGAGATGAAGACCTGGCTAATATTAACGCGGCGCTCGGGCGAATAAAAGAAAGGGTAGAAGAGCTTAAGCCTGGTATTCGTATTCAGCACAAAAATAAGATTTGTAAACTGCAAATCTCCGATCATGGCACGCAGATCAAAATTGAAGTTAATAGGGTTGGGCGCGGATTACTTGGCGAGACTAACAAAGTTCAATTATGTGATGTAGCTCAGGATCAGTTTGATGTTTTTTGCTCAATGACGTTGGTGCCAATGGCGCAGTTGTATGGTGGCAAGATATGTGCCGCTCTTGATCGCCAGCATCCACGAGACCTTTTCGACGTGAAGCTCCTATTTGAAAATGAAGGCTTCACAGAGGGAATAAAGACAGGATTGATATTTGGGTTGATTAGCAGCAATCGACCGACTCACGAGCTGCTAGAGCCAAGGCTTCATGATCATAGCGCAGCTTTTGTAAATCAGTTTGAGGGAATGGCGACGATAGCATTTAGTTATGAAGAATATGAAGCAACGCGTCTCAAGTTAGTTAGCGAAATTCATGCTTGTCTGACGGACGCAGATAAGGATTTTCTTCTCAGCGTTAACCGCCTGGAACCGGACTGGGGGATTTACGATTTTCAGGATTATCCCTCAGTAAAGTGGAAGTTGGCCCATTTGACGACTTTCAAAGAGAAGCGACCAGAAGATCACCAGCAGCACTATACGGAGTTGGAAAATATATTAAGCAGCAATTTATAGGATGTATGTCTTGGGATATAAATATCCTGCTATTTTTCAAGCGCATTGACGGAGGTTTTGTTGGCTTAGGCTCAGATTCTGAGTGGTCACTACTGTCGATATCAGGGCTTAGAGTTACATTTATTATTGTATACATATTTGGAGAATAGAGTTTGTCAGACAGTAATTATATCAATGAAATCAAGCGTAGACGCACGTTTGCTATCATCTCCCACCCGGATGCCGGCAAGACCACCCTGACCGAAAAATTGCTGCTTTATGGGCGTGCTATTCAACAGGCCGGTACAGTCAAGGGACGCAAGGCTGATCGGCATGCCACCTCGGACTGGATGGCGATGGAAAAGGAACGTGGTATTTCCGTGACCTCGGCGGTGATGCAGTTTCCCTACAAGGAAAAGATCATCAACCTGCTCGATACACCGGGGCATGAGGACTTTTCCGAAGATACTTATCGCACCCTGACCGCCGTGGACTCGGCACTGATGGTAATTGATTCGGCCAAAGGTGTTGAGGCGCGTACTATCAAGCTGATGGAAGTCTGCCGCTTGCGCACCACGCCGATCCTGACCTTTATCAATAAGCTGGATCGGGAAGGTCGCGATCCCATTGAACTAATGGACGAGGTAGAGTCAGTACTCAAGATCCAGTGTGCCCCGGTGACCTGGCCCATCGGTATGGGTAAGAGATTCAAGGGGGTGTTCCATCTTTATAACGACAGTATCCACCTGTACAGTGCCACCCATGGCGGCAAGATCCAGACGGGTGAAGTCATTCAGGGACTGGACAACCCCAAGCTGGATGACGTATTGGGTGCCGCTGCCGATGAGCTGCGTGAAGAAATCGAACTGGTTCGTGGTGCCAGTCATGAATTTGAGCTGGACGCCTTTTTGACAGGCAAACTCTGTCCGGTCTTTTTCGGCTCCGCCATTAATAACTTTGGTATTGAAGAGCTGCTGGACTATTTTGTCGAATATGCGCCTGCACCTCTGCCACGCAGCACGCAACTGCGGCAAGTGCAGCCGGACGAAGAAGACTTCAGTGGTTTCGTTTTCAAGATACAGGCGAATATGGATCCCCAGCATCGGGATCGCATCGCTTTTTTACGCGTCTGTTCCGGACACTATGAAAAGGGTATGAAAATGCGCCATGTGCGTATTGGCAAGGATGTCAAGATTGCCAATGCCCTGATCTTCATGGCTAGCGAACGCGAGCATGTGGAAAATGCCTGGCCCGGCGATATTATCGGTCTGCACAACCACGGCACCATCCGTATCGGCGATGCCTTCACCCTGGGAGAGGAACTCAAATTTACCGGTATTCCCAATTTCGCTCCGGAGCTTTTCCGCCGCGTGCGTCTGCGTGATCCACTGAAAATGAAGGCCCTTAAAAAAGGCCTGGATCAGCTCAGCGAAGAAGGTGCATCGCAACTGTTCAAACCCCTGACCAACAATGATCTGGTGGTCGGCGCGGTGGGGGTCTTGCAGTTTGATGTGGTCGCCTTCCGCCTGAAGCATGAGTACAACGTGGAGTGTTCGTTCGAAGCGGTGAATGTGCAGGCGGCACGCTGGGTGATCTGTGATGATGAACAAACGCTGGCGGACTTTAAAAAGAAAGCGGCCGAAAACCTGGCACTGGATTCCTCCGAAAGCCTCACCTATATCGCACCTACACGAGTGAATCTGCAACTTATCCAGGAACGCTGGCCGGAAATTGAATTCCATGCGACACGGGAGCATTGAAATCTAGATAAGCATTCCAAATACCAGGGCAGGAGCATGTTCATTCCCTTGATATACCAATGTTAGAGCGCAAGGCATCATCCATATTCGAAATCTTGCGCTTTCGTCTTATACTTACCTTGGCCGTCGTGTTTTGTTTAAGTAAATTAAGGGTTAAGCGAAAACAAACATAGCGCCCACTTTTTAAAGCAGTGGGTGTTTATTAAATCGTTTCTCCCACCATCGTGTTGGGCGAGGCTAAAGCCTCACTTCCGAGGTTCTATAGCGCGTATGAGCCGGAGCCGGGGTTTTAGCCCCGGTAAAAAGGAGTGAAACACAACACCTGATTATACAGTTAAAAAACTACTTTCCCTGGCGGGTAACTGGAAAGCCTGCCTGCAAGAAGCTCAAGCGCCTTTAGAAATTGAATTTAAATAACATGAGCAAACGGGAAGCTCGTTGGGTCACGAGAATTTTAGCGGAAAATAATAAAAAACCGGACTCAATAAGCATCTGCTGGCTAAGGTGGGTACATTTACGACAGGCCTGCCGAAAAGGAACGTTATAATTTCGTGATATTCTCGTGTATGTACTGACCGGCCTGTCCTGGGTAACATCGAAGGGCGACCATGAATGGATGAACGAATAAGGGAGTTTAAATACCTGGATGCGGCATATACTAAATCGTCAGATCATCGCCTGGGCCTGTTATGACTGGGCTAATTCGGCCTTCGCTACCGTGGTGATGGCGGGTTTTTTCCCTCTGTTTTTTAAACAATACTGGAGCGGTCATATTCCGGTTACTGAAAGCACCTTCCACCTTAGTCTGGCTAATTCCCTCGCCGGATTGCTGATTGTGTTGCTTGCACCGGTACTGGGTGCGATTGCCGATGCCGGTCAGCTACGCAAGAAACTGCTGTTCATGTTTGCCAGCCTTGGCGTACTGATGACTGCCGGGCTTTACGGCGTGGCTCAGGGGCAGTGGTTGCTGGCCTTGATCTGTTTTGTGTTTGCGATGTTGGGTTTCATGGGCAGCCTGGTGTTCTACGATGCCTTGATCATGGGTATCGCGAAAGATGATGATCTGGATGTCGTCTCGGCTTTCGGTTTTGCCATAGGTTATTTGGGCGGTGGTCTGTTGTTTGCCTTTGATGTAGCCATGACGCTTTGGCCTGGGATCTTTGGCTTTGCCGATGCGGGAGAGGCAGTGCGGTTTTCCTTTCTGACAGTAGCACTCTGGTGGGCGCTGTTTTCCCTTCCTCTATTTCTGTTGGTGCCTGAAAAAAAAGCGACAGCCACAAAACCCGGTCTGGCTATCCGGCAGGGCTTGCAACAGTTGCTGCATACTTTTCATGAAGTCAGAAAATTGCGGGTGGTATTTCTGTTCCTGCTTGCCTACTGGTTGTATATCGACGGTGTGGACACGATTATTCGCATGGCGGTGGATTACGGCATGTCTATTGGTCTGGATTCAAAAGGTTTGATTATCGCGTTGTTGATTACCCAGTTTGTTGGTTTCCCGGCCGCCCTGGGTTTCGGCCTGCTGGGTAAACATTACGGTGCCAAGTCGGGCATCCTGCTCGGATTGAGCGTTTACCTGCTAGTGACGGTTGGGGCGTATTTTATGGATAGCAGTCTGGAGTTTTATATCCTCGCTATCGCCATCGGCCTGGTGCAAGGCGGGGTGCAATCCCTGAGCCGCTCTTTTTATGCGCGTATCGTTCCGACAGATAAATCAGCCGAGTTCTTCGGCTTTTACAATATGATGGGGAAGTTTGCCGCCGTGCTTGGACCGATTATGATGGGCACGGTGGGGTTGCTGAGCGGTAGCCCTCGCGTGGGTATTCTTTCCATTAGCCTGTTGTTTATTCTGGGTGCGCTATTATTGCTGTTTGTGAATGAAAAGGAAGGCCGCCAGATAGCGCGGGAACTCTAAAAAGACCAATCAATCTCTTTGTCTTTATTTTTCCGTAGCGTGCAGAGAAAAATGGCAACATCGGAGTGCTACGGGAGTTGTTTACCAAATAGTAAGATCAATAGCCGTCAGGATGTTCTATCATAATCGCATGCGGATTTTGCTGATAGAAGATGATGAAGGCGCGGCCACCTACCTGATAAAGGGCCTCGACGAAGCCGGGCATGTGGTCGACCATGCGGCCGATGGCGAGACCGGGCTGCATCTGGCCCTCAGTGGCAGTTACGATGTACTGGTGGTGGACAGAATGTTGCCACAGCGTGATGGCCTCTCGATCATACGGATTCTGCGCGCGGATGGAAATATGATGCCTGCGCTGGTGTTGAGCGCGCTGGGTGAGGTGGCTGACCGGGTCGAAGGGCTGCATGCGGGGGGCGATGATTATCTGGTTAAGCCCTATGCCTTCACAGAATTACTGGCTCGCCTGGAGAGTCTGTATCGGCGAATGCACCACCAGACTACGGCATCCAGTCGTTTGTGTGTTGCCGATCTGGAACTGGATCTGATCAGCCATAAGTTGACCCGCGCAGGAAAAAATATTTATCTGCAACCGCGGGAACAGCGGCTTCTCGAATTTCTGATGCGTCATGCAGGGCAGGTTGTGACGCGAACCATGCTTCTGGAAGGGGTGTGGGACTTTAACTTTGATCCCCAGACCAATGTCATTGATACACAGATCAGTCGTCTGCGGGCAAAAATTGACAAGGGCTTCAAGCGGCCGCTGTTACATACCATCCGTGGCATGGGTTATAAACTCGATGAAACCGCGTAGGTTATTGCATACCACCGCGATGCGCCTGGCGATGCGCTATGCGATGTTCTATGGCGTGCTTATCGCACTGGGTCTCAGCGTGCTCTATTGGTCTACCGGTCGTTATGTCGATGCGCAGGTAGCCGCCGGTCTGGATCACGAAGTTCACAAACTGGTCATGCTGGATCGGGAACAGGGTCGGCAACGCCTGGAACGGGCAGTCAAATCCGTCAGTGACATCGTAGGCGAAAATCAGCGTTACTATCTGTTGCAGGAACCCGATTCGGGCAAACAGATAGGTAACCTCAATGGCTGGCCACCGACGCTGAAAGCGGATGGACAAGTGCATAATATCTGGGTTGAAGATGATCTGATTCCGACGCACATGGCCGACAAGGATGGTTATTGGCCTATGATTGGTGTTGTTCTGGCAGATGGCACACGGTTGCTTGTGGCGCAGGCAGTACGTCAGGCCGAAGACTTGCGGGAATTCAGCCTTGCCACCATGGCGGTGATTATCGCGGTGTCGGTCGGTTTGGCGTTGATCATGGGCTGGCGGCTGGGGCGTACGTTGCTAGCCAGGGTTGATCTGATCAATGAAACAGCAAAAAGAGTGACTGAGGGTGATCTCGCACATCGTGTGCCGCTTAGTGGGCAGCATGATGAATTTGATGAGCTTGCCGGTCATATCAATAATATGTTGGCGCGGATTGAAATTCTGTTGATGGGGATGCGCCAGGTGACCGACAACATCGCCCATGACTTACGCAGGCCACTGGCACGTATGCGCAACAGGATCGAAGTTACGCTGCTGGATTCAAGAGAAAACCAGGAATATCAGCGCGCCTTGCAAGAAACGAAAGGCGATGCTGAAGAGCTGATGCAAACCTTCAACGCCTTGTTGGAGATCGCCCAGGCGGAGGCTGGCAGTTACAGAGGTGAATGGGAGAAGATCGATCTTTCAGCCCTGCTCCAGGATCTGTATGAACTCTACCAAGATCAGGCTGCGGAACATAACTGGCGATTTAGAGCGAAGATCGAAGACGGCTTGAGCGTAAAGGGAAATCGGCAATTACTGGCGCAGGCCATCACTAACCTGCTGGATAATGCGTTTAAATTTACGCCTAAGGGCGGCATGATCCAGCTTGGGGCAAAATGCTGTGAAGGAAAAATACAACTGTGTGTTAGTGACAATGGCCCCGGGATACCGGCAGATCAAAGAGAGAACGTCATACGCCGATTCGTTCGGCTGGAAAGCGCGCGCAGTACACCCGGAAATGGATTGGGATTAAGCCTGGTCAAGGCAATTTCTGATTTGCATAAAGCCAAATTGCAAATGAAAGATAATGATCCTGGCTTGCGGGTTGTGATTGAATTTAATTGTTAAGGATTCTGTAATGTGCAAAGAAAGATTATTTCCAGGGCGATAACGGTAGCTGTTACCTGTTTATCAATTGAGAGACGTTTAAAAGTCTATAAATAGAGGATTTAAAATCCCACGCCTTCAGGCGGTATCTTTGTTTTGCGCCTTCTCCCCTTGAGGGGAGAAGGCCAGGATGAGGGGGGGGGGACGCTATTAAAAAAATTAATAAAACACATGCGATATAATTTTACCCTGGCTCTCTTTATAAGAACAAAATAGCTGAATCATCGTGGAAGTTTAATCTCGCGGGCTGTCATTTAGTATGTGAACCGGTTGGTATTTAGCCATACGTTTTTATGAGTAAGCTTGTACCTGCGATTTAATATCCCGGCTATTACAGTATTGAGCGGGGTTTTGAACGACCACTGCACATACTATGTGCGGTATGGGTTACAAAATAAATAAAACCACGCCGATCCTTACTATAACTTTAGGCTAACATGGCTGACAAGCACGGTTGTTCGCCTATAATCTGTATTGTTATAGGCAATGGTGTGCGTCTGCTTGTGATTCCGGCGCTACATCAGCCTGAAGATATACGGAGTTGTCACTATGACTATTGTTATAGAAGTTGCTGTTGGTCTGGCTCTAATTATGGACGGTGGCGAAGACACTCAGATAATTAAAAAAACTTGGGCAAACAGGTATGTTGTTAAAAGTTTCTAAAATAAGTCGTCCTCAGGTACCCCATGTCTTTCAACGACTGCGTTTGTTTTCATTACTGGATGATGCCGCTTCTCGTGCGATGACCTGGATCAGTGCCAATGCAGGAGCCGGTAAGACGCTGCTTATGGCAAGCTATCTGGATGCACGATGCTTGCCTTGCCTCTGGTATCGGTTAGATGAAAGAGATGCCGATACGGCCACCTTCTTTCATTACCTGCGTGATGCGGCATGCCAGGCGAAATTTCCACAGGCGGAGATCTTGCCATTGCTTACTGCTGAATATGTAGGTTCCGAGGCTGTTTTCGCACAGAATTTTTTTGCGCAACTTTTTGTCGGCGCTCCCCGTCCTTGTGCACTGGTGTTTGACGATTATCAGGACTTGCCCGGCGATGTTCCGCTACACGCGATTCTGAATACTGCATTGCAGGAAGTGCCACCTGATGTGCGTGTGTTTATTTTGTCTCGCACAGCACCACCAGCAAGCCTTAGCCGGTGGCAGGCCAATCAGCGTATGCGTGTTATTGATTCCTTGGCATTATCCCTGGAACGGGAGGAAACAGCCGGACTACTAGCGTTACGACCGGAACTGGCGCTGGACAATGATCTTATCGACTTCATCCATAATAAGGCTAAGGGCTGGGCGGTGGGTGTCGTATTACTGAGTGAATATTTTAATCAAAAAGATGCCTTGTTAGAGAGCAGTGGATCAGATTCAGACGAACGGGTGTTTGACTATTTTGCCAGTGAGTTGTTTGAACAGGCTCCTGAGACGGTAAAAACATTTCTTTGTTATACCTCACTGCTTGACGAATTCGATATTCCATTTGTAAGGCATCTAACAAAGATCACCCATGCGGATGCTATCCTGCGTGATTTAATGCGCAGGAATCTGTTTATTTATCAGAAAGAGGCCATGCAGGACAGTTATGAATATCACCCGTTGTTACGTGATTTTCTGGTGGTACAGGCACACAGAAAACTATCGGCGGAGGCGATAAAAACATTTCAGATACAGGCCGCGCAATTATTTGTCGAGAAAGAACAGATAGACGAAGCATTAAAACTTCTCCTGAGTGCCGGTGCGTGGGATATCGCTGCCTCCCTCATTGTGGAGCATGCGGAAGCATATATCGATCAGGGTCTGAATCTTGGTTTGATTCACTGGATAGACTGTATTCCGGAAGATATCCGGCAGGCATCACCCTGGTTGTCATACTGGTTTGCGGTGGCGGATATGTCACATAATCCGCGTCAAGCGAGAGATGTATTTGAAGGCGTCTATGCCTTATTCGAACAGCATTTGGATACGGCCGGAATGCTGTTGACATGTTGCGGTGCTATCGATGCCACTGTTTTTGAAATGAATGATTTCAGTCCATTGGATCAATGGGCTGAGCGGCTGGAACAAGGGCTTCCCGACTTGCCGAAACTGAACAACCCGACGATCGAGATGTGTGCCTCGATTGGCATGTTTCTGGCACTGATGTACCGCAATCCCGGTCATAAAGAGCTGCCGCAACGAGTTGCCGGAATAGAGGAATTTGTTCTGTTTGGTTCAAACATCAAGTATCGCCTGTACGTGGGCAGCCAGCTGTTTATTTACTATACGTGGTGGATCGGTAATCTGGCCAGAGCAGATAGCCTGCTGACCAATCTGCAACCGTTACTTCGGGCGTTCAGGGGGATGCCGATCATAAAAATAACCTGGTGTCTTTTTACCTCATGTAATTTCTGGATGCGGGCGAAAACGAATGAGAGCGTAGAAGCGGCAAACAACGGCCTGAAAGTGGCAGAGGAAACGGGCGTGCATCTATGGGACTTTGTTATCCGCGCACAGGCTGTTTTTGCCACTCTGTCATCCGGCCAGATGGTGGTTGCTCAAACCTATCTTGAGCGTATGGAAACGTCACTGGATTTGAATCGATTCCTTGATGTGGCCTTTTTTCATCACCTGTATGGCTGGTACTGGTTTTTGAAAAAAGATACAAAGAAGTCCTGTGAACATGCACGCCTGGCGGTTGAGTATGCCGAGAGAGCCGGAACCCCTTATTTTATTCTGCATGGGCGGGTCGAATTTTGCAGAAATCAGTACCACCAGGGCGACATTAAGGCCTGCCTGTCCGGACTCGGTAAAATAAAAAAAGCAGCGCATGACATTGGTGCCAATACGGTATTGTATGTCGCCAGCCTGCTGCATGCACAGGTTGCGCTTGAACAGGGGAATCTGCAAGATTGCCTGACGCAGCTACGTGCGGGTCTGGCGCTGGGTAGAACTTATGGCTTTTTAAATCACACATGGTGGTTGCCAACTATCATGAGTCGTCTTTATGCACTGGCGCTCGAACATGGTATTGAGACGGAGTATGTTGAAAAACTGATCCGTTTACGCAAGCTGCTTCCGGTTGCCGACACGATTACAGACGATAGCTGGCCGTGGCCCTGTCGTATCTACACGCTGGGCCGATTTTCACTGGTCAAAAACGACCAGCCTGTGCAATTTTCCGGTAAGGCGCAAAGAAAACCCCTTGAATTACTCAAGACGATTATTGCCTTTGGCGGCCGTAATGTCAGTGAGACCCGGATAGTGGATTCGCTTTGGCCCGATAGCGAAGGTGATAGGGCAAAACAGAACCTCAAGTCCACCGTACATCGGCTACGAAAATTACTTGAGCCGCAGGCATTGCAATGGAGTGAAGCTAAACTTACGCTCGATTCGCGTTATTGTTGGGTGGATGCCTGGACGTTGGAACGGAAGTTGAATGCCTTGTTGCAGACGTCGCCCGATAGCCTGGCCAGGCTTGAACAGGCATTAAAGGATATCAATAAGGTTTACCACGGCTTATTTTTGCAGGGTGAAAATGAAGCGTATGTACTGGATCTACGCGAGCGTTTGCGTAGCAAAATGTTGCGCGTACTTACCCTGGTCGCAGAACAATTTTTTGCCCAGGCTGGCTATGAGCAGGCCATCGTCGTTTTTCAACAGGGCCTGGATATCGAACCGCTGGTAGAGCGTTTCTATCTGGGTATTATGCAATGTCAGCAGGCGCTTGATCGTTCGGTTGAAGCGCTGTCTACCTACGAATACTACCGGCAGATCATGCAAAATCTGATGGGAACGACACCCTCACCGGAAATCACTGCATTGGCGGTGACTTTGCGCCTCGCCCACAGTTAAAAGTTCAATGCGGGATAAGGGGCGGGTCGCGAATTTAGCTGTTATCATTCCGAATATGCCCGGACCACTAAGATCCGAATTTCCGGATGTCTTATACTACTCGCAATTCACGACCTGACCCCGGCGCGCTTAATAAACTCAAATATAATCTGCAAGTATTTCTTTTGCCCAGCCAGGCAATGTTGCCATCTGTTTTTGAAGCTGCCCGTTTTTCAGTAATGCTACGGATAAAAATGGCAGGCTGTGCGATCTGTGGGGAATGCCCGCAAATGAGGTGGCAAATGCCATTACAAGGTTTGAAGCTATCCTGCAGCAGGTTTTCGAAGACCTTGATGCTGAGTTGCCTCGTTCACTGATTGATCAGCCGCAATTCACACACTCAGATGACCAGCTATACAAAGTTATCGAGCTATGTAGTTGGGTGCATGCCGAATGGGTACGCATTCACCCATTCGTGAATGGCAACGGCAGGATCGCCCGTATTTGGGCCAATTACATTGCAGTGCGCTACGGATTGCCCGCGTTCGTTCGGATTCGGTCACGGTCAGATCCACTACTCTATGGTGCTGTGGGCCGGCAAGCCATGCAAGGGGAGTGGCAACCCACAGTCATTTTATTTCTGCGCATGCTGAAGGAATACCTTGCCAACCCTCAGTGAGAGTTGAATTCAATGGAGTCAAATCATCTGCTCCAGGGACACTAATGTCGTGCAACTAATTCAATTTAAGGTTTAAGGGGTCGCAGTGATTCAACTTTGAGCAATTTTTTCATCAAGCTTTTTTGATTAAAAACAAATCACTCCGGCCCTTTAAACTTCCTAAACTTTGCCCCCTTAAATTTTCTTAAACTTTTTTCCAATCCGTACCCTATCTGTCACCCTGGCCGGGATACCGTATGCCTGTCAGGAAGAAATTTCCTGCCCGGTTTAATAATGAAGAGGAGTAGACCAATGAAAATACGGCACATCAAATGGGGTCTGGCCATCTCGATCCTGGCCCTGCTCACCGCCTGTGGCGGGGGCGGGGGCGGTACGCCTGCGGCTACACCCGGTACACCCGGTACACCCGGTACACCCGGTACACCCGGTACACCCGGTACACCCGGTACGACAACACCTCCCAGTGCGGCTCTCGTCTTCCCGCGTTTTGCCTATGTCGTCAACAAGGGTGACAGCAGTGTTTCGACCTATGTCGTGGACGCCACCACTGGCCGTCTGAA
>VAOX01005253.1_pt1 | contig 50953 bp, 51 predicted proteins | sample 3393891 | NCBI WGS metagenome assembly VAOX01 (sample SAMN08290429, study PRJNA428436) | hydrothermal vent metagenome | isolation source: Deep-sea hydrothermal vent chimney | place: Indian Ocean: Southwest Indian Ridge | depth 2822 m m
AGATGGTAGCCTGAAAATTGATGACCAAATGGCAAAGAAAATTTACCGTTATCTTTTAAAAAATGATTATACGGATGATAACGATATGATCATGGAGGCTTATCATGAGGCTAAACGCGAGGGAAAGATTGCCGAATTACCCGAAGACCTAAAACCTTATACAGAAGAAATTCATCACCTGATTAGTGGTGTCTTTAGTGCCTCTTTACTGCCCGATATTGAAGATGGACGTAAAGCAAAAGAAAATCCCCTTAATGCAAATTTTGATAAAAAAGAGTTCCAGCAGCTTTGGCGTAAAATTAACCGCAAGGCTGTCTATACGGTGGACTTTGATTCAAACGAGCTTATTAAAAAATGCGTAAAAGCACTCAATGAAAAAGGCGGGTTAAAAATATCGCCGTTACAATATGTTATTGAAGCAGGAACGCAAACAGATAAGTCTACCTATGCAAGCATCAAAGCTGGAACAGCATTTAAAGTTTCTGAAACTTCTACGGAAACATACAATGATTCAATTAAATCATCAGTAAGATATGATCTGATCGGCCAGGTTTCTGAAAATACTCAACTGACCAGGCGGACGATTGCCAGCATATTAAAACAAATGAACCTGGCTGTATTTAGTCTGTATCCTACAAACCCAGAAGATTTTATTGCAAAAGTATCAGTGCTAATTGAAGAGCAAAAAGCCACCACCATTATTGAGCACTTGTCTTATGATCCATTAGATGAAGTCTATAACACAGATATATTTACGGCTGAAAAGCCAAAGGAAGATTTCAGTAAAGCCATTCCAGTAAATCAGCATATTTATGATTATGTATTTACAGATTCGAAAACTGAAACAAAGTTTGTACAAGAACTAGATATCAGCTCAGAAGTCGTTGTTTACGCAAAACTACCACGAGGCTTTTCAATACCAACCCCCGTAGGTAGCTATAACCCGGATTGGGCGATATCTTTTAAAGAAGGTGCAGTCAAACATGTTTACTTCATAGCTGAAACCAAGGGCACTATGAGTTCCTTGCAGCTCAAAGAAATTGAAAATGTGAAAATCAAATGTGCTAAAAAATTCTTCAATAAAATCACCTCGGATCAGGTGAAGTACGATGTTGTAAATAGCTATGAAAAGCTCATGCAGGTTGTGCAAGCTTAAAGAAAGATTAAAAAATGAGTATTTTAATAAAAACTGTTCGAGTATCTGAGTTTCGTGGTTTAAAAAACATTGAAGTGGAACTAGAGAAGACAATAGTTCTGACCGGGATGAACAATATTGGTAAGATCTCTTTTCTAAAAGCATTACAGTTAGCTTTGGGGAACCGTTAATTCATTTCGCAGGAAGACTATTTTATACAAGGGGTTCCTCGTGGATTTGTGTGAAAGCTAAGGAGCCATTCCAGGTTTATGGTTCGACAAGCTCACCACGAACGTGCTCTGTATCAGAACCTGATCTGTATGGCGGTCAGAAATTCGGAATACGTGTTTAAGTTTAATCGTAGCGTATTATTAGCAGGTTAAAGACAGGAAAGTTCCGGTGCCCGGATTTCGCAACCGCGTGTGCGTGCGCGCTTGACGGCGGCGCGTACCTGGTCGGGTGCGGTGCCGCCGATATGGTTGCGGGCAGCAACCGAGCCTTCCAGTGTCAGTACCTCGAACACATCGTCATCGATGGCGGCAGAAAAACCTTTAAGTTCGGTCAGGCTCATCTCGGACAGATCCTTGTTGTTGTCCACGCCAAAGCGCACGGCCTTGCCAACGATCTCATGGGCATCGCGAAAAGGCACCTTTTTGCGGACCAGATAATCGGCCAGGTCGGTGGCCGTAGAAAAACCGCGCCGTGCGGCTTCGCGCATATTGTTTGCCTTAACGTCGATCTGCGGCATCATATCGGCATATAAACGCAGGCAGCCTTTCAGATTATCAATGGTGTCAAACAGTGGTTCTTTGTCTTCCTGGTTGTCCTTGTTATAGGCCAACGGCTGACTTTTCATCAGCGTCAGAAGGCCCATGAGATGACCATAGATGCGGCCCGTTTTGCCGCGCACCAGCTCGGGTACGTCGGGATTTTTCTTTTGCGGCATAATGGAGGAGCCAGTGCAGAAGCTGTCGCCCAGATCGACAAAATCAAACTGGGCCGAGGACCATAACACCAGCTCCTCTGAAAAACGTGAGAGATGCATCATCAGGGTGGCGGCAAAGGCCAGAAATTCGATACCAAAATCACGGTCGCTAACGGCATCCAGCGAGTTTTCGCTGATGGCATCGAAACCCAGTAATTTAGCGGTATACAGCCGATCGATGGGATAAGTGGTGCCCGCCAGGGCGGCAGCACCCAGGGGCATGACATTGATGCGTTTATAACAGTCCGCCAGACGTGCCTGATCACGCAACAGCATTTCACACCAGGCCAGCAGATGATGGCCCAGGGTGACGGGCTGTGCAGTTTGTAAATGGGTGAACCCCGGCATGATGGTGTCAGCTTCACGTTCAGCCAGATCCAGCAGAGCGTCGATGAGGCGCTGTAGTACCAGATTGATCTGGCCTGTCTGGCTGCGCAGGTAGAGCCGAATATCGGTGGCAACCTGATCGTTACGTGAACGACCAGTGTGCAGTTTTTTGCCGGTAATACCAATGCGGTCGGTAAGCCGTGCCTCGATATTCATGTGTACGTCTTCCAGCTCCGTACTCCAGGCAAATTCGCCGCGTTCAATTTCAAGACAAATGTCTTGCAGACCGTTAATAATGGTATCGCGTTCACGTTCACTGAGTACGCCGATATGGGCCAGCATACTGGCATGGGCTATGGAGCCAGTGATATCTTCACGGTACATGCGTTTGTCAAAACCTATCGAAGCCGTGAAGGTCTCCACAAAGGCATCGGTGGGGGCGGTGAATCGGCCGGCCCAGAGCTTGTCAATGGTAGTGGCCGTTGCGTTATCGGGTTTTTTAAGGTCGCTCATTTGCATGCCATGGTTCAAAATAGAGGGGTAGGACAGTATACCGTTTTTGCTATCGTGGCGCAGTCGGCACATATCATTTCAATTGATTTTAGACAATAATTCATAGGCCTAAACTAAACATTAAAGAAAAGTGAAAATTTATAAATCCCCAGCTCCCGCTACACCCGGCGATGATGATCCGCTTTTTCTGCCGGATTTTTGTGCTATTCGCATGGTTTTTGTGGTGGTGATCGTGGCTGAGTTGGCGGCGTTCGTGCTTGCGCTGGCACCGTTGAAGCTCTCCCTGACTGAACGGCTGAGCAATCTTGGCACTATTTCCTTTTTTGTGCAGTGGTGTGCACTGGCCGCCAGCGCCCTGCTTTGCCTGTCACGCCCCTGGTTGCGCGGGCACAGTACGGTGCTGGTTAGCCTATTCAGTTTTAGTATTATTCTTGGTGTCATTACCCTGGTATCGGAAGGAGCCTGGTATTTTTTTCAGCGCCCATTTTTCGGCACAGACGAGTACTGGCATATGCACTTTATGCTGCGCAATCTGTTTATCGGGATCATTATCACTGGCCCGCTGCTACGTTATTTCTATATACAACATCAGTGGCGACTCAAGATTAAAACCGAATCGCAGGCGCGCTTGCAGGTTTTACAGGCGCGTATTCGTCCACATTTTCTTTTTAACAGCATGAACACTATTGCTAGTCTCACTCGCAGCCAGCCGAGCAAAGCTGAAATGGCTACCGAAAATCTGGCTGATCTGTTTCGTGCCAGCCTGCTTGAGATGAAACAATACCAAACGCTTGAGGAGGAATTTGAACTCTGTCGGCGCTATCTGGAGATCGAAGCCCTGCGTCTGGGTGAGCGATTGCAAGTTAACTGGCAGGTAGATGATTTGCCGTTGCAGGCATTGATTCCACCGTTGCTGTTACAGCCACTACTGGAAAATGCCATTTATCATGGCATTGAACCCTTGATCGAAGGTGGCATAATTGAAATTCGGGGAGAAATGAATAACCATCAGCTACATATCTGTATTGAAAATCCTGTGCCGCGACAGGATGTGGTGGTGCGTAGTCAGGGGCATCATCTTGCATTGGACAACATCCGCGAACGCCTGCATACACTCTATGGCGCTCGCGCAGGGCTGGAAACCGACTTGTCGGGACAGCGTTACCGTACCCGGTTATTTTTTCCTTATATAAAGAACCAGGATGAATATACTCATTACTGATGATGAACCGCTGGCGCGTGAACGTCTGCGCAGTATGCTTGATGAACTGGCACACGCCGTTGTTGCTGAAGCAGCCAACGGTGAACAGGCATTGCAACTGTGCGAACAGCAACAGATAGATGTCATTTTGCTCGATATCCGTATGCCGGGGATGGATGGTCTGGAAACGGCTCATCACCTGATGCAAATGCCAGATCCCCCCGCCATCATATTCACCACCGCCTATGATGAATATGCCCTTAAGGCCTTCAAGACCCATGCCGTAGATTACCTCCTCAAGCCGGTTCACCTGCGTGAGCTGGGCGCTGCGCTCACTGCAGCCACTCGTTTTAGTCGCGCACAACAAACAGCCCTGGATGAATTAGAGCTGGAAATATCCACACCTTCGTATATCCGCGCCCAGGTTAAAGGCAGTTTGCACCTGATCCCCGTCGAGGATATTTATTATTTTCAGGCCGATCAAAAATATGTCAGCATCGGCTATAGCGAAGGCGAAGTACTAATCGATGACTCACTGGTGACTATCGAACAGCGTTACCCGCAGCTGTTACGCATTCACCGCAATGCGTTGGTCGTTCGGAGCCACATTACCGCCCTCGAAAAAGATGAAGATGGACGCTGTTGCGTGCGTCTGAGCGGCTGCAACAAGCGGCTGGAAATCAGCCGCCGTCACTTGCCGGAAGTTCGTCGGTGGCTGAAGAAGCAAAGCGCCACATGAATGCTTCATCGGCTAAAGTCGGGGTTGCTTCGGATTTTATCCCCGTTCCCACGCGCCTGCGTGGATCCGCGTACCGCGCCATTGCACCGCTAGCAACAAGACCACAATTAATAAAGAGTGGCGGTATTGTTTAGCCAAATCAAATAGCCGTTCAGGTAAGCAGCTTTAGCATGTATTGGGGTGCGGTAACGGCTGGATTGCAAAATCCAGCAAAATTCGCCGTAACTATCGCCCGGTTGCATTTCGAGTCACCCGGTTATGTGCGTTTATTTCCTATCCTGTTGTTATTATTGAATATTTCGTGATGGCATGGTTGGTGCTTATGTCTTTGTAAAGGCAATTTTACAGAAACCTGGCTCGTAACGCCCATCTGCCGCAGTGACCGAGGGAAACATGATGTGGTTATTCGGTAAAAAAGCTAAGCCGCAGTCGGTGATAAGAAATTGCACCGATCGGGTTATCGAGGTGCGTGAGTTTGGGCCGATTCAGGTGCAGGTGGCTATTGACTGTCGCGGGGCTGTTTGTCCGCGACCGCAGCTCCTTACTATGAAGACACTTGAACAGATGCAGGATGGCGAGGTGCTGGAATTGCTGGTAGATAATCCGAGCTCCATTGAGGCGATACCTGCCATGACCTTGACTCTGGGGAGTACCCACCTGATTACGGTTAAGGAAACGGATTATTGGAGTATCTATTTGCGTAAAGATATCGATGACATGGATGACTGAGCGCAGCCATCCATGTCAGTTTGACGACCGTCGTTTATAGCATTGGGAGAGGGTAGATGTCCAAAGAGTTGGAAGGGATCGTGGTTAACAATTCAAACGATAGCGAGCTTGCCTGGTTTGCGCGAAAAGGCAATCTTTATGCATTGGCGATCCTGGCGCTGATTACCATTGGCTCATCTATGGCGCTTGAAGTGGACACTCGTTGGGTCTACTTGCTGGTCTACCTGTGGTTTGGCGTTGCCTATGGTGTTCTCTTGCAGTATGGGCGTTTTTGTATGGCGTCTGCGGTGCGTGATCTGTTTGCTGTTGGCGTGCCGCGCATGGCCGTGGGAGTGTTGATCGCGGTTGCCCTGTTTTCATTAAGTGCTGCCGTGGTCAAAGTGATGGGTGTCAGTACTTATTTCCCTAATCCTATCGGTTGGCATGGCTTAATCGGTGGTGCGCTGTTTGGTTTCGGGATGGTTTTCGCGGGTGGTTGCGCCTCGGGTTCTTTATATAAATGCGGTGAGGGCAATATCGGCTCGATGCTGGTGATTTTGTCCATTTCTTTTTCCCAGGTTTTCTACGTTACTCAGGGCGGCTGGTTGAACAAGCTGGTTCCGGCTGCCTGGACGGCCTCGGCGCTGAGTAAACACATGCCTGCAACATTGAGCGTAACGAATGGTTGGTTTGATCAGTATATGGCTGGCTACATCTGGAACTTGAAAAGCACCACCCTGGGCAAGATGCTTGGCTTCGATGGTGTTGTCAGTGGTGCCTTTATTGGCGATGCCCTGCTTTGTGCGATTTTGCCTGCATTACTGATACTGATATTTCTGTACGCGGTTTATTACCGTAAGGGGTATTTGCGGCGAAGGAAAGTGGACAAGCCAACGGTTACTGAGCATTTACACGGCATCTGGTCGATGCTTACCGCCTCGCATAACACCGCGATTGCCGGTCTGGGATTAGGCATCTTTGCCGGTCTGCATATGTGGGTCATTGGCGCGTTGCGCAATCACTATGGAATTTTTAACTTTGGAGAGCTGTTGGCCAGGATGGGTCATACGACGGGATTGTCTATCCAGAATACCGTATTTGATCCCGGGTATTGGTATATCACGACACAGGAGGCTCAGTGGGGTGGCTGGGTACTGCATCAGTTGGGTATGCAAAATATGGATAACATTTTCTATGGTCTGGAAAACGGCCTGCCTAATCCGTTGTTCAACGCCCCTGGGTGGATGTCGATCGGCATCATTCTGGGTGCCGCCAGCATGGCTCTGATGCGGCGTGAGTTCAAATGGAAAGTCCCGAGCCTGGAGACCGCTATTTTTGCCCTGGTGGGGGGGGCATTCATGGGTCTGGGTGCGCGCATCGGCCTGGGTTGTAATATCGGTGCATTTTTCGCTGCGGTTACCAACGGCGATCCTTCAGGCTGGGTGTTCCTGGCCGGCATGGTGGTGGGCGCTTACCTTGGTGTAAAGCTGTTTAGCCGATGGTTGGACTGGCGTGCATCACGCGAAGGCTTTGCTATCTGAGCCGTTTTATCCAGGTTGAAATTTGAGCTAATCAAGAAAAGGAGAGAGGGATAATATGGCCGTTAAGTTTAATAAAGTTGCGGATGGAGACTACAGGCTGGATGTGACGGGCTATGTTTGTCCACACCCACAGATGTATACAAAAAAAGTGCTGAACAAGATTGAGCAGGGTGAGGTGCTTACCCTGTTGTTTGATAATCCTTCATCAGGTGAGTCGATTATGGCGATGTGTGAATCGGGGGGAGATGAGGTGTTCGAGCGCAATAACAATGGTGGCATCTTTCAGTGGAAAATTCGCAAAGGCTGAAACAGTTTTGCAAATACCCGTCCACTGAAATGACCGCTCGTCCTAAGTTTGTCGAAGGGTAACACATGTAGGTTGGCGCTGAGCAACGTGAAGCCCAACAGGCATGGCCTATCATTGACTTAATGTTGGGCTTCGCCATAAAGATCATGGCTCAGCGCCAACCTACATACGAGGTTCCCTGACAATTATGCTGAATAGTTACGTCGAAGGACGCTCTTCGGCTCCGCTCAGAAGAGCCCTGTCGAATATTAGAAACAGTTATTTAGGTAGAGATGTCATGTCATATGGTAGTGGAGGTAGAGCGTTGTTATGCATCTGGGACTGGTGATTACTGATCATCGCTATGCTGCCGCTGCTCGTGGTTTGCTGCAAGCCGCTCTGCTGCGTAACTGGGAGTGTCGTTGTTTTTTAACCGATGCGGGTGTGCTGTTGCTGGCAGAACCGGAGTTCATGCAGTCGCCGGGCGTTATTGCCAGCACGATGGCGGTATGCGAATTGAGCATCGAGCGTTATGAAGACTATGGCCTGCATGCTAATCAGGTTGATGCGCGGGTGATAGTGGGTGGCCAGTATCAAAACGCGGAGTTGGTAAAAAACAGTGATCGGGTTCTTGTTCTGTAAGGAGAGAGGGATGGAAAGTAAAAATAATAAAATGATCCTGTTCATTGCCCAGGACGATAAGCCTGAAGCGTTGCGCATGGCAAGTGGCCTGACCTTGCTCGATGATCAGGTGGTTGTCGATGTAGCCGGGGGCTTGGGTGATGATGCAGAAACGACCTTGCAACTTGAAGCTCTGGAATTTGCCGAAGTGCCGATTAATCGTATCGAGCTATTTTGCGCGGACGATCTTGAGCGGCTTGCCGCCGATATCGTTTCGGCTGACGTGGTCTTCATCGTATGAGTTCGCACAAGAGCCTGTTGCTGATTTATACCGATCAGAAGCCCGGTTCGCAATCTTTAGCCAGGTACCGTGAGCAGTTGGTTTTGGCTTTGCGTGCACGTGGAGCGGAGGTCGAGGAACTGGGGTTGGCAACCGATCCGGATATCCTGCTTGATCGGCTGGAAGCAGGAGCCGTACCGGTGGTGATAAAAGGGGGGCGTTAGGCTCGGTTGCCTGTATTGCAAAATTCACGGGCGTGGGTTCTGGACGGTAGTATGCAACAAGTTTCTAATCCACAAATACGCTAAGAATATGTTTTTAAAGTAATTGTTTAAGTGGCACGAAGCCTGCTTCGGCTGTTAGCCAAATCGCTCTAGTCGAAGAGGGTCGAAAAATTTAGCGCAGACCATAACGGTGGCTTACGCATTATAAAAACAGTCGCTCGGCTTCAATAGAGTGGAACCAAACAACAACTCGCAGGGGAGATCCGAATGAATAGAAGCACCAGATTATTTGATTACCGGCGGTCCATCAGGTTCTTCAGCGTCCTGCTATTGGCAGGGGCAGCCCTGTTGGCTGGCGGCTGCGGCGGTGGTGAGAATAATAACACCGGTTATGTCACCACTCCAGGCGGCAACCCAGTTGCGATCAAGATCAATACCGCGGCTGAAATTGCCCAGGTGTCGGACGCCGACTATAACAAAAATGTGAATGGTCTGATTACCGGTGCCACGTTACAGGGCTGGATCGACAACTGGAAAAAGAACCGGCCGGCCGGCATCACAGGACGCTTGATTATTTTGCAGATAAACAATGGGCCGAGCGGTAAGGAATACATCACGCCGAAGCCGACCCAGAATGTGTTCACATACCGCATCATATCCGATACCAGCACCAGCAGCAGGCTGGTGATGAGCCGATCCAATGGTGTGACCACGACCCGCGCCATGGTGCTTGATGGCCCAACTATGGATAAGTTCCTGCATGACTACGACATCGATCCAACACAGGATATGATTGTCTTCGCTATGGGCACCGGTGGCAACTTTGCCAACATGCAGATGGGACGTGGCTGGTACCTGTTCCGTTACTGGGGCGTTACGTCCAGCCACATAGCGGTGCTGGATGGGGGGGCGTCCAGTACGCTGGTCATGAGCCAGAGCTATCTGGGTTCCGTGGCGACCTGTGATGAGACTTCCATTGCAGCTACTACCAATTCCGGGGTGGCTGCTGCCGATGGCAGTATCGCAACCAGCCTGTTGACGGGGCCGACCGCCACGTATGACGGCACCACAGGCAAGCTCACCAATGGCTGTAGCCTGCCGGCCTCCGGCCAGATTTCAGTGAAAAACCTGGTGCAAGATAATACCGCGTTGCAGGCCACACTGGAGGATGTGATGAATGTCGTCAAAGGCCAGGCCAAGGCCTTTATCTGGGATGCGCGTTCACCCAATGAGTATGGCGCTACCCAGGGCGCGATAACCGGGACGTATCTCGGCATTGATTTTCGCAACGGCGGGGCCAAGCAGGGCCATCCAGCCGGTGCGGTCAATTTAAATTTTGTGAATCTTTTAATGACTTCCGACGGCTCATACCGTTACAAGGACAAGGCTAAGTTGCAGAAATATCTGGATGGCCAGACGGTGGACGGTGCTGAATTCCTTCGTTATGACGCGGGTTCGCTGGTTGCGGTGGGCGCGGGTAAGGCCTATCAGTCGGGTGAGACTATCATTACCTATTGTGAAACGACCTATCGGGCGATGATTACCGGCATTGCTGCTGGCGTTGTACTGGGGCTGCCGGTTCGTTTTTATGACGGGGCCATGGTGGAATGGAATACGCTGGCCAACGTCCAGGATAAAAATGGCCAGGACATTCTACCTGCCGATTCCCCGTGGCGTACGGATACCACCGCGCGTAGCGTGTTTGCCTACAATACTCAGACTGCTGTTGCCACACGCCAGATTGACGATCCCTATGCCGCGCATGCCAATGCGATCATCCTTGCCGATAAGGCTTACAAACGAGGCACCACGACCGGCAGTGGCGGTGGTGGTGCGAGTAGCGTGCCTCTTCCTCCTAATCCCTGTGGTGGTTGAACCCCTCCCAAGCAGCATTTTACCCGGCCACCCTGGCCGGGGGTTTTTTGAAGGCTGGCGGGTTATCGAATAGGATGGTGCGTATATACCGATTGGGTCGTCTGCGTATTATCGAGCATCCTTTGCTTGATACACTGTTCGCGGCAAGGGGTGGTGGGATTTGAAAGTGCGATATGTTATAGCGCTGGCACTGTTTGCGGGGCTGGCTACAGTTTTCTCGCATGTTTCTGTGCCAACGAAAAAGGATCACGTTGCTTCGTTTATCAAAAAACACTGGCATCGGCCCATGCCTGCGCAGGGAGGCGCACCAGCGGGCTATTCAACGCTGGAAACATCACTCGATGCGGCCGCCTGTGCGAAATGTCACCCGACCCAGTATCAGGATTGGGGCAAAAGTCTGCACAGCCACAGCATGGGTGTGGGATTATTGTGGCAGTTACGGGTGTTGCCTGCCAAGCAGGTATTAAGTTGTCTCGACTGTCACGCGCCCCTGGCGGAGCAAAAGACTTTAGTGGCACAAAAACTGGGGTGGCCGGGCATAACCCAGGATCATCCGCCGTCCTATGTGCCAGAGGATCTGTCTCGTCAGGGGGTGACGTGTGCAGCCTGCCATGTCCGTCGGCAGCGGCGCTTCGGCCCCCCTGCGCGCGCCGGGATTCCTTCAGGTGATACGCCCGGGTTGCCGCATGGCGGTTTTTCGGCTCAGAGCGCGTTTACGGACAGCCGTTTTTGTGCGGGCTGCCACCAGTTTCCCGAGAACGGACCGGCGCTTAACGGAAAGTTGCTGGAAAACACCTATATGGAATGGCGGGCCAGCCCGTATCCTGCCGAGGGGAAATCCTGTCAGTCCTGCCATATGCCGCAACGCCGACATCAGTGGCGTGGCATCCATGATCCTGCCATGGTTCGCCAGGCGCTTAGCGTAAATCTTGATGTGACTTCTATCAATGCCCATCGATTACAGGTGCGGGCGCGCCTGCGTAATAGCGGTGCCGGGCATTACTTTCCAACCTACCTGGTTGCCAGAGTTAATGTATCGCTGGTTTTACTGGATCCGCAGGGACACGTGCAGGCGCACCTGGCCAAAGCCGTTATTTCGCGTGATGTGGATATCTGGTTGAGCAAAGAGCACAAAGATACGCGCCTTCCGCCTGGCGGCAGCCTGAGTCTGAAAGCGCAGCTGGATCGCCCTGTGGGGACCGGTTGGCAGGTCGAACTGCGTGTTGATGTCGCCCCCGGCGAACATTACGAGCGTATGTTTGAGTCGGTACTGCAGAATCAGGCGGAGGCATTGCCCGCATCCGTGCGGCATACGCTGAAAACGGCTCTGGCTGAGGTTCAGGCAAACCATTTTACCGCCTTGCAGGTGAGGCGTCTGATTCCTCCCGTGGCAATTGCAAATTAAGATATTCATCAGACAAACTACCGATATGCAATCCCGGATTAGCATTGGGCATGAGGAATATATAATATTTTCAATGAGATACATAAGTGGCGCGCAATCTGCATAGTGACGGGTAGTAGAGTGAGGTTGACACAATGCGATACATGGCATGTCTGATATTGATTGTTTTTGTGGCCACCCCCGTGCCGCTGTTTGCTGGCAGTGGTGCGGGAACTGTGCGGAATAACGTTACAGCTTCAAAACAGCCCGGGGTGAGTCCGGTACCACCACGTTCATCACGCTTAAAGTTCCGCTCGGGACCAACGTGCATGTGTGGTAGCGGCTTAAGCGAGGCGCAAATCAACGCGGCTGAGCAGGCTCGCGAGCAGGAAACTCTACAGAACAAAAAAACCATCGGTGAGCAATGACTAACCGTTAACCTGAAGGAGAGGACTAATGTTGAGAATGTTGTGGAATGCCCTGCTTAGGCGGGTGCAACTAGTGGTGGTTCTTGGCGCGGTCTGTGCGCTCGGAGGGGTCGCCTATATGGTGAAAATGAGTCATGACGGTCTGTCTGTAGCTACCCGCTCGGAGCAGATGTCTGCAAATTTAAATTCGTCGGAACATTCCTGGGGAGATGCGCTGCTGACGAATATCGATCGCTACGTTGTGGCTGTTTTGCCGATACGTGTGGCGAATGCCTGTGGTCTGGGTGCCTCGTCCTGTTTTAAATGCCATAACGGTAAGCGTGCCATATCACCGGGCGCTAAACCCTGGCATAAACAACATGAGATCGTCAATTTCTCCTGTGCCGGATGCCACAGAGGTAATCCGCGCCTGATGATGAAAACCCTGGCACATTCGAGAATGGTGGTAGATCCACGCCAAACGCCCGGCAAGAGCTGTTTTAACTGTCACACAACGGGTGGCGCGCAAAAGCTTGTTGACCGTTACCTGAAACTTTCCAATAAAAATAAGGGGGAGTAACAGATGAAGGCTATCAAACGCATTACCCATGCTCTGGGTTCCCGGTATATATTGGTTTTGCTTACGGGCGCTTTAAGCGTAGCAGTGGCGCAGGCCGGACCTACCATTACCTATGGCAAGGAGGGCTTCATAACCCTCAATTATTTGCTGCAAGTGTGGACTCAAAGCCGTGATTATACTTCGAGTACGAATTCGGCAGGTACGACGGATTTCTTTTTACGGCGTAATCGCATCTTGTTGACAGGTCAGTATAACGATCAGGTTGGGTTTTACGTCCAGCTGGATGCGCCCAATGACAGCAAAGGAGGACGGACCAAGCGTAGCATCTATTATCGTGATGCTTATATCACGGTGGATTTTACAGATGCTGTGAGGTTTATTGTCGGGCGGTTTAAAAATACTTTTTCGCGTGAGAACCTGGAGGCCTGCCTGGAGCCATTGACACTGGATCGTAGCGAAGTTGTGGCCTACACCCCTTTCGGTGGTTCACGCGATACCGGCGTGGCGATGTGGGGGAATCTGTTTAACGCGAAATTTCAGTACCGACTCATGATAGCCAATGGCCGCAAGGGTGATGATGTTGCGGAGAGTGAGCCGCGCCTGACTGCACGTATTCATTGGTCTTTACTCGATCCAGAGTATGGTTATGGATACCTGGGCACGTATCTTGGTACGCGTAAAGTTTTGACCATCGGAATGGCCTATGATCGGCAGAATAAAGTGGCCTACGCAGACTGGACCAATCGCCGTAATGCCAAAGATTATAAGGCATGGACCACGGATATATTTTTCGAATATCCCACATCGATTGGTGTAATTACTGCAACGGCGGCCTATATGAATTATAGTGTTGGTAATGCTATCAATGACAACCCGGATCCTAACTTGCCGATTACCAGCGAGCTGGCAGGCGGATATGCCAAGGTGGGCTATCTACTACCGGGCAAGTTAGGTATCGGACGCCTGCAATTGTTTGCTCGTCACAATAGGCTGGACTATGGAATCTCGAATGGCTATTACAGTAATACAAGGAACGGCGTGGGCGCCAACTATTATATTTACGGCCAGCAGCTCAAAGTGACCTTTGAGTATGACAAGATAAAATTTGATAAGCAGCATCCGACTGTTGCAGCATTACGTGATTCCAGCCAGGCCACATTGGGCCTGCAATTAATGTTCTGATTGTATAAAGAGGGGTATTCCAGGGAGGGTTGAAAGCAACTAGCCACAGAGGCTAGCTGCTTGAACCCCGAAAGGGGGCACCATTTCAGCACTCGTCGAAGAAAATAATACCGTAGTCTGGGCGATCTCACGCCTTGAATTCGTACTCGGCTGGGTAGTCGCGGCTACCGGTATAGTGCTGGCCATCGTGCTATTCGTCTATGCGGGTGACGGCTTACCAATGCCCGTGACTCTGGTCATGGCCGCAGCGATGCTCCTGTTGATTGGCCTGGCCTGGCTTTTGTATCGAATGCTACGTTATCGTTCTGTGCTGGAAACGTTGCGCGAGGGTATTTTGCGCGCCCAGGAAGGCACGCTGGAGCCGCTCGAAACGATGTCTCTGCCGGATGGTCATATGCGTCGTTTGGTGGCTGACTATAATTTGATGATGGCCTACCTGCAGCGAATCTTTGCAACGGTAGAGGAATGCCAAAATCGGGTTTTGGCCGAGCGCAACAAAATCAATGCCATGCTGCAAAGCCTGCCCTGCGCTTTGCTGAGTGTCGATAACGACCTGCGGGTCAGCGCGGTAAATGCGCTGGCTGAATCTATGTTCTGTATTTCCGAGAAGACCCTGATTGGCTCCAGCCTGTTCGATTTGCTTGAACTTGGCGAGCTGGATCGTGCTCTGTTACGTGATGCCTTCCTCTACAAGCGCCGGATCTGCAACCAGGAAATCGAAACCCGTCTGGGCAAGAGTCTGGTTCACCTCTCGCTGAATCTCTCCTTCATTATCGAAAATGATGCGGATATGGATGCAGTGATCACCCTACAGGACATCAGTGACTATAAACGCTTGCAAGAAAACGTTTATGGCCAGGAGAAGCTGGTTGCCATGGGCGAACTGGCGGCTGGTGTCGCGCATGAGCTGAATACACCGCTGGGAAATATTCTCGGTTACGCGCAACTGGTACGTGATGCGATGAGTGAGGATCAAAAACTACAGCAATGGGTTCGAACTATCTGTGATGAGGCTCGCCGATGCTCACGAATCATCGACGACCTATTGCATTATGCACGTCGTGAAGAGTGTACTGAGGAGACTTGTGATATCAACAGCGTGGTGATGGAAGTTACTGAAACCTACGTGAACTGCCGCATCAAACGCTATAATATCAGTGTTGAACTGGATCTGGTTTCATTGCCGTTACCGGTGGAGGGCAGTTGTGGACAACTGGATATCGTACTCGTCAATCTGTTATCAAATTCTATCCAGGCACTGGTTGGAAGAGCCGCGCCACTGATTAAATTATCCACCCGGCTGGCCAAGCCCGACGTTGTCACTTTAATGGTAGAAGATAATGGAGGGGGTGTTCCACGAGAAGTGCGTGGACGAATTTTCGATCCATTTTTCACCACAAAAGAGGTTGGCAGTGGCACAGGTTTAGGGCTTGCTATCTGCCATGCAGTGCTTAAGCGCCGCGGTGCATCGATACGTTATGATGACAATTACAGCGGCGGTGCTCGGTTTATTATCGAATTGCCTTATGTGCGTTCGGAGGAGATGGAGGCGGTATCATGAGTATGATCGCAATAGAAAAAGAAAAAGTCGAGCCTCCACTTTCCGGGTACCCGATTGCACTGGTGTGTGAGGACGACGTGACCATGCGCGAGCTGATTGGCCGTGTGGTGGGCCAGCTTGATGTCGATGTGGTGCTGGCGGATAGCGCACAGCATGCGCTGGATTACCTTGAGAATAATGATGTGGCGTTATTGGTGACAGATCTGCGCATGCCACGCATCGATGGTTTGATGCTGCTTAAATTTGCCAGAGCGCATAATCTCGCGACTCAGGTAACGATGATCACAGGTTACGCTACGGTTGAATCGGCTGTCGAGGCACTTAAGTGCGGAGCCTTCGATTATATCCGTAAGCCATTTGATAATGATGAACTGCTCTGTGTTGTCAGGCGCTCACTTGAGCATTATTGCCTCAAACGTGAGAATCGGGAATTACGTGAACAGAATCGCCACTATCAGGAAAACGAAGGATTCATTGGACGTTCACTGCCGATTATGCGTATGCGAAAACTGATGGATGCGGCGGCCGGTTATAACTGTGCCGTGCTTATTACGGGTAAAAGTGGCTGTGGCAAGGAGCTGGTAGCAAGACAGATCCATAAGCAGAGCAAGCGTGACGAAAAGCCGTTTGTGGCCATTAACTGTGCCGCGATCCCCGAGAATATTATCGAGAGCGAGTTATTCGGCTATGTCAAAGGTGCCTTTACCGGGGCGGATCGAACCAAGGCGGGGCTGTTTGAAGCGGCCGATGGCGGCACCCTGTTTCTGGACGAGATCAACAACGCCTCATTATCGATGCAGGCCAAGCTGTTGCGCGTATTACAGGACGGAACATTTTATCGAATGGGTGAAACGGTTCCGCGCAGTGTGAATGTGCGGATACTGGCTGCAAGTAATCAGAAGATTCATGATCTGATCCGGGATGGTGAGTTCCGGGAGGATCTCTATTATCGTCTGAAGGTGATCGAACTTCATATTCCGCCGCTAAGTGAACGGCGCGATGATATTCCCCTACTGGTCAACTGCTTGATTTCACGTATTTCCGTGCGCCTGAATAAGCCGATAAAGGGCGTGAGTACGCGGGTTCTGGGCGTACTGATGTGTCACGACTGGCCAGGCAATGTTCGTGAGATGGAAAACCTGCTTGAACACATGATTATTCTTACCAAGGGAGACATGATTGATCTTGATGTGTTACCGGCAGAAATATCCAGTACTCGAGAGAGCAGGGTGCGGGCCATGGATTATATTTCACCGCAAAGCCTGGAAGAGATCGAAGCCTACTTTATTAAAAAAACCCTGCGTGAAACCAGCGGCGATCGTGCGCTTACTGCCGATATACTGGGCATTGACAAGTCTACACTCTGGCGCAAAATCAAACGCTATAAACTTGAGGGGTGAAAGCATCAAAGTGAGCCTGATATACGATTACAGCGTAAGTCGCCGGCTGCGCCTGATGTTGGCTATATGGGCAATACTGCTGGTTTTGCCACCGCCAGTATGGGCGGAGACATTGGAGCAGCGTTTGCATCGACTGGAGACGGAGGTTCAGGAATTACGCAGTACCCTGTCGCAACAACAGCGGGATACGACTCCAGCGGAGGTGGCACCGGCGACGATAGTGCCGCCTTCGCCCCAGGCATTATTGCTGTCGACGGCCTATGTTCGCTATTACATACAGAACCAGCCTTTGGGCAGGCAGCCGCCAAACAAAAATTCAGCGCTGGCCAGCGGTCGTTTCTCGGTTCCTTCTGTGTTGTCGTTTGATCCAGATGTTTATGATGTATCCGATGCCGGTCTGTTTTCAGCCTATCGGGATCCCTCTGAATATGCCTATGCAGGGATTGAGTTGCGGGCGGATATGAATGTAACCGAAAAGGGCGAATATGAATTTGTAGTCTATCCGCAGCCGGCGCGTGATGGTGGCCGCAATATTCTCACGCGCCTTAGCCTGCGCTTATCATTAGGCAAGCAGCAGGTTGTGTCGTTTCAGAACAATAGCAGCTGGCAGCCACGGCGAAGCCGTATCATGCTGATGCCAGGACATTACAAGCTGCATCTCTGGGTGGTCGCTTCTTCGGACGGGTTTGGGCCAAGTCCGACAAAATCTCGCTTACGTCTGGCTCTGAAAGGGCCGCACGATGTGTCACCACGACCCTTATATGGGTTGCAGGCACCACCCGATTAATAATGGATTAAGGTCTAGTTGTTCAGATGCTGAGGCTCGGGCCGGTCATGCCCGGCTTGCTTAAGCCGATCCAGGTATTCCTGCCAGCGTGTTTCATAGTTTTTGCCCAGGTCATACAGCGTTTGCCATGAATAGATGCCGGTATCGTGGTTATCATCGAAGAAAAATTGCACGGCGTAATTACCGACCTGTTCGATTTTGGTGATAGTCACATCCTGTTTGCCAAGTTGTAGCACTTCCTGGCCAGGGCCGTGACCCTGCACTTCGGCAGAAGGTGAGAACACGCGCAGGTATTCTGTGGGCAGGTTGAAATGGCTGCCATCGTTAAAGTTTATTTCCAGCATGTGGGAAACTTTATGAAAATTAATATCGGTAGGTTTAGGTGTATCAGACATTTTTTATCTCTTTAAAAATTAGGTATAAGGGAAAAGATGCAAGATAAAAAGAGGAGGCCATGTGTATCTTGCATCTTCGATCTTTTCTCTGGTTTTATAATATATAACGGCTTAGATCTTCATCCTCGGCCAGTTCACCGAGGTTTTTATTGACATATTCGGCGTTAATCTGAATCTTCTCACCAGGCATATCCGGTGCTCGAAAAGAAACGTCTTCCAGCAGGCGCTCGATGATAGTGTGCAGGCGTCGCGCACCGATATTCTCCGTTTTTTCATTCACCTGCCAGGCAATGTCGGCCATGCGTTTGATGCCGTCCTCGCTAAATTCGATGCTGACCTCTTCGGTTTGCATCAGCGCACTGTACTGCATGGTCAGTGAGGCATCCGGCTCGGTCAGAATACGCACAAAATCTTCCGCACTGAGGGCCTCCAGCTCGACCCGGATAGGGAAACGTCCTTGCAATTCCGGGATTAAGTCGGAGGGTTTGGCAACATGGAAGGCACCGGAGGCAATAAACAGGATGTGATCGGTTTTTATCATGCCATGCTTGGTCGTGACTGTGGAGCCTTCTACCAACGGCAGCAGATCACGCTGCACGCCTTCACGGGAGACATCAGCGCCGCCGCCCGATTCGCCGCGTTTGGCTATTTTGTCCATCTCGTCGAGAAAAACAATGCCGTTCTGTTCGACATTAATGCGCGCCTGTTCCTTGATGTCTTCATTATCGATTAGTTTTGTCGCTTCTTCTTCAATCAGGTGTTTCATGGCCTGACGGATGGGTAATTTGCGCTGGCTGGAGCGGGTGTTACCAAGGTTTTGGAACATGCCCTGCAACTGGCTGGTCATTTCTTCCATTCCGGGGGGGGCCATGATTTCCACGCCGACTGACGGTGCGTTGAGTTCGATCTCGATTTCCTTGTCATCCAGGTTGCCCTCGCGCAGTTTCTTGCGAAATTTTTGCCGGGTGCTGGTTTCCTTGTCTTCGGCGGATGCCTCGTCATCGAGGCCAAAGCCTCGTGCCGGGGGCAGAAGAATGTCCAGAAGGCGCTCTTCGGCAGCATCTTCAGCATGCTGCTGAACTTTCTCCATTGCCTGCTCACGGGTCATTTTGAAGGAAATGTCGGCAAGATCGCGAATAATAGAGTCCACATCGCGGCCAACATAGCCGACTTCGGTAAACTTGGTGGCCTCAACCTTGAGGAAAGGGGCATTGGCCAGTCGTGCCAGACGACGGGCAATTTCGGTTTTCCCGACACCCGTGGGGCCGATCATGAGGATATTCTTGGGTGTGATTTCGTTTCGCAGATTTTTATCCACCTGGCTGCGTCGCCAGCGGTTACGCAGCGCAATGGCAACGGCGCGCTTGGCGCTGGCCTGGCCAACAATATGCTTGTCCAACTCCTGAACGATTTCTCGGGGCGTCATTTGTGACATAGGTGATCGGCTTCCTGGGGAGGGTTAGAGTTCTTCGAATACCAGATTATGATTGGTATAGATGCAGACATCAGCGGCAATATTCAAGGCCTTTTCGGTAATTTCCCGAGCGCTGAGGTCACTATTTTCCAGCAATGCGCGGGCGGCGGACTGGGCAAAGGGGCCGCCAGAGCCGATGGCCATCAGACTTTGTTCCGGTTCGATGACATCGCCGTTGCCTGAAATAATCAATGAGGCCTCGCTATCGGCCACGGCCAGCAGGGCCTCCAGTCGACGCAGGGTGCGGTCAGTACGCCAGTCTTTGGCCATTTCCACGGCTGCGCGAACCAGCTTGCCGGAGTGCTTTTCCAGTTTGCTTTCGAAATACTCGAACAGGGTGAAAGCATCGGCGGTGCCACCGGCAAATCCGGCTATGACCTTGTCATGATACAGGCGGCGCACCTTGCGGGCGTTGCCTTTCATCACGGTATTGCCCAGTGTGACCTGGCCGTCAGCGCCGATGACGACATGATCCCCGCGACGAACGGAGAGGACGGTGGTGCCTCGATATTGATCCACGTTGTTCTCCTGAGATTAAATTTTTGGTGCTGGATTGTACCGCAAAGCTGCGGAATAGAAAAAAAGACATAAAAAATTATAAATTGTCGGGCTAATCCGCGAGGGGTTTAAGGCATTTTTGATGTCTGGAACGCCCGTTTTTCCACCGCATGAAGCAAGGCGGCGTTGTGTTTTTCGATAGATTCAATGAATCCTTCTAGCCCCTTCCGTCTGATTTCACTGGCGAAGCTGGTGCGATAGGTGCTGATGATGCTGATTCCGGCTACCGTTACGTCATAAACCCTCCAGCCTCTGCGGGTGTTATGCATGCGATAACTCACGGCAACTTTTTTACCTCGGGGCGGATGTACTTCGGCATAAACCGTGATTCGTTTTTGCGCCAGGGATCCGCGCAGGGGCAGGAAGGTAATGAAGTCAGGATTGATTTGATGGCCGGACAGGTATTCAGCCAGCGCCGAGGAATAAAAGCGGACAAGCAAATTACGAAAGGCGCGGATGAAGCGCAGTTTTTGCTTGTTACTGGCCTGTTGCCAGTATTTGCCCAGCACCATGCGCGAGGAGGTGATGATGTCAATATGCGGCAGCAGGATTTTGTCTATTAGGCCATAGAGAACCCGATGATCCTGTTGAATCGCGTTATGATGATTCTGCAGGGCGGTGATCATATCCCGCGTGGCCGTTTCCAGAACTTTATCGGGTGCCATGTCGGCAAAGGCAAACTTTGAAAGCAGGCTCAGAAGCAGAAAAAATATGACAGTGTTGATTCGTAGCAAGGGTTTTTCTGACATGGGGCTGCCCGTTTATTTCGTATATCAATTAAAGTATGCTTTGATTTTAGCTTATCCGCCTGATAAATCGTTCTCTTTTTGTAGGAGTAAATAACTTGACTGCAGCCGATACCCGCCGGGGTCAGTTTTCCCGAATCCGCATGCGGCGCATGCGCCGCGATGAATTTTCCCGCCGTTTGATGCGTGAATCCTGTCTCAGTGTGGATGATCTTATTTATCCCATGTTTGTGCTGGAAGGCCAGCAACAGCGTGAACCCATATCCTCGATGCCGGGTGTGGAGCGGGTCAGCATCGATGAGCTGTTGATCGAGGCCGAACAACTGGTGGCGCTGGGCGTGCCTGCTATCGCCCTGTTTCCGGTCACACCGGCTGAAGTGAAAACAGAGGATGCGCGTGAAGCTTTTAATCCGGTGGGGCTGGCGCAACGTGCGGTGCGAGCGCTGAAAGAAAGTTTTCCCGGGCTGGGAATAATTACCGATGTGGCGCTGGATCCCTTCACCACTCACGGCCAGGATGGGTTGATTGACGAGTCGGGTTATGTGCTGAATGATGAAACCGTCGAGGCACTGGTGAAACAGGCACTTTCTCATGCCGAGGCCGGAGCGGATATTGTTGCGCCCTCGGATATGATGGATGGCCGTATCGGTCGCATACGCGACGCGCTTGAAGCGGCCGGACACATCCACACCCGCATTCTGGCTTACTCGGCCAAATATGCCTCAAGTTTTTACGGCCCCTTTCGTGATGCGGTAGGCTCGGCTGCCAATCTTGGCGGCGGCAACAAGTACAGCTACCAGATGGATCCGGCCAACAGCGATGAAGCCCTGTGGGAAGTCGGTCTGGATCTGGACGAAGGCGCAGACATGATTATGGTCAAGCCGGGCATGCCTTATCTCGATATTGTACGGCGGGTGAAAGATCAGTATGCCGCGCCCACTTATGCTTATCAGGTCAGCGGTGAATACGCCATGCTCATGGCCGCCGCGCAGAATGGCTGGCTGGACGAAAAAGCGGTGATTATGGAGTCCTTATTGGCCTTCAAACGTGCCGGGGCGGACGGTATTCTTACCTACTTCGCCAAACGGGTAGCCGAGTGGTTGCAGACGGAACGCTGAAATAGCGGTATCGAAGGATCTTCTCGAAAGGCGCTGGCGTTACCGAAAAAGGCAGGGTTATAGTGTTATATGACTGACATTTTTGATTTTTCTCCCAAAGTAGATGAGTACGGGGTGATGGGTAATCCCATTGGCCACAGTAAGTCGCCAGCGATTCATGCGCAGTTTGCAAAGCAGACCAAACAGAAGATCAACTACACGGCCATTCATGTTGATCGCGGTGGTTTCGAGCAGGCGGTGGGCAATTTTGTCGCTACTGATGGCAAGGGGCTGAACATCACGCTGCCGTTTAAACGGGAAGCCTGGGCACTGGCTGATGAGCGCAGTCAGCGTGCCGAACGTGCCGGGGCGGTGAACACCCTCATCTTTAAAGATAAAAAAATTATGGGTGACAATACCGATGGTACCGGACTGGTGCGGGATCTGCTTGAGAACAAAAAACTGGAGTTGCAGGGTCGGCGTATTTTATTGATGGGCGCAGGCGGTGCCGCGCGGGGTGTGCTTCTGCCCTTACTCAACCAGCAACCTGTACAATTGACCATCGTTAATCGCACCACCGAAAAAGCGAAAGATCTGGCCGAGGCGTTCACCGATATGGGTAAGACCGCTGGCTGTGGTTATGCCGCTCTGGCCGGGGAGTCGTTTGATCTTGTTATCAATGCCACGGCGGCGAGTTTGCAGGGTGAGCTGCCGCCTTTACCGGAGGGCATTATTGCCGCTGATGGTGCCTGTTACGATATGATGTATGCCAGCGAACCGACCACCTTTATGCAATGGTGTGTTCAGCAGGGTGCGAATAAGGTTTTCGACGGGCTGGGTATGCTGGTAGAACAGGCGGCAGAATCCTTTTATCTCTGGCGCGGCCTGTCCCCGCAAACGAAGGATGTGATTAGCCAGTTGCGTCAGGAAATGAAGTAGTCGCGGCCTTCTTTTGCCCTGCGTCGAGTCAGCGGGTTGCGGGTGCAGTATTTGGAAAAGTCAAAATCAATAAAACGCTGCATCAGATCGGCATCGCGCTGAGGATGAATGCCAAGACGCGTTGTTTTTATAATGCGAGATGGCTGTTCGCCTACATCCTCAAAATAAAAAATAGCCGGATCAAAGATTTTCTGATTCCAGTCATGGACCTTAAGATCCAGTGACCGGCACAACAGGGTTTGTCCGGCACAAAGTTTTTCTTTAGTACGCATTTTTCCGCTACCTTTAACAGGATTGAGTTTTTGCATGAGGGCCAGATTTTCTGCCGGGGATGTTTGATCAAAGAAAGGAAAAGCGGATTTGATTAATACGGCATTACCCCGGCCTTTAGCGCTTAAATTTAAAGAATCACTACCGCGTGCATAGTACATATAAATCGTTCCGGCGGGCATGAACATAGCCCGACGCTTTTCTGTATAGCCGAGCGAAGAATGGCTACCTTTTTCATGCAGATAATAAGCTTCGGTCTCGATAATACGGCAGGCAAGCCAGGTGCCTTTATAACATCGGCGGATTACCTTCCCCAGCAGGGCGCGCGCAAGTGCGCAGGCATCGTGGTTGAAAAAAGAAGATTTAAGCATGCTGCTTATTTTATCTTTATAAAAAGAAAGATAAAGCGGAATGTGGCGGTCTTTATTAGCAGCGATATAAAAGAGAACCCGTATGATGTCAGGAAACCGGAAACCACGTAAATTTAATTGCAACCTGATTGTCATTGGCGCGGGTTCCGGTGGACTGGTGGCCGCCTATATTGCCGCAGCAGTAAAGGCCAGGGTTACGCTGATAGAGAAATGCCGGATGGGTGGTGACTGTCTCAATACGGGTTGTGTGCCCTCCAAAGCGCTGATTCGTTCGGCGCGTTTTCTGGCGCAGATCCGGCGGGCACAGGAGTTCGGGTTTGACTCAGCCTCGGTAGGCTTCGATTTTGCCCGCATCATGCAGCGTGTGCAAAAGGTGGTTGAAACCGTCGAGCCGCACGATTCGGTCGAACGTTACCGCTCCTTGGGCGTGGATGTCATCGAAGGCGAGGCAAGAATCTGCTCGCCTTTTGAAGTTGAGGTTAACGGCCAGAGTTTGACGACCCGCAATATTATTATTGCGACGGGTGCGCGACCTTTTGTACCTACTATTCCCGGCCTAGAGGATCTGGACTACCTGACCTCGGACAATCTCTGGCAGTTGCGGGTTCTGCCGAAGTGCCTGCTGGTGTTAGGCGGTGGTCCAGTCGGCTGTGAACTCGCGCAAAGTTTTGCCCGCTTCGGTACAGAGTCGGGATCAAAGGTTATCCTGGTACAGCGGGGTGCGCGTCTTATGAGCCGGGAGGATGAGGATGTCTCCATCCTGATTGCTGAGCAGTTTGGGCGCGAAGGTATCGAGTTACATTTGAATTACGTCGCCAAAGCGTTCAAACAGGACGGTGCGCGCAAATATCTTGTTGCTGAACATAAAGGCCAGACAGTTGAAATCGAATTTGATCAGGTTCTGCTGGCCTTGGGACGTAGTGCTAATGTCAGTGGTTTCGGGCTCGAAGGGCTGGGTGTCAAACTCAGTTCGCGCAAGACGATCGAAGTGAATGAATTCCTGCAAACAAATTATCCCACTATCTATGCCTGTGGTGATGTGGCCGGGCCCTACCAGTTTACGCATACTGCTGCCCATCAGGCCTGGTATGCCTCGGTCAACGCACTGTTTAGTCCCTTCAAAAAATTCCGGGTGGATTATTCCGTCATTCCTTTTGCTACTTTTACCGATCCGGAAGTTGCACGCGTTGGTCTCAATGAACGTGAAGCGAAAGAGCAGGGGATTGCTTACGAGCTCACGCGCTACGGACTGGATGATCTGGATCGGGCCATTGCTGATGGTGAGGCGCAAGGCTATATCAAAGTGTTAAGCGTACCGGGCAAAGATAAAATTCTGGGGGCAATGATCGTTGGTGAACATGCGGGGGAGCTGATTGCCGAGTTTGTTACCGCCATGCGTCATGGCCTGGGTCTTAATAAAATACTGGCTACTATTCATATTTATCCCACCTGGATGGAGGCGAATAAATTTGTTGCGGGCAACTGGAAAAAAGCCCATGCACCTGCCAGAGTATTGCGCTGGGTTGAGCGTTTTCATGCCTGGCGGCGGGGATAGTTGGGAGATTTTAAATCCCCCTGTTTAAAGACTTTAAATGGCGTTCTTTCAGACGCTGGTAGTGTTGCGCGGAATAACGGAGGGATTCCTTTTCGTCCTTGCTCAGTGCGCGTACTCGCCGTGCCGGGGAGCCGAGCCAGAGATAACCGCCTTCGAGTTCTTTGCCTGGTGGTACCAGCGATGCTGCGCCGATGATCGTATCCGCGTGTATGATAGCGCCGTCCATGATGGTGCTGCCCATGCCAATAAGGCAGTCATCATGAATGGTACAGCCATGCAAGGTAACACGATGACCGATGGTGATGCGATCGCCGATCTCCAGGGCATTGCCTTCGGGATTATAAGGGTCGCCCACATGGCTGACATGCAACACGCTATGATCCTGAATGTTGCTGCACTCGCCGATACGGATGTAGTTAACGTCACCGCGAATGATCGTAAACGGCCAGATAGAACTGTCGCGTCCAATTTCAACCTCGCCGATGATCAAGGCGGTGTCATCGATATAAACGCCGTCGCGGATATTGGGTCGGCTATTTTCGAATGTACGAATGTGCATATGATTTTAGTAATTTCTGGTGAGAAACGCGAGTGGCCGGGGCGGGGGTTTCTTCGCTACTCGTCCCCGGCTACCGGCTGCTTTTTTCATCGCATCGTGACCAGCTCTTCCGAGCTGGTGGGATGAATGGCAACACAATTGTCGAAGTCTTTCTTGGTGGCACCCATCCTGATGGCCACACCGAAGCCCTGCAACATTTCATCGGCACCCATGCCGATGATATGACAGCCTACGACTTTTTCATCGGCACCAATGCAAACCAGTTTCATGGCGGTGCGTTGTGAGTGTGGACTCAGGGCGTGATACATAGCAGTAAAACGGGTCTGATAAACCTTGACGGCATCGCCGTGTTTTGCCCGCGCTTCGTCTTCGGTCAGGCCGATGGTACCGATGGGGGGATGGCTAAACATGACCGTGGGAATCATGTCGTAATCCAGTTTTCGATCCGGCATGTTGTTAAACAGTCGGTCGGACAGGCGGCGGGCGGCTGCAATGGCCACGGGTGTTAGTTGAGCCTGGCCAGTGACATCACCCACTGCATATACGCCGTCAATGTTAGTCTGCTGAAATTCATCCGTAGGGATATAGCCGCGCTCGGTATAATTCACACCGGCAGCATCAAGATCCAGTTGTTGGGTATTAGGTTCGCGGCCAATGGCGCAGATCAGTGCGTCAATACCTTCCAGACGAATGCCACCCACGCAGTGAATGTCGAGACAGCCGTCTTCCCGCTTTTCTATGCGCTCAATGCTGGTGCGGGGCATGATGTTGACACCGGCGCTGATCATTTCTTCCATCAGGGTTTCGCGTAACATGGCATCGAAACGCGAGAGGAAGTGATCCTTGCGCAACAGCAGTGATACTTCACTGCCGAGGCCGTTGAGCAGGCCCGCCAGTTCCACGGCAATATAGCCGGCACCGATGACGGCAACACGCCGGGGTTGCTGTTTGAGAGCAAAAAAACTATCGGAGGTGAGCATGTGCTCTGCGCCGGGGATGTCATGGATAACGGGCTTGCCGCCGGGGGCAATAACAATGTGATCGGCGGTGTAGTGCGTGCCGTTCACCGCCACGGTATGCGCATCAACGAAGTGGCCGATGCCCTGAATCCGGGCAATATTGGAGTCGGCCAGATAATTGTCATACCAGTCGAGAATGCCCTTGATATAGCCCTCCCGCGCCTCAATCAGCTTTTCCCAGCTAAAACTGCGCAGATCCACGTCAAAGCCATAGCCGCTGGCGTTGTGCAGGGTCTCGGCGATGCCGGAAGCAAACCACATGATCTTTTTGGGTACACAGCCGATGTTGACGCAGGTGCCCCCCAGCTTGTTATTTTCAATCACAGCGGTTTTTTTGCCGTATTCAGCGGCGCGTTCGGCGGCTGAGAGGCCGCCGCTGCCGGCGCCAATGGCGATCAGATCAAAATGTGTGCTCATGCGGGCTCCTGAAAAATTTAGCGGTAGATTACGCACTTTAGCAAAGACCGGGTCTTTGCGTACAGGCTTTCAATACGACAAGAATACTCGGGAATAGTTAAAGGTTTTTGGCAGACTACCGATTAAATAGTGCAATAACGCCGTATTTTAGTGGGATTTTTGTCCCTGAATCCTGCCCATTTAATTGCTGAGGGCTTAATTCTCTGCCGCCTGCGACGAGTAGCGGATGAAGTTCGCTCGCTGGCTACCCGGACCCATGACTCTACCCAGGAAATCGAGGTCATGATTTCCACTTTGCAAGCGGAGGCGCGCGAGGCGGTACAAACGATGAACATCGGTTGTGAAAATGTAGAGTCTGCGGTCGGCCAGGCAGGTGAGGCGCTGGAAGCCATTCTGGGTTCGGTAAAAGAAATTCACGCGATGAGTTCGCAGATTAGCCAGGCCACCACGGGGCAGGTTTCATTGGTTGCAGAAATTGGCAACAATGTTGAAGTGGTGGATGAAATCAGTGAGCTGACCGTGGATACGCTGGAAGGGCAGAAAAAGATTAGTCAGGCGCTGGATACACTCTCGGACTCGCTTGATAACCTTTCAAATGAATTTGTGCGGCTGCATTAGCCGGAATCGGCATCGAGCATGAAGAAAGCCAGCCATTGCCTTTCCTGGCATTAATATAGTTAGTCATTAGTTCAATCCATTGCCCCATTCAAGAGCTTGAGTGGCGTACCTGGACTTCCAGCGTGATAATCACTCTCTCTTTTTACGACAATTGCGGGGTGTAATCATGAAGGTAATTCTGCTGGGCGGCCCGGGTGCCGGTAAAGGCACACAGGCTAATTTCATCAAGGAAAAATTCGGTATTCCCCAGATTTCGACTGGCGACATGCTGCGCGCAGCCGTCAAAGCAGGCACACCGCTGGGTCTGGAAGCCAAAAAAATCATGGATGCCGGGGGTCTGGTGTCTGATGATATTATTCTGGGGCTGGTGGACGAGCGGCTGAAAGAACCGGATTGTGCCAACGGCTATTTACTGGATGGATTCCCTCGCACGATTCCCCAGGCTGAAGGCATGAAGTCGCGCGGTATCAATGTTGATTATGTGCTGGAGATCAATGTGGATGATGACGAGATCATTCGACGTATGAGTGGCCGCCGTGTGCACCCCGACTCCGGCAGGACATATCACCTTGTCTTTAATCCGCCGAAAGTAGAAGGCAAAGACGATGAAACTGGCGATGATCTGGTTCAGCGTGACGATGATCAGGAAGATACCGTCCGCAAACGGCTGTCGGTTTATCATGAGCAGACCGAACCACTGGTGAACTTCTACTCCGGTTGGGCCGGGCAGGGCGGTGAAGGTTCGCCTAAATATGCAAAGATTGAAGGCATAGGTGGCGTGGAAGAGATTCGTGATCGCAGCTTTTCCGCATTAGGAGCCTGAAGCCGATACCCCTCTTCCCTGCGCATACATTCTCAATGTGGCTGGGCAGGGTGGGCACAAAATGTGTGCCTACCCTGCCCTTCTAATATTGTTAAACCGCACGCAATCTGGATTGTGTCCTCTCGTTTTCGGCATGATTTTCGTATAAATTTAATACTCATAGATTACGCTATTAATCGTTGTATCAGTATTTGCCTGTATTTTATCCCCTCAGCCCAAGCCTATCCCGGAGGGAGAGGGGGCTATAATGCGAAGACTAATGTAACGATTAATTCTTGCGAAATAGTGTTCACAACACGGGCGAATGAAAGTAATGAGAAAAATCAGGATGTTACGGCCACTATTAAGGCTTTTTTGTCTGACCGGGTTTTTTCTTGTTTTAGCCGCCTGTGATGGCAGACATGATACAGCTCAGTCACCTCGCCCACCCACCCAGCCGGGCATGCACGTATACAAGGATCCTGTGAGCGGTAAATTTGTTGCTCAGCCACCGCCCAGTGATAGCCTTGCCCCGCAGGTTTTGCCCCGGGCCCTGCAACGGATAAACAGATCTACCGGCACAGAGTCGGCCTCTAAATCCGCACAGGAGTACAAATCATCTACAAAAGGAGGTGGCATTCTGCTGGATCTGCCCGCGCCGTATTCTGATGTGCAGAAATAAGAATATTCATTATCGTATGCCGGTGTCTGCTCGTTTCGGCATCCGTTTTTTAACACTGGTTTTCCTGTTGTTGCCGATCGCCTCGTTGCAGGCCGCAGCAAAAATTGTGATCATCAATGGTGATGCGGCTAATGTCGGGTTTAACGATAGTGCTGCATTCATAGCTACAGGCAATAATTCTGCGCTGAGCCTGGGACAGGCACGTTTGAACGCGCTGCAATATGCGGCTGACTTAATCGCCCAGGTCATCAACAGCAATGTCGAGATCAAGGTGTACGCAAAAATGCTTGCGCTGGGGGGGAGTGCTACCAGCGCGACGCTGGGTTCCGCCAACACCACCAATGTTGTGCGGGATTTTACTAATGCGCCGGTCAGCAATACCTGGTACCCCGTGGTGTTAGCAGAAAAACTGGCAGGTACCAATCTCAACAGCAGCAGCAACGAAATCAATATCACCTTTAACCGGGATATAGATGGCGCTACGGTGATGGGTAGTACGCACTGGTACTATGGTCTGGATGGGGCGTCGGGGACGAACATTGATTTTGTTACCGTAGCCATGCATGAGCTGATTCATGGCCTGGGTTTTGGTGGTTTTGTCGATCTTGCGACCGGTAAAAAACTGCTGGGTCTGGATGATAACTATATGCGCCTGCTTGAGAATCATGGCGCATCGCCATCAGACTATCCCTCGATGACGGATGCCCAGCGGGTGACGGCCAGCACCGCTACAGGGAGTCTGCACTGGATTGGCGCGGCCGTGACTGCCGCCGACGGCAGTCTTACCGCCGGTGTTTCCGGTGGCCATGTGGAGATGTATGCGCCTTCGCCACAGGAGCCTGACTCCTCGGTGTCGCATTTCAGCACTGCGCTTTCACCCGATGAATTGATGGAGCCGAATTATATCGCGGCGAATCATAGCATGGGTCTGGCGGCACAATTGTTGAGTGATGTGGGTTGGGGAGCGATCAATACGGCTAGCAATCCGGTCGATTTGGCAGTAAGCCAGAGCCTGTCAGCAACGACGGTGAACCTCGGTGCTAACGCCAGCTACGCGCTGACCATTAGCAATAATGGCGGGTTTGATGCCAGCGAAGGTTTTCTGACCGATCTTCTGCCTGAGGGTGCCAGCTTCGTTTCAGCATCGACTTCACAGGGCAGTTGCAGCCATGCCAATGGTGTCGTTTTTTGCCGTCTGGGAACCTTGGTCGGGGGCGGGGGCAGCTATACAGTAAATATTGTCGCCAGCATGGGCACAGTGGGAAGCCAGATCAACACGGCCATCGTTGATAGTGTCAATCCGGAGACGGCGAAAACCGACAATATCAGCGCCTCAACACTCTCGGTTGCAACGCCGAAGGTCAGCACTGCCAGCGGTGGCGGCGGAGGCAGTGGCTGTTTCATTGCGACTGCTGCCTGGGGCAGTGACATGCAGGATGATGTGCGCTACTTGCGCGCTTTCCGGGATCATTACCTGCTCGACAACCGGGCTGGCCGCTGGTTTGTGCGTCAATATTACCACTACAGTCCACCGATGGCGGACTATATCCGCAGCCGTCCCCATTTGCGGGCTTTGGTGCGCGTGTTGCTAAGGCCGCTGGTGACGGTGAGCCGTTATCTGCTCAGTGAAAAACAATTACCGCAGCATAGCGCGAACCGAAAAAAAACCGTCCTTTGAAGGTTAAAACAGAGCAACGGCAGATTGTTTAACTGTATATTCAGTATTGTGTCCGGGGCTAAAGCCCCGGCTCCTCTGCTGGGCACACGCCACAGAACCCCGGTCTATCAGGGGAATCAACATGCTCTTGCCCTGAAGGTTAAAGGCTAATCAACCCGGTTTTCGGGCATAAGCCGAAGCGCCCACTTTAGCCGCCGGGCTATTCACGCTACAATATCTGGCTATGAATATGAAATACAAGACAGACGACCTGCGCATTACCGCGCTAAAAGAGGTGATTCCGCCCATTCAGTTACACCAGGATTGTCCCGTGACTGAAACCGCCGGCCGCCTGATTTTTGAAACGCGCACGGCGATTCATAATATCCTGCGCGGCAAGGATGATCGCCTGCTGATTATTGTCGGGCCCTGTTCGGTACATGATCCCGAGGCGGCACTGGACTATGCTAAAAAATTGCAGGTGTTGCGTACAGAGCTGGGCGGGGATTTGCTCATTGTCATGCGCGTATACTTTGAAAAGCCCAGAACCACGGTGGGCTGGAAAGGGCTGATCAATGATCCGGATCTGGACGAAAGTTTTCAGATCAACAAGGGTCTGCGTTTGGCGCGCAAGCTACTTCTGGATATAAACAATGTCGGTGTGCCGGCGGCGACGGAATTTCTGGATTTGATCACCCCGCAATATGTAGCGGACTTGATCAGTTGGGGGGCGATTGGCGCACGCACTACTGAAAGTCAGGTACACCGCGAACTGGCCTCCGGGCTCTCCTGTCCGGTGGGCTTCAAAAATAGTACCGATGGTACCCTCAAGGTCGCCATAGACGCTATCGGTGCGGCGGGTCGGCCACATAATTTTTTATCTGTAACCAAGACAGGGAATTCCGCTATTTTTGCCACCACCGGCAATGATGACTGCCATATTATTTTACGCGGTGGTCGCCAGCCCAACTACGATGCCGAGAGTGTGCATAAGGCGATAGAGTCTCTGGAAAAGGCAGGCCTGGAGTCGATGGTGATGGTTGATTTCAGCCACGCCAACAGCCAGAAAGACTTTAACCGTCAGCTTGACGTTGGCCGTGATGTAGCGCAGCAGATAGCCGTGGGTAACAGGCATGTGATGGGTGCCATGATTGAAAGTCATCTACAGGAAGGGCGTCAGGATAACAATAGCGATAACGAACTGGTTTATGGTCAGAGTATTACCGATGCCTGTCTGGGCTGGCAGCCCAGTGAAACATTGCTACGGGAGCTGGCGGTTGCCGTGCAGGCACGGCGAACGGTATGCTAAAAGGCTCCTGTGAGTCTTTTCGTTTCGCGTTACCCGGCATCTGTTATGCCATTATTTTCTCGGCATAGGCGCGTGTTTCCGTTGCGTCAATGCCCAGCCAATCCAGGGCGTCACCCAGTATCTCGAATTGGTTCACCTCGATATTCGCAATATGGGAAACTGTTTTATGCAGCGAAGCCAGCTTTTTGATTGCGCTATCCTGTGCGACGATGGCGGTATGCACTTTCCCGCGCCCCAGGCCATAAGCCAGATTGATCTGGGCAAAACGGTGAAGATCCTGTTCGGTAAGTTGTATCTTTTGTATGTCACGGGTCAGGATCAGATGCCGCAGCCCGGGCTTAAGCTGTTTGTTATGATTGGTGATCAGCCAGAAGGTGTAATCACTTAATTCATCAGCAGTTATACAGCCGCTTATGAGCGCAATCACAGTCCGACCTTCATCAAATATTTTATATTCCAAAGCCATAACGTCTATCGAATTATTCGGTGGTGGTTATGCCACGTCGGCCTGTCGCCATAATAATGGTAGATGCCGGGGATGGATAAAGATTATCACTCTGCGGTCTGTCGCTTCATGATATATAATAAGGCGGATAAATAAAAGTGCTGCAACGAACATTTACATCTTTATACGTCATGAATGGCGTGTACAGGAGTGATGCATTAAGACTTGATCTGAATTAAACGTATAACAGCCCAGCCTTTATATCTTATATTTTGAGTGCGGCTACATCCCGGGTAAAGCGTGCATAGATAGTTGTTAGTGCCTTGCCAAATGCGCGGGCAGTGCCAGCCATATCAAGGCTTCGGGTTTTTATATTTTGCTGATAACGCTTATGCAGCAGGATGCGTTTACTGTGGTTATCTCTAAGCACCAGTTCTACTGTTACCCGGGCTTCGGCGCTGTCTTTGCGGATATAACGTTCGAACTGCATTAATTCAACATCAAGCTTAAAGTCAGCGGGTTCGTCGGCACGATAGCGGTGTTGATTGTGGGCGAAATTTTTCAGGCGCAGGTAATCAAGCAGATGTTGTTGCAGCAGAGAGGCTGGCGCGTTGACCCAGTAGTAATAGTCATAAGGGTTGACTTCCAGCGGCTGTTGTTCTCGCACGAACAGGATAGAACGCTCATGCAGCATGCCGCTGGTCTGGACGGCGCTGATTTCCAGTGTCCCGGGCAGCAGAGGGGCAGGCAGGGGTTTGACCGAGCTTATTACGGGCAGGCGATAGTAATGATCGCGGGGGATGTTTACAGCAGCACCGCCTATACAGCCGCCAAGGCTCAGGACTAGAGCAAGGAGGAGGCAGATTTTTCTGAAAAAACGCATGGTTTATTCCTGGGTCTTGGGCGAGGGTTTACTGCTGATGATAAGTGATGGATTACGGCGCAGCTCACGGCTTAACTCATTCATGTTGCGGGCCGAGGCATTCATGTTATGCACCATGGCCCCCATGTTTTGCGATAGAGTCTCCAGACTGGCGCGCATATCGACAACGGACTGACGAATATCATCGCTGTTATCATCCAGCATGTGTTGCGACTTATTGAGAAGGTAATCAATTTTGTCACCGGTATCGTTCAGGCGCTGGCTCAGCATTACCAGGCTTTGTGACATCTTGTTGGCGTTTTTGAACAGGCTATGCAGATGTTGGCGGCTACCGGCATCAATAAGATTGTTCAGATTTGTTGCGGTCTTGTTCAGGGCCACCAGCAGTGTGCGGGTGTTTTCAGTAATGCGCGGAATCTTGCGGTTGAGATCACCGCCGATGTTATTCAGATAATTGCTGAGCTTGTTGAGCAGGGGACGGATATTGCCATTTGTGAGTCCCTCCACTTCACCTGACAGGCGGTTCACGATGGCCATCATGTTAATTGCAGGCAACCCTCTGATCGTATCGCCGGGTGCGAGCAGAGTGGCACTTTTACCTTCGCGGATCTCAATAGTTTTTTCAGCAAGGATACCGGGAGAGGTAATCTGTGCAGTACTGTCCGAGGGAATAGGCCAGCCATTATGTACTGCCAGCGTAATACGATATCGGGTGCCCTTTTTATTACGCAGTGGCTGCACATGTTCAATTTGACCTATCTTATAGCCTCCATAGGTCACCGTGGTGCCATTATGAATACCCGAAATATCGGTATAACTGACATAGTAGGTGTCCGTGGCGTTACCCCGGCCAGAAATATACAGCATGGACGCAATTAGCAGCGCCAGCATCGCCAGTACGAAACTGCCGACGGCAAAATAATTGATATGATCCTTTTTCACTTTATTTCCCGTTGAGCTGCATTAAGTTAGCGTCCATGTGAGAGAAAGGTTGATATTTATGCTGATCTATTGTGCCTGATCATCTTCCCGTCAGGCGCTCCATATATTCATCAGCATCGATGGCATCATCTCGTGGCAGACGGTTGAGCAGGCTCTGTATGCGTGGATTATCCGAGTTTCTTACCGCTTCTACATTATCGGTTATCAGGATTCTGCCTTGATCCAGCACGGTGATGCGATCGGCGATCTTGAAGGCGCTTTCAAGCTCGTGAGTAACAACCACGATGGTGATCTTCATCGCCTGGCGCAGGCGCAGGATAAGTTCATCCAGCTCGACGGCGGCGACGGGATCCAGACCGGCGGAAGGCTCATCAAAAAACAGCAGGCGCGGATCCATAATAATGGCACGCGCCAGTGCGGCGCGTTTAATCATACCGCCGGACAGTTCTGAAGGCATCAAATCGCCAAACTCGGCCAGATTGACGACTTCGAGTTTCATCCGTCCCATGATGCGCATGGTGTTCTCATCCAGTTTGGTATGTTCACACAGAGGCAGAACGACATTTTCCTCTACCGTCATCGAGCCGAACAATGCGCCACCCTGAAACGCCACGCCCATTTTTCTGCGCAGCTCAAACATCGCCTGCTCGCTATTGTGGGCAATATCCTGGCCCAGCAATTTTATCGACCCCCGGGTTGGCGTGTTCAGCCCCAGCAGGTGACGTAGCAAGGTACTCTTGCCCGAACCGCTGCCCCCCATGATGACCATAATCTCACCGTGGCGCACATTAAGAGAGACATCACTGAGAATCTGGCGCTCACCGTAATGTGCGTCCAGATGCTGAACCTCGATAGCATATTCGTTGTTACTGGCAGCGGGCATGGCATTCAAGCGAAGTTGAGAAAGTAGGTGAAAATCATGTCAGCGATAACGATAAAGGTCAGCGAGGTAACGACGGAACGGGTGGTTGCACGACCCACCCCTTCAGCGCCCCCCCGCACCTGAAAACCATTACTCACCGAGATCAGAACGATGATGGCAGCAAATACCAGACTTTTGATCAATCCCTGGCTGATGTCAGCCCATGAGAGAGCCGCAGCACAGCGTTCAAAATAGATAGGCAGCGTAATTTTAAGCTCAATGGTGGAATACAGACCGCCACCCAGCAGACCCATGAAGTCGCCAAGAATGGTGAGTGCGGGAATGCTGATCATCATGGCTAGCAACAGGGGCGCGGTAATATAACGCACAGGATTGATACCGAGAACCCGCAGGGCATCGATTTCCTGCGATTCGAGCATGGTGCCGATGCGTGCAGTGATGGCCGAGCCGGAACGCCCGGCGACCATGATGCTGACTATCAATGGCGCAAACTCACGAGTGATTGCAATAGCGAGGCCGACGATAACTTTTGATTCTGCGCCAAAGGTTTTCAGCGTCTGGATACCCTGAATGGCCATCATTACACCAATAGCAAGACAGATAATACTGATAATGGGGATGGCGTGGACACCGATATGCATAGCTTCAGTAGCGACGTTGCGTAGGCGTACAGGTTGTTGTCGTCGATAACCGAAGATCAGCCAGTAAAAACTTTCTGCCAGCATGCTGGCAACATAGCCGAGCTCTTCAATAGCAAAAACTGTCTTGCGGCCGACATTTTCAACAACGCGGATGACAGGATGCAGGCTAGGATGTTGCGGGGTATTCATAGCAACCCTACAGGGTCTTTGAGCATAAAGATTTTTATTAAATGTGGGAGCCGCAGAGAGGCAAAGAAATAATCAATAATAATCATACGATCTCTGCGTAAATCATCCATGTTTATAAGTAGATATCAGCTAAAGCCCGGCAGCTTCATCGGTGCTGCTAATAATGGGAAAGACCTTATCCAGGCGTGAGAGCTGAAGGATCTGCATAGCCGCTTTACTGACGCCCAGGAGAGCAAATTTCAGATTGTGAGTGCGGGCATGTTGGAAACCTTCAACCAGACTGGCCACACCCGAGCTGTCAATATAGCTTACACCCGAGAGATCGACCAGAACGTGGTTTTTATCCTGCAAATGTTGAAGAATAATTTCTCGTGCCTTGGGCGAAAAATGCAAATCCACTTCGCCACAAAGAGCAATGATAGTGAAGCCGTTCTCTAAACGTGTTGTGCAGTCCATAATTATCCGTGAACACCTTGTTTGTCAGTATTTAATTTCATCTCCAACAGGTTGCCAACATTAGCCGGTGGTTCCAGGAACTGCACGCTGTCCATGACCGACTGAATAATATGTATACCGAGTCCGCCGGGTCGGACTTCATCGAGGTTACGTGGCTGGCACATATCTATATCGACCGGTGAGGCAAAATCTGTAAGCAGGAAAACAATAAAATTCTTTTCCTGGAACAGCTCGATGATAATTTCACCATCTGCCTGGCCGCGGTAAGAATGCTGAATGATATTCATGCAGGCCTCGTTAACGGCAAGGATGGCGTCATCGATACAGTCTTCGGAACAGGTATGTTGTTGCAGAATTCCACGCAGCCAGTCACGGATTGTTTTTAATTCAATCGTGTCAGAAGTGAAACTTCGACGGGCCAATAATTTGGATTGAGAATCAGGCATGCCGGGTTTTTCCCTCGATCAACATAATAGTGATGTCATCATGTAAAGTAGCCGATGCAGCACTGAATTTCTCGACAATAGTTTGAAGTTGATCTTTGGGAGCCAGTTTGTGCATGGACATAATCAGTTTCAGCAGGCCGGGCAGGCCCAGCATTTCCCCTCCTTCCTGTAGATAGCCCTCGGTAGCACCATCAGAGAAAAGATACATACAGTCTTTCACCTGTAGATGAATTTCCGCTGCCAGCGGGAACGATGAGTCAGGCAGAATGCCCAGGGGTGAAGCCGTGGCCCCTATCGCCTGTACCTTCTTGTTCGGGCTGAATAACAATGCAGGCGGGTTGCCGGCATTGACCATTTTCACGCTGCCGGTTTTTGGGTCATAAATACCTGCGATCATAGTTACAAACATACCACGAATAGCTGTTTCACAAAGCTCATTATTAATATGCGCTAGCAGTTTATCCGGTTCGTGGATGTGCTTTCCCAGGCAATGAAACAGGCTGCTGGTCTTGGCCATCAGCAGTGCGGCATAGACCCCTTTACCGGAGACATCCGCGAGATTAAAATAAATGCGACCATCTTTGAGCAGGAAGTAATCATAGAAGTCGCCGGAAAGCTGGCGAGCGGAGACATTGATGCCGGTAATGGGAAAGTCATCACTCAGCTCCCGGGGCAGCAGGCTCTCCTGAATTTCACGCGCCAGTTGCAACTCTTTATCCAGCTCGGCTGTTAGCGCGTCGCGCTCTTTCAGCGTTTGTTCCAGTTTCCAGGTCAGCTCCTGATAGCTGAGATTGGCTTCGGCCAGTTTGACATTCGCCTGGCGCATGATCTGCTCGATATCAGGTTGGGCCTCGATACGCAGCCCCAGTGAGCGAGCCGCAGCCTCCATTTCTTCCGCCAGCGTATTGAGACAGAGATTAACATCACGCTCTTGCATACCACAGTGATCCTGTAGTAATTGTTGAGTGTGGGTAAGTACGAAAGGTTTATCCGGGGTATTGAAAATGGCACTCATCCAGTCAGCGCAATAAAGTATGCGGCAAAATGGCTGGTAGTTTTTATCCGGCCCAGTGGCAGGTTCGATAGCTTCGCAGTTGTGATGCGTGCCGAGCACCTGTCCCAGCTCTTCCGGCAAGCCCCAGGCCTCGGCCAGCAAGGTAATCATCTCGGTATGATTGTGCCCGAAGTGTTGTTGTTCGGCAGCATAGCGCGCATCGGGATCAAGCCCGCGTAGCTCTTCCCAGTACGAGGCCATTTCAGGACGCAGATAGAACAGCACCAGCAGGCCAAAATCCTGCAACAGACCGGCGGTAAAGCAGTCATCCGGATCCTGTTTAAGTTGCGGGGCCAGCAGTTTGGCGCTGACCGCACGACGCAGGGAATCTTCCCAGTAAGCCGTAGTATCAAAACCGGGAATGGCATCTTTGCCGATAGCGTCACGGACTGACAGGCACAGCACCAGGTTGCGCAGGGTACGCTGGCCAAGAATGGTGACAGCATGGTTGATGGATTGTACTTTGCGGGAAAGGCCGAAAAAAGGGGTGTTGACCACGCGTAGCAGTTCAGCCGTCAGCACGGGATCTTTTTCAGCCAGATCCGACAACACCGCACTGCTGACATCATCCCGCGAGCAGGCGTTCAGAATCTGTAGCGCAGCCTGTGGTGGCGAGGGTAAATCAGAGGGCTTGAGCTGTTCTAGGGTGGCGGGTTGGCTCATATTTTTCCATTATTAGTGATAATATGGTATCCACAGGCACACTCAATGTGCCCCTTTCTTTTATCGGCCAGAAAAACAAAAACTTTGCAAAGAAACAGCATGAAAACAGATAAACAGATTATTGAGCTGGAATCGCGCCTGGCTTTTCAGGAAAACAGCATTGTAGAGCTAAACGAGATTATCACCGACCAGCAGCGCCAGCTTGACCGGCTGATGGCGACAGTGGAAATGCTGGATTCACGCCTGAACCGGCTGGCAACGGATGTGACGGGAGAAACGGTATCGAAGCCGGAGGATGAGATTCCGCCTCATTATTAATATTCCCTATCATGCCTGTTGAGTATTGTGTTCCACCCATGTCAGGAACTAAATGTCAGGGCGAGAGCATGTTGATTCCCCTGATAGACCAAAATCAGAGGGTGGGCCATCATCCCATTCGCAATCTTGTATTTTTGTCTCATGCTGGCCTGACTCGTCATGCCAGGTGAGGCTAAAGCCTCACTTCCGGGGCTCTATGGCGCGTGCCCAGCAGAGGAGCCGGGGCTTTAGCCCCGGACACAATACTGTGATATACAGTTAAACAATCTGCTGCCACAGGACAAGGTGGCGCTACAAAAACGAAAGGTGATTAATATGCTCTTAACCCTGAACTAAATGTAGGTTGGGTTGAATGAAATGAAGCCCAACAATACCCAAGTCTCTGGGAAAAGCAGCTTTAGCACTGTGTCCAGGGTAATTTATGGTAACGCCAACCGCCCAGCGTTCCGCGCTGGTGATGTTCATCCAGATCGCCTTCGAAGCCTTCGTTTACATCATAGACATCGCTAAATCCGGCCTCGATGAGTGCCTTGCCAGCCTCTTTCGAGCGTTTGCCACTACGGCAGATCAGGATAATGGGCGCACTGCCTTCCTCGCGGTCACTGATTTTGCCACCCAGCATCAGTTTGCGTGCCTCAGTTACGAAGTGTGGATTTACTTCCCAGTCCGGTTCATCGATCCAGGCTAGATGTACGGCTCCTTTCGGATGGCCGACAAACAGAAACTCCATCGTCGATCGAATATCAAGCAAAACGGCGCGTGGGTCGGATTGCAGCAGATCCCAGGCCTCCTGGGGGGAAAGATCGTTAAGAACGTGAGTACTCATTGTCTTGATTTCCCGGTTTTTTTAGCCAATATATGTCAAAATATTTTAAATCTGAGCCACAGGCAAATCAATATACGCATAAAATGTTTATATGTAAATTTGTGCTGAGTAGTTACATTTGTTCTTTTATATTGTATCTTTAATAGTGTGGTAATAAACAGGAACGCCACGGCAACAAACAGGGATAAGCGTAAAGTGCATATCGGTATCGTTGATGACAACAAGGAAATATCCGCACTTGTCCAGCTTTGGCTTGAGCAGGCCGGGCATACTGTGTCAGTATTTTGTCAGGGAAAGGGGTTTGTTCGTGCCTGTCAGCAGCAGCGTTTCGATGTTGTCCTGTTAGACTGGGTTCTTCCGGATATCGATGGCGATAAAATTTTGCAGCAGCTGCAGAAGCAACCCGGCTGGGAAACCCCGATCATTTTTGTCACCGCGCGTAGTCGTGAAAATGATGCGGCGGACATGCTTGAACTTGGTGCGGATGATTACATCATCAAACCGCTACACCAAAAGGAACTGCTGGCGCGTATTGGTGCCGTCACGCGGCGCAGGCATAAGTCGACTCAGCCGGAAATACTGGATTATGGCATCTATCAGATAGATTTGAGATCAAGAACCGTCTACCGGGACAAGAAGCCGGTGAAATTGACAGAAATGGAGTTCAACCTGGTCTGTTTCATGTTCTCGAACCTGGGCCATTTATTGTCGCGGGATCACATTCTTTCCTCTGTATGGCGCTATGATGCTAATGTCAACACGCGCACAGTGGACACACACATGAGCCGCATTCGCAAAAAACTCGAAATCGCAGAAAAAAATGGCTGGCGTCTATCGTCCATTTACCAGCGAGGCTACCGGCTGGAACAGTTTGATCCGGAACAGCGGCCGCTCTAAGAGCCTAATAATGTGCGTTGTCAGATCCCGCCCTCAGGCATGATTAACGTCCCTGATGTCAACCGAAAGGCAAAAATATGCCAATAAGCCTCTAATATAGCCCGATTTCGGGCTGAAAATTCATCATAAAGTCACCATGATGCGGTATAATGCTCGGCTCTTCCGGGTACGCACATAAGCGCGTGCCCTTTTTTATTTTAATGTAGCAGCAATATCGAGTAGCAGCATCGTGATTCAGAATCTCAGAAATATCGCCATTATCGCCCATGTTGACCATGGCAAAACCACCCTTGTAGATAAGCTTCTTGAGCAGTCCAATACACTGGGGGAACGCGTTAAGCTGGAAGCGCGCGCCATGGACTCCAATGAACTGGAAAAAGAACGTGGTATCACGATTCTGTCCAAGAACACCGCCATTAAATGGAACGACTACCGGATTAATATTGTTGACACCCCCGGCCATGCTGATTTTGGTGGCGAGGTGGAGCGTGTGCTGTCGATGGTGGATTCAGTGTTGCTGCTGGTGGATGCGGTAGAAGGCCCCATGCCTCAGACCCGCTTCGTCACCCAGAAAGCGCTGGCTCAGGGTCTGTGCCCGATTGTGGTTATTAATAAAATCGACCGCAACGGCGCACGTCCCCACTGGGTGTTAGATCAAACCTTTGAATTGTTTGATCGTCTGGGGGCAAGAGATGAACAGCTTGATTTCCCCGTCATCTATGCTTCGGGTCTGGAGGGTTATGCCGGGCGGGAAGAAAGCGTACGTGAGGGTGATATGACGCCGTTGCTTGAAACAATTGTTGAGCATGTGCCCGTACCCGACGTCGATGCTGATGCCCCCTTGCAGTTGCAGGTATCCGCGCTGGACTACAATAGTTATGTTGGCGTTATCGGCATTGCCCGCATTACTCGCGGCAGGCTGAAAACCAATACGCCGATAACCGTGATCAATGCGGAGGGCAAGACGCGCAATGGTCGTATTCAGCTGATTTACGGTTTTCTGGGGCTGGAACGGGTGGAGGTGCCTACGGCCGAAGCGGGTGACATCATCGCCTTTACCGGTGTCGACAAGCTGGGTATTTCTGATACGTTGTGTGATCCCAATAATATCGAAGCCCTGCCGCCGCTGTCTGTGGATGAGCCCACCATCAGCATGACCTTCCAGGTCAATAACTCGCCGCTGGCTGGGCAGGATGGCAAGTACATCACCACCCGTAATATCCAGGAGCGCCTGGAACGTGAACTAATTCATAACGTCGCCCTGCGGGTTGAGCAGGGTGAATCCCCGGATAAATTCCGCGTTTCTGGCCGGGGCGAACTGCACCTGTCCATTCTCATCGAAACCATGCGCAGGGAAGGTTTTGAGCTGGGTGTATCCCGTCCGGAAGTTATCATCCATGAAGTAAATGGCGTGAAAGAAGAGCCTTTTGAGCAGATCGCGGTGGACGTAGAGGAGCAGCATCAAGGCACGGTAATGGAAAAACTGGGCGAACGCGGAGCCGATCTGAAAGACATGGTACCGGATGGCCACGGCCGGGTACGTCTGGATTTCATTATACCTTCGCGTGGGCTGATTGGTTTCCGAACCGAATTTATGACTGCAACCCAGGGCACCGGGCTTCTTTATAGTGTGTTCGACCACTACGGCCCGGCCAAACCCGGTGAATACGGTCAGCGTAACAATGGCGTGCTGATTTCCAACGGTAAGGGCAAGGCCGTAGCCTTTTCCCTGTTTAACCTGCAAGAACGTGGCCGCATCTTCATTGGCCACGGCGATGAAGTCTACGAAGGCATGATCATCGGCATTCATTCGCGCACCAATGATCTGGTTGTCAACCCCCTCAAGGCCAAGCAATTGACCAACGTGCGTGCCTCCGGTACTGATGAAGCTATTACCCTGGTTCCGCCAATTCGCCAGACCCTGGAGCAGGCGCTGGAGTTTATCGATGATGATGAGCTGGTCGAAGTCACGCCACATAATGTCCGTGTACGCAAGAAGCTGCTGGTAGAACACGAACGCAAACGAGCCGCGCGCGCCAGCTAAGATAGCCTTGAATAAATGTTGGGCTTCATTTCATTCAACCCAACCTACAGATAATTCGTGTATTCAAACGCGTGCCGAAATATCAAATGTAGGTGGGCTGAATGGTTTTAATGAAGCCCAACGGGCTCTTCCTTCGGTCGCCTGCCCACAGAGCTGATGCAGCTTAATGAATCCAGGATACCCACGAGATTTCGAAGTGGTGCGAAGTGAGTAAGCAGCTACACTATAAACAATGGAAACTCTGTATCCCGCCATCAAGCCCTATGTGACCCATAGCATTTCTGTTGAAGATCCGCACGTTCTGCACGTTGAAGAATGTGGCAATCCCGAGGGTATCCCGGTTTTGTTTGTGCATGGCGGTCCCGGTGCAGGCTGTGAACCCTGGCATCGCCGTTTTTTCGATCCCGAAGTCTGGCGCATTATTCTTTTCGATCAACGTGGCGCTGGTCGCTCTCGTCCTCATGCCGAACTTGTGGGCAACCATACCCAGGCGTTGGTCGGCGATATGGATGTGATTCGGCAACAGTTGGGAGTGACGCAATGGGTGCTGTTTGGTGGTTCATGGGGCGCGACATTATCACTGGTCTATGCCGAAACCTATCCGGAAAATGTGCAGGGCATGATTTTGCGCGGGATCTTCCTCTGCCGTGCAAAAGAGATTGACTGGTTTTATCAGTATGGCGCCAGCCGCATCTACCCGGATCTATGGGAAGATTTCATCAGCCTGATCCCCGAAAGTGAGCAGGAAGATTTGCTTGCCGCTTATTACAAACGTCTGACAGGTGAGGACGAGGTTCAGCGTATGGCTGCGGCCAAAGCCTGGGCTATCTGGGAGGCGCGCGCAGCCAACCTCAAGCCTAAGAAAAGTATACTGGAACACTTCAGCGACCCATTCACTGCACTTAGTCTGGCGCGCATCGAAGCACACTACTTCATGAATAACGCCTTTCTCGAAAATAACCAGATCCTGCGTGATGCGTCTAAACTCAATGCCATCCCTGGTACCATCGTCCAGGGTCGCTACGACATGATCTGCCCTATGGAAAGCGCCTGGGAGTTATACCAGACCTGGACTATGGCCGAGCTTCATATTATCTCCGATGCCGGTCATTCAGCCTCCGAAGCAGGCATCGTGGATGCGCTCGTCAAGGCTAACCGCAAGATGCTCGAAAAACTGTCGTGATAGCCTTGATTCAACGTGTGCAGGAGGCTCGTGTAGTAGTAGAAAAGACCCGTATCGGTGAAATTGGCACCGGCATTCTGGCGCTGATAGGAGTGGAAAAGAAAGACGAGAAGGCTCAGGCAGACAGGTTGCTGCAACGTATTCTCGGCTATCGTATATTCGCCGACAAGGATGACAAAATGAACCTGAGCCTGAACGACACCAGCGGCGGGCTGCTGCTAGTGCCGCAGTTTACCCTCGTAGCAGACACCCGCAAAGGCATGCGCCCGAGTTTTTCCTCAGCCGCCACGCCTGAAAAAGGTCGAAACCTGTTTGAATATCTGAGCCAACAGGCAAGAGAAATCTATCCGCAGGTCGCCTTCGGCCAGTTTGGAGCAGATATGCAGGTTACACTCACCAACGACGGGCCAGCAACTTTCTGGCTGGAGACGAACAAATAACGTAGCAGGAGCTTCAGCCCCGCAACAAAGGAGCCGGGGCTTTAGCCCCGGATAGTTCAGCCAAAAACTATGCGAGGCTAAAGCCTCACTTCCTTATCCAGATATAAAAAACCACCATCCGCGTATCACATTTTCTATGCAGGATAATGTTGATAGCGACTTGAAAAAACGGGCACAATAACATCCGCTATAGATAAACACCGCGATCAATCAAAAAATGGAATTTTTAATATGAACCCGGAAAGCCATAACAGGAATCGGGGCTTCAGCCCCGCACAGGAATGCGAAACTAAAGTTTCAGCCACTAATCATCTCACGCATCTGGATATAAAAAACCATCACCAGTTTATTACATTTCGTACGCAAGATAGTGTTGATGATTATCTAAAAAAATTGGCACGACAGAATCTTTCCAATAGTAAGCGGCAGCTTGCTATAGATAAATATCTTGATCAATCAAAAAATGGAGCCTATCTCAATGACGATACTTTAGCCTTGTTCAATGAATTTATAAAAGCAAAAGAAGCGGTATTATATGAACTCTTCGCTTTTTGTATTATGCCAAATCATGTACATATTTTGATAAAGCCATTGGATAAACTGGCTAAGACTGTGCAAACGTTAAAAGGTGGCAGTGCAAAATTAATCAATGAGATGATGGAGCGAAAGGGGCAGTTTTGGGCAGCAGATTATTATGATAAATTAATCCGGGATGAAAAACATTTTATTACCGCGTATGAATACATAAAGAATAATCCCCTCGCATTGGGCGAGGCTAAAGCCTCACCTCCTAGGTTTTATGGTATTTATGAGTAGAATCCCCCGCACCGCAACAAAGGAGCCGGGGCTTCAGCCCCGGGTAGTTTGGCCAAAACACTGCGAGGCTAAAGCCTCACTTCCGGGATTTATAAGCAGAAGCATCCGCTCTGTAACAAAGGAGCCGGGGCTTCAGCCCCGGGTAGTTTGGCCAAAACACTGCGAGGCTAAAGCCTCACTTCCAAGATTTATAAGCAGAAGCATCCGCACCGCAACAAAGGAGCCGGGGCTTCAGCCCCGGGTAGTCCGGCCAAAACACTGCGAGGCTAAAGCCTCACTTCCGAGCAGCCCCCCAGCAGAGATAACTTTAACAGGACTCAGGCCGTCATCAGATTTTTAATCTTCTGCGAAGAGTTTGTCTTGTCTGGACAATGATCTAAAAGTTACCCGATTCCGCCCCTCTTTCTTTGCGCTATACAGCGCAGCATCCGCAGCGGCGACCAGTTGATTAGCCAGTGCCTCATGATCTCGTGGATTCTGTTGTGCTTCCAGCGTTGAACAACCCACAGACAGGGTGACGCCAAGCTGACGATCTTTATCGATTTCAAGTTTGAGGGCTTCCGTGCTTTCACGAATACGCAGAGCAATGTCCATGGCTTCTTTTTCAGCCGTATCGGTCAGCAGAATGGCAAATTCTTCACCGCCAACGCGGCTGAGTACATCGCCCAGACGCATTTGCGATTTGACCATGCCGGCGATACGTTGCAGAACCCGATCACCCATTTGATGTCCATAGCGGTCATTGACGATCTTGAAGTGATCAATATCCATAAACAGAAAACTCAGTGGCTTGTGCTGGCGCAGAGCCTGGCTAAGTTCTTCGGCCAGACGTTGATCAAAATAACGCCGGTTATGAACGCCAGTGAGAGGGTCGAGCAGCCCCAGAAGCTTGATTTTCTCGTTGTTGATGGCATTCTCAAAACATACCGCAAAGATCTCGGCCATGCGCTGAAGAAAATCAGTGGCGCTGTGTTTTGTATAGCGTTCAGAACTGAGACTGCCAATGTTGAAGCTGCCAATCAGCCGATTCCGGCGAACCAGCGGAAAGGCTGCAACGCTCAACAGGGGGCGTACTTGCCCGGTGAAAAGTTGTTCATTGTAACGTGTCTGCTCAGAGCCGAGCAGGGGTCGCAGGTGGCGGCCAAATATAGACTCCAGAATGTTCGGGCTGTTGGTTAAATGTAATTCGGAATAACGCTGCTGCTCAATGCCAAGGTTATCGAGTATATGACGTATTTCGTAATCTGAATCCAGTAGCAGCAGACTCACAGCATCGTGTTTGAAACGTTGGCGATAGTCGAAAAAGAAATTTTCAAGCAATTCCTCCAGCCCGGAAGATTTGATGAAGCGTAATTCCTGTTTGTGAAAGCGACGCAGCTTGAGTTCGTTATCGCGGGCATTTTCAATATAAAAATCAAATTGCCGCTTAAGTTTCTCTACCTTGGTGTCTACTGCATCGTACATTTTTCTGCCTCAGTAAAATTCGTGGATAACCTCGAATAAACGTGCTCGGCTGACGGGTTTGGTAATGAAATGATCCATGCCGGCAGCAAAGCATTGATCACGTTCAATCGTAGTCGAATTTGCAGTTAATGCAATAATGGGAATATGTTTGTCCTGTTCTTCAATCTGCCGCCAGTGTTTGGTTACGTCCAGCCCCGTCATCTCCGGCATTCGCATGTCCATCAGCACCAGATCGATATCTGCATTTTGCTTCAGCATATCGAGAGCCTGCCTGCCATTATTGGCATGGCTGACGCGATAGCCTTCCTGCTTAAGAAAGGTACTGATCACTTTGGCCACAATAGGCGTATCCTCAGCAAGGAGAACATGTATCTTCAGCTTGTGCGCAGCATCGCTATCTGTTGTGTCGGATGAGGTTCGCGTATGTGCAGGATTATCGACAGCGGGCAGTGGTAATTCAAACCAGAAGGTGCTGCCCTTGCCATATACACTGGTGGCACCGATGCTACCGTACATTGCTCTCACTAACTTGGAGGAAATCGTTGTCCCCAGACCCGTGCCGTGGCGTTCTTCGGTCGCCTCAGTCCGGCACTGATAGAAAGGTTCAAAAATGTGCTGCAACTGATTTTTTTCTATACCGATGCCGGTATCCTCGATTTCAAAATGCAGAGTATCAAGATCAGCGTTGTCATCAAGTTTGTGTATCGTAAGCCTGACATAGCCTTCATCGGTATACTTGATCGCATTGCTAATCAGGTTCAATAGAATCTGGCGCAGCCGGTTGTGATCGCCCACTACCATTTCGGGTATGCCTGCCTGCAACTGGTATTCAAGCCGAATACCTTTTTTGTTTGCCTGTGGCAGGAAGATATTAATCACCGCTTTCACCACCCGCTCCAGATTAAAGGGTGAATGATCAAGTTGATATTTGCCTGCCTCAATCTTGGACAGATCCAGTACATCATTGATCAAGGAATGCAGGGTAACGGATGATTCTTTTAGACCCTCGACATAGTCTTTCTGGGTTTCATCCAGTTTTGTCTCTTCCAGGAGTTCCGTCATCCCCAGAATACCGGTCATCGGGGTACGGATTTCATGGCTCATGGTGGCGAGAAATTCACTCTTGGCCTGGTTGGCACGATCTGCTTCCTGTTGTGCCCGTTTGATGCGGCCGATCATGGTGCTAAGATAAAAGGGCAGGGTAAGCATAAAAATAGAATAGGCAACGGTATCGATAGTATGAGCCTGCCAGTTCCCGGTATAGATAACGATGAAAATGAAGATCAAAAAGCTAAGAATAGCGGTGGAAAAAAGTTCAAATCGTCCGTAGCGAACGCCATAGCCAATATAAAGCCAGGGGTAGAACAAAAACCAGGGGCCATACGGGCCGCTCTCGGTGAGCAACATAACCGCACTGATCGAGGCAACATCCAGGAAAATAGTGGCATATACGCGCCAGCGTGAGCGCGGTGTTTTAGCAATGGAATAAAGAATAAACAGGCTGATCGCAAGAAAGGCGCTGGTAAATAGTGAATAGCCAAGATAGTTACTGGGATAGTAGCCACGATAAGCGCCGATAAAAACCAGAACGGTCACAGTGCCCCAGATCAGCATGCGTACGATAGCCTGGCCAAATTCAGGATTACCCTTGAATGGCGACTGCGAAGTAAGGCTGAGATGGGTATCGGGCATATTTTTCTTGTTCCGGTTTAGAATGGGCTGATATACTTTTATGTCTCTTTAGGTTTAATTCCCTGCTGCGGGCAGCAAAAAAAGCAGTAGGATGGGTAGAGCAAAGCGAAACCCATCGGCATGTCGCTGGGGTGTTTATTTGCCTGATTATCATACCGAGCGCAACAAATGTCATCCGCAAAATCGAGCAAAACCAGAATATCGACGCTAGGGGACAAATGCAGCCGTTGTCCTGGTGACAAGTGTTGCAACTATATTACCCAGTCTATCGATACCCCGCGATCCATTTCTGATTTTGACCACCTGATGTGGCAACTGGCGCACAAAAATGTAAAACTCTATAAGGACGAGGATGGCTGGTTTCTGTTACTCATGAGCCTGTGCCAATTTTTACAGAAAGACGGGCGTTGCGGAATATATGAAACCCGGCCGCAGTTATGCCGTGACTATAGCAACGATTATTGCGAATTTGATGAACCTGCGGAAAAAAGTTTTAAATACTACTTTCGCAACTATGAAGAGCTGGATGCCTATTGTCGCAAACGTTTCAAACGTTGGGACAAACGATTCAGCAAGACCTGACGTGTCACCATTATGCCAGTGATCACCCGTTACTCGTCACCGGCATAATATCGCTGAAATTATAAATCGCCTGAAACTCCTCCACATCTTTTTCAGGATTCCGGCTATCGGGTTTGCGTATCGCCAATAATTGAGAAATTCCGTATTCTTGCGCCGAGCGCAGCACGGGCAAGCTGTCATCCACCAGCAGGGTGCGCTGTTGGTCAAAGATCACCTTCTCTTCCAGCCTGCTCCAGAAATCCGGATCTTCCTTGGGGAGACCGAAATCATGGGCGCAAATGATCTGATCCAGATGTTGCTGAAGATGAGTCCGCTCAAGCTTTAACATCAGGCTCTTCTGGTGCGCATTGGTAACCAGCACCCGCCGTATATTTCTTTGCTTCAGGGCACTAAGAAAATCAATGACATAAGGGTGAATCGCAATCAAATGATCCACTTCGGCCTTAAGCATGGCAATGTCCAGCCCCAGGATGCGTGACCAGTAATCCACGCAGTACCAGTCCATAGTGCCTTCGGCCTCACGAAAACGCGGCACCAGCGTATTCTTGGCTTCATATACCTCAAGAGAATGTTTCTCCGCGTAGCGAATGGGTACATGCTCCTGCCAGAAATAATTGTCAAAATTCAGATCCAGCAGAGTCCCGTCCATATCCAGTAAAACGGTATCAATGGTGTTCCAGTCGAGCATCAGCATTCCGGGGTTATTTTGGTTTATATCGGTAATTATAACTGAAGGCGAGATTAAAACTGTCGCCAGGGCTTCAAATTCAACGTGCTTCGCAGCCATATTACTGGCAAAATGAAGCCATGCATCGCCCCCTACTTATGAGCCCGTTCCTGGCTAACAAACAGGATACAGAAGCCCTGCTGGCCGAGGTGAAGCAGATCGCCTATAAGGCCGGGCGGAATATCATGGAGATTTACGAGCGGGGCTTTTCAGTAAAAGAAAAATCTGATCATACCCCGGTCACAGAAGCCGATTTTGCCGCACACAGCGTTATCCTTGAGGGCTTGCAGGCGCTGACGCCGGATATTCCCGTCCTCTCCGAAGAATGCAGCCCCCCGCCATACCATGAGCGCGCCCGCTGGCCCCGTTACTGGCTGGTTGACCCCCTGGATGGGACGCGGGAATTCATCCGCCGCAATGGCGAATTCTCTGTCAATATCGCCCTGGTCGAGGGACAGCGCCCCGTGCTCGGCACCATCTACGGCCCTGTCGTCGGCTGTCTTTACTACGCCGTCAAAGGCATGGGAGCATTCAAGAAATCCGGCATCGACGATGTGCGGCCTATTTATGTGCGTAAAAGCTGTCCAGGAAAAGTGATTATTGCCGGCAGTCGCTCCCATCATAGCGAAGAATTCAAGCAGTTTATCTCACACCTGCCCGACTATGACATTATTCCTATGGGCAGCGCCCTGAAATCCTGCCTGGTAGCCGAAGGCACAGCCGATATCTACGCCCGCCTCGGCCCCACCTCAGAATGGGATACCGCTGCCGCACAGGTCATTGTCGAAGAAGCAGGTGGACAAATAACGAACACACAGATGCAACCGCTGTGTTATAACAGTCGAGAAGAATTACTCAACCCGCATTTTTTTGCTTTTGGAGACAAAAGCCAATGTTGGTCGGAATACCTGTAAAAGCAAAAAAGATAATCCAGGGATAGTCTTGCCGATTTGCAAGCTGATAAAATTACGGATGGGAAAGCCGCATTCTTTATCCTGTCATGTTTATCCTTCATTATTTGCATGGCAGGATAAATATCTGAAAGTACAGTTTTATAGATTGCCAGCATCTGGCACAGGAGAGGTCAACGCAAAAAACCGAGCCTTCCGACAGAGACATAAACGAGCAGACCATCCCGTTCGGAGTTGACCCTGCCAA
>VAOX01015405.1_pt1 | contig 50056 bp, 50 predicted proteins | sample 3393891 | NCBI WGS metagenome assembly VAOX01 (sample SAMN08290429, study PRJNA428436) | hydrothermal vent metagenome | isolation source: Deep-sea hydrothermal vent chimney | place: Indian Ocean: Southwest Indian Ridge | depth 2822 m m
ATTAAAAGCGGATATGAGTCGAAGCGTTCAAGCTGCTTCGTGCACCACGCCAGTTATCAATATGATACTTGGTGAATGGTAAGTCAGTTAATTCAAAGAAACGCGGCCAACCGATACGATCAATCCAATCGTTAATTCGTTCCCAATCTTTAGCATCCGCTTTATAAGACGCTAAGATGTTTTTAACGATAGCTGTTGCTTCAGGCCATCTTGGAGGATTGTTAGGGATACCAGCAGCAACTAATTTTTGGAAGCTAGGTTTGCTACGTGCATTTGAGTGATTACCACCAACCCAGATTGCTAATTTAGAATGCTCAGCGTCATTGATTTGCATTGGAGGGCAAGGAGGAAAACAAGCACCACAACAAATACATTTCTTTTCGTCAACTTCTAAAGAAGGTTTACCATTTACCATTGCAGGTCGAATAGCAGCAACAGGACAACGTGCAACAACAGTTGGACGTTCACAAGCATTTGCAACTAAGTCATGGTTAATCTTAGGTGGTTTAGTGTGCTGAACATTAATAGCGATATCGCCTTGTCCACCACAGTTAATTTGACAACAAGAAGTTGTAATATGCACACGGTTAGGCATGTTACATTCTTTAAAGTCATCAATTAACTCATCCATCATTGCTTTAACAACACCAGAGGCATCAGTACCAGGAATATCGCAGTGTAACCAACCTTGTGTATGAGACATCATAGCAACAGAGTTTTTAGTACCACCAACAATAAAACCTTCAGCTTCAATAGCGTCAATTAATGGTTTTAATTTTGCTTCGTCTTTAATCATGTATTCAACATTAGAACGAATTGTGAAACGGATATAACCGTCAGCAAATTTATCGCCTATATCACATAACTTACGTAATGTGTAGATATCTAAAATACGTTGTGTTGCACACTTTACAGTCCACAATTTATCATTGTTTTTTGATACGTGTAATAAAACACCTGGTTGTGGATCTTCATGATACTTCCACTGTCCAAAGTTTTTACGCATTGTTGGGTGCATGTACTGGAATCCATCAGGACAACCAGACTCAATAGGCGAGCGCATTTCAACTTGAGCCATTTAAAATCTCCTAAATACTTTAATTAATTTTTCGTGAGAAAAACTGCGATTAACTCGCAGCTTCCATTTTATTGTTGAACCAAGCTTCAGCTTCTTCATCCCAACCATCCATACGGATGTATGAGCTTTGACGTGGGCTGCCGATCATATTTGGATCAACGTCTACACCAACACCCTCAAGGAAGTTAACTAAACCGATGCGTTCAATCATTTCACCAGTACGTTCATGCTCAAGACCATTTTCAGCCCAGAAATCAATAATTTCTTCAGCTAATTCTACGATTTTTTCGTAGTCTTCATCTGATTCCATTTTCCAGAAAGGCACAACAACAGTACCCATCATGTCACCGATTTTCAGTGTACGTTTACCACCGATAAGGATAGTAACACCATGATCATCACCAGGAGATAAAGCTTTAGTCATAACATTTAAGCAATGCATACAACGAACACAGTTACGATTATCAACTGTTAATTCATCACTGTCAGACAATGTCATACAATCAGTAGGGCAACGTGAAGTTACGTTATCGATAACGTATTGACGACCTTTTTTAGCGATGAAGTTTTTAACTTCAGCTTGATCTACTTTCATGTCATCACGCCATGTACCAATCACAGCAAAATCAGAACGCTCAATTGCATTTTGGCAATCATTTGGACAACCAGAGATTTTGAATTTGAATTTATAAGGAAGAGCAGGACGATGAACATCATCAGTAAAGTTATTTACTAACATACGTTGTAATTTATGTTCGTTAGCACACGATTGTTCACATCGTGCAGCACCAACACAAGACATAGCAGTACGAACACACGGTCCAGCACCACCAAGATCCCAACCGTAATCATTGATTTCATCAAAGAAATGTTGGACGTTTTCTGTATCAGTACCGATGAACATAATGTTACCAGTTTGACCGTGGAATGTGACTAGACCAGAACCGTATTTTTCCCAGCTATCACCTAACTGACGTAACATACCAGTTGTGTAGTAGTTACCAGGAGTTGGTTGTACACGTAATGTGTGAAATTCTTTAGAAGCTTGGAAAGCATCAGCTACTTCAGAGAAACGTGGGATAATACCACCACCATAACCAAACACACTGACGGTACCACCTTTCCAGTAACCTTTACGTGTTTCATATGAATGCTCTAATTGACCCAATAGTGAATTAGCCATTTCATTAATTCTTTTTTCTGGATGATCATCACGTAGACGTTTGAAACCAGAAATAAAACTAGGCCATGGGCCGTTTTCTAATTCATCTAACATTGGCGTATCAAATTGTTTGGCCATTTTTTTCTCCTTAGTGGAAGGGGATGTTCCCGATCCTGCCGGCTATTAAATTTAAATGTATTAATAAATCGTTAAAATTTATTAACTGTTTCTCTTCTTAACTTTACATTGCAATGGAAAGACAATTAAGTCGTACTTTCCTGAATTCGAAGGAGTTTAGGTCGCGAAACGGGTGTTGAGAACCGTACCAAAGGGGGGTAGCTGTCTAATACTCTATCCAATATGGGATAGGCGTATCTGAGCATTTTGCACCTCATAAATTCTATTTGGCCTAAAATAAAAAAATAAACTTTATAAAAACAACAGCTTACTATTAACTTTTAATTTTAATTCGATACTATCCTCAAGTTGTTATTTAGCTATTGCGCGATTTCAGGAATAATTTGATTTTTACTAGTATTTAATAAAATTATTAATTATCTAGTAATATACTAATAATGGAACACTGTATTTAACAGTTGCAGTCAATTATTTAGTGTGATTATAAACAGACAAAAGCAGTACTTATATATGAGTTTAGGACTATTGCACAACACCGAACAGTTTGATTTAACTAATGATGTTGCATACCAGAGTTGGCGACACCAGAAATTGTCAAGTTACCCAGCAACGGCTACTGATTTATTGGTAACAATTAATGACTTAAATTTTTTAAGTGATATTGAAATTGCTAATATTAAAAACTGTTTAGACAAATTTAATATGGTTGTATATTCCCTAAAAAATATCCGGGATGTTACTGCGACAGAATTGTGTCATTTTGCAAATCAGTTAGGACTAAATCGTATTGATGGTAATTTATGTTCGGGTGTTGAAAATGTTAGTACGGTAAAAGTTGTTGAATCGGGAAGAAACAAAGGATATATACCCTATACCAATAAACCGATAAGTTGGCATACTGACGGCTATTATAATCCAACCGATAAAACAGTGAGGAGTTTTGTGCTGCATTGTGCACAAGCCGCTGCTAGTGGCGGTGATAATAATTTAATTGATCCAGAAATTGTCTATATAGTGTTACGGGATGAAAATCCGGACTTTATCTCGGCACTGATGGCGAATGATGTGATGACGATACCGGAAAACATTGAAAATGGCGTTGAAATTCGTGGACGGCAAGCTGGTCCGGTATTTTCTATAGATAGTATGAGTGGCAAACTGCATATGCGCTATACAGCACGGAGCCGTAGTATCGAGTGGACACAGTCGTTAATTGTGCAACAGGCAATCGATGCAATTAAATCCCTATTTGATTCTAAGTCTGGGTATATTTTTAAATATAAGTTAACAGCTGGGCAGGGCTTACTTTGTAATAATGTATTACATAACCGCACCGCTTTTGATGATATTGGTAGTATTGGAAATAGAGAGCTACTTCGAGCACGTTATTACGACCGTGTGTAGCCTTGCTAAAGAGTAATTAATAGAGAGAAATACAAATATGTTGTGGTTAAGTGAAGTGTTATTACAGAATCACCAGTTGGAAAACTTTGAGCAATTAACAAAAGTGATTCAACAGCGTGCTAAAGATGGTGAGATATTTTTTCAAATGGATGTTAAACCACCATTTTTAGATACCCCCACTAATTGGGAGGAAAAATTAGAAGCGATATTTACCAGTGTGCGGCCCTTATGATGTATTGGGAAGAGGAAAAGAAATCCAAACCTGAATTTCAGGTTCCTGATGATGTGCAGGACTTGATTTTTAAAATAAAATGCAAAGCAGTGCCGCTGGATCATGCCCAATCATTATCGAATGCCTTGTGTTCTGCATTGCCTTGGTTAGCGCAGGAGCCGTTGGCTGGAATACATCTAATTCATGCTGCTGAATCTGGAAATGGTTGGATTCGACCTGAAATTGCTGAAAATGAGGTCCTGTATTTATCGAAAAGAACGAAATTACAGCTTCGATTACCTAAAATTAGGCTAATTGATGCCCAAAAGCTCCAAGGTACAACAATAACAGTTGACGGCTATGAGCTTGATATTAGAGAATCCGCACCTAGAAAATTAACCAAGTCTCCAATTGTGTTTTCACGTTATGTGATAACAGAGAATGACGATGAAACCGCTTTTTTGAAAAAAGCGCAACAACAAATGTCGGAGCTTGGAATTACGGTGCGTAAAATGATGTGTGGTAAATACCACCAACATCAGCTGGCTTCGGGAGTCATGGCGACTCGCAGTTTAATGGTTGCCGACTTGGCACCAGAAGAATCCGTGTTATTACAGCAGCAGGGCTTAGGGTCAGGCAGGATAGTTGGATGTGGGTTATTTATGGCTCATAAAGGAATTATTGCAGTTGATGCAGAATCCGAAAAAGTACAAACAAAAGATTTTTAACGCTGTAATTTGTTATTGAAATTGCACTAATTTTAAGAAATTTAAAGTAAATAAAGTAAGGAGTATTATATATATGCCAACATTAGAAGCAGAAGGTACAACAGTAGAAGTAACTGATAATGGTTTTTTAGTCGAATATAACGACTGGACTGAAGCATTAGGCGCAAAAATCGCAGTTCAAGAAGGCGTTGAAATGACTGAAGAGCATTGGGATGTCGTTCGATATTTACGTGATGAGCATGCTGAAAGCCCCGGTACTGAGCCAAATGAACGTAACATCACTAAAGATATGGGTAAGAAATGGGGTAAAAAAATCAACTCTAAATACATGTACGATTTATTCCCAGGTATGCCATCGAAGCAAGGCCGTAAAATCGGTGGAATGCCACAAAGCACCCGTAAAGGTGGTTATTAATCACACATTCTAAATAAGTATTTGTTGATATAGACCTAATGGGGTATTTCAGCATGATTATGGGCTTGATAAAGTCATGCTCATACAAAAATTTAGATACAATTTTAGCCCATGTCTACAGAAGTTTAATTGCTAAACTATAATTGTAGGTATGTAATATGAGGACGTTGGTTATGAGTAGTAAACAAGATGTAATTAAAGAAATGATAGCAATGCAAAAGAAATTTATTGATTTTGAGCATAAAGAAGGCGTTAATATGAAAGATTATTACACACCTAAGTCAGGGCATGTGTTAGATCAGTATCGTGATCAATATCAAGTATTGGCAACAAAATTATTGGAAATGGCTCATGAAGAAGTAGGTTCTCAAGCTTAGATCAGCTTGGTAACGTGATAAAAAGGCCGCTTTTTAGCGGCCTTTTTTATAACTGTTATATATCGGCCCACATTCTAAGTAAGTTTGCATAGCTGTTATTGATGCGTGTTGTTATTTCTGAGTTTGGGTTTTCGAGTAGTGATTGATCTCGCGATTGTCCTAACTCGTATAATAAAGCCCGTTGTTCAACGGATCTAACCATACTCTGAACCCATGTAACGGCGACTAGCCTCTCACCAGCCGTGATTGGATTAACATGATGGATACTCGACGATGGATAAAGCACTGCATCACCGGCGTTTAGCTTGATGTGTTGTTGGCCAAATTCATTGTTTATTACCAACTCTCCACCTTCATAGTCCGACGGTGGGTTTAGAAAAATAGTGATAGAAATGTCTGAGCGGTAGCGTTGTCCCTGACTGCCCATGATAGGATCATCAATATGATCACCATAAGCCATGCCTTCGGTATATTTTGCATAAAAAGGTGTTGCAACGTTTTTGGGGAAAGTAGCAGCTATATATAGAGTATGTTTAACCAGACTGTTCATAACAATATTGTTCAGTTGGTTTAAAACAGGATTGCTCGCTGAAATTTCCTGGTTTTGCTTAACCGTTTCGGCCATTTTCCCTGCGGAAAGCTTGCCATCGATAAACTCAGCATCGCTAAGGATATTTTGAATTGCATTAAGTTGCTGTTGACTTAATAAGTTGGGTATTTGTATTAACATAAAGTTTGTCTTGTTCAAATTTTAAGAGAATTAGAATTGTAATTTACTGAGGTTTTAAATGAAATTAAAAATTTATATTGATGATAAACAAATTCCTGTCAACATACCCGATGAAGTGCTATACGGCGCAAAAGAGTTTTTTAATAAAATGAATTTGGACATGGATAAAGGTTGGCAAATGAGCCGTAGTTGGGTTGAAAATCCGAACAAGGTTCAACGTTGCCAAATAGCGGCAGATAAAATTATGGGGGCAGTGCATAGCGAAAACCAAAATCTATTGCAGATGATGTCAGGATTTATTTTACATACTTTACCTGATGTTGTTGATGTCCATATTGATGGTAATGGCGAGATGATGGAAACTGAACTGGTATTATCAAACGGTACCCGTTTATCAGATACTCTTTAACTAGAATATATTATTTGTAAGTAATTAGAGTAAATTCATGGCTGATTTATTTAGTGTTACAGCACCACTGAGAATTCAAGTAGCTAAAAAAAATCTCTATGTTATTGCTGAATGTTATCCTCATCCGCGTGGTTTAGTTTATCTTGATTTGTACTGGAATGAACTGATCACTACAAGTAATGCTTGTATTCATTTAATTGAAGCCGAGCTTAAGGGCGAGGGACCATGGAAAATAGCAAACAATGTAATCCATGTTTTGGGATGTCATGGTACAAACGCTGAGTTAGCAGCTGACCATGCAAACTGGCTTGATTACTGCCAAGTAACAAACTTGGAGCATTCGCGTACAATCTTAAATTCTACACTATTAGAAATTGGGGTAGAGCAACAATATTTACATAATAGTAAAATTGTTTATTTAGATGTTAATAACTCATCAAAATAATATTTTTGCCAGAAAAATAAAGAGCTGGATTTTGTGTAATACATAATATTGATACCAGGAAATTCTAAAGTAGCTGTTCTATATTTTCCTGGTTTGTTTTTATACGATGCACCTATTTTATTTCCTGGTTTTTCCTGACTTAGTGCTATTTTAATAGAGTCATTATCAATTCCAGCATCTTCAAATAAGACTTCTAGTCGATAAAGATCATCTTCAGAATAGATTACAATAACATCGAGTTGTTTTTCCTTATTGACCATAAGGGCAGCCCAGTCGGGTTTATTATCGCCATTAAAATCATCTTCCACTGTCCAAGGTTTTGGTGAGTCGCCACGCTGTAATAAATGTCGACGCATAAAACCAAATAGTTTACCGGTTGGTGGATGATATTCAGGATGAGTTGCATCAAGTAATTTTTGAGCATATTCCGGAATATTGAAGTCATCTTCAAAATTAATTTCTTCGGGTTCTGAATATTCTTCTTCATCATCGTAGACATCCGATTCGCTGTAATTTGAATCTGGATTTTTTTGAATTGGCGCTAGCAGATCGGGATCATTTAACAATTCATCAATTGTCATTGCAGCTTGATCGTCAGTTAAGCTCGGATATTTTGATACTTGTGGAATTGCATTTTCTGGAATTGTAGTTGCAGGTTGTTTAGCGATCTGTTTTTTTGATTCGGGGACATTAAGTTCAGGTGGTTTTGTCTCAGGTATTAAAGTCGTCTTGCTAGTTTCTGTATTATTAGTTACTGGCGATGTAGCGGTAGTAACATTAGATTCTGGTAATTTTTGTGAGTAAGCAGAGCCAGGAAATAAAGCGATTGAAGTTACTAATAAAAGTGAAGTGAAATAATTATTGTTGATTTTGGTCATTTTAATTAGTTTATAAATTATACGCTGTAAAGAAACTGGATAGATTAGCATTGATTAAATTTTATACTAGTTAGGGTATAACTTAAATTTAACTTTAATACTATTAAGTAAAGCACAGTACAATTGATTGTAGTAGTGTTTAATTAACCTAATGTGTAACAGTACACGATATATCTTTGAAAAACACATTTTATTTAATGTTTAAAATAAAAACTTTATAAAAGACATAGATTTGGGTTAGATTGATTACTAATTAGGTTACGACTAAAAACACTGGTGGAGAGAAGGGTATGACAAAAAAACAATTACAATATGGCGTAATAAGCGTTGGTGTTTTGATATTACTAATGTTGGTATTTAGTAATTTTGGTAGTAATGGCGCATTATCATCTAATGAGTCCGTGCAACTGAGTTCTAAACAAATTCAACGTTCTATAAATCGAGCATTTCCGTTAACGCATTCAAATACTCGTGTTAATATGAAATTAAAAAATCCCAAAGTTATTTTAAAAGAGGGGTGGGAACATGTTGCTATTGATCTCGATTTGAATATGTCTGTTAAAAAAAGGCGGGGCAATAGGAGCATTTATCGTCCTACCTATAATGGTAAAGTGACGTTATCAGGATCTCTTGCTTATTCGCCTACAACAGGTAATATTTTACTGAATAAAATTAAGTTACGAATTTTGAATTCTAAAAAAATTAACACCAAGGACATTGCTCAAATAGAGAAGACTTTAGTCACCGTCTTACAACGAAAATTAAATCGTAATCCAATTTATCGATTAAAAGGCAAGCAGTTTAAGTATGAGTTAAATAAAATGGAGTTGAGTAATATTGAAATTAATAAAAACAATATTAATATAGAGTTGGCCTTAAAATAAAATGCTTAACCGGCAAGCAAGTATAATTGTTACAAATCAAATTTGATACCTTGGGCTAATGGTAACTCATTACCCCAGTTTGAGGTGTTCGTTTGGCGACGCATATATTGTTTCCAACTATCGGATCCTGCTTCACGACCACCACCGGTGTCTTTTTCTCCCCCAAAAGCACCTCCGATTTCTGCGCCGGATGTTCCAATATTAACATTGGCAATACCGCAATCACTGCCATTAACCGATAAAAATAACTCCGCTGTTTTTACATTATTGGTAAATATTGCAGATGATAAACCCTGTGAAACTTCATTTTGCATTGCGATAGCATCCGCTAGGCTTTGATATGGCATGACATACAGGATTGGTGCAAATGTTTCTTGTAGCACTGAACTGCAGTCATGCGTTAAAGCGACAATACTGGGTTCAACATAAAATCCTTTTGTGTCGATGGTTTTACCACCATAGAGTATTTCACCATTTTCGTTTTTGATATTTTTAATGGTATCAACAAAGTTTTCGACCGCTTGTGCATTAATCAATGGTCCAACCAAAGTAGTATTATCGAGTGGATCGCCGATGCGTAATTGCTGGTAGGCTGCAATTAATTTTTTTATAACTAACGAATAGATACTGTAATGAATAAATAATCGGCGGGTGCTAGTACAGCGTTGGCCACTGGTTCCTGCTGCACCAAATACAATCGCAGGAATCGCTAAATTAAGATCGGCAGTTTCATCTAATATAATGGCGTTATTGCCGCTTAACTCCAATAAGCTGCGGCCTAATCGGTTGGCAACAATCGAGTTGACTCGACGTCCGGTTTTAGTTGAACCGGTAAATGAAATGAGATTGACGCGTTTGTCTGCCACAAAAAGTTCAGCATCTTTGGTATTATTACTGATGAACAAGGCAAATAGCCCATTGTAACCCATGTCGTCCATGACTTTATTGCATAGGTGTTGAATTGCTATTGCGCATAACGGAACTTGAGATGAAGGCTTCCAAATGACGGTGTTTCCACAAATACAGGCTATAAAAGCATTCCAGGCCCACACGGCCATCGGAAAATTAAATGCACTGATGACTCCAACAATACCCAGTGGATGCCACTGTTCATACATGCGGTGAAAGGGACGTTCTGAATGCATGGTTTTACCGTACAACATTCGCGATTGTCCCACTGCAAAATCAGCGATATCAATCATTTCTTGAACTTCACCATCACCTTCTTGTTTTATTTTGCCCATCTCTAGTGAAATTAGCGAACCTAAACTGTCTTTATGCAATCGTAACTCATTGGCAATGTTTCGAATAAGATCACCACGGCGTGGGGCAGGTTGGCTACGCCAAAACAGTTGTGCTTGTTGGCTTGATTTTAAAATAGTTTCATAATTTTTTTGTGTTGCACAAGAAACGGACGCAATGGATTTCTCTGTGGCGGGGTTGATTGACTCAATGACACTATCGCTATCCAACCACTCGGGACCAGAACAAGCACCTAAATTTTGGGATTCAATTTTTAATTTTTTTAATAGCGACATTGATTTTAACTCTCAATTTTAATTATTAGGACTAAAAAATAATTAAGTGATTTTATTTTAATTTGATATTAGCCTAATCCATAGACTAACATTTAAATTAGAATACCTGTTATGAATAATAACAACCAAATCGATTTTCTAAAATATCGTCTAATAAAAAGCTTTCCTGAGTAATAAAGCCTTTATATTGTTCAATATTGTTTAATACTAAATCAATAACACTACAAATTCCTGCGGCCGTTGTTATTTGAATTGCTGACCAATTATGATTATTTATTTCCTTTGGGTAAACTTTCTTTACATAATTTTCTTCGATTAATACTTTGTGTTTATACCCAATGACTGAGACATAAATCAAGACAACATCTTGTTTTGTTTTGGGTACTGCATTTTCTAATATTCGTTTTAATGTATCTCGGTCTTTATTTAATTTTAAATCATTCATTAATAATTTTATTTGCTCACAGTGCCCAGGGTAACGAATGGTTTTGTAATTCATATTAATAATTTTGTCTTTGTAGGTGTCAGCTAAGGTGCCAAGTCCTCCGGAGGTATTAAATGCTTCATAAATTAAGCCATCGACCGAAATTGTTTCATATCCTTCGAGTGGTAATAGTGAGGTTAATTCACCATCTTCAATGCCATAACAGGTATTACCGTATTCGTTGATAAGTCCGTCTGTGGACCAAGTTAATGAATATTTAAGTGCATTATTCGGATTGATGGGTAAGGCTCCGACACGCATTTTAACAGAGTCCAATGAGTCAAATTTTTTCATTAACGATTGAGCTGCAATACTGATAAATCCAGGTGCGAGTCCACACTGGGGAATAAAAGGGGTGTTACTATTTTGACTTATTTTTTTTACATGATTAGTCACTTCAACGTCTTCGGTTAAATCAAAGTACGCAGTATTGGTTTTGGCAGCTGCATTAGCTACAAATTTATTACAATAAAATGGTAGGCTTGATATTACCGCATCAAAAGTGGTCGACGACATTAATTTTATTAGTTTCTTTTCATCCGTTGCATCAATTGTTATTGCGGATGAATTTTTTAGTGCGTATTTTGTTAATGTTGAGCGAACTTGTTCAATATCAATGTCAGCAAGCTGAACAAAGTATTCGGAACTAGAACTTAACAAACAGGAGATTAATGAACCAATTTTGCCACAACCCAGTATTAAAACATTAAATTTTGTCACGTAATCTCCATTATAATTATTCTAGAAAATACTATACTGGTAAGTATATGCATTAATACTAAATTTTCACTATGTCCGAAAAATATACAGAATTTGCACATTTACTTGTAGATGAATTAACACAACTTGATTCTGATTGGATATTTGACGCCGCTGTTCCAGAAATTGTATCAATAGAAAATCAACAACAGCAGTTGATCAATTTGAACTTAACTCCGTTTCACGTTGTTGTTAATGACGATTTGGCTGGGGAGTATTTTAAAAATGTTGATTCAATCGACGGTTTAATCGATGTTTATCAGCAGATAAACACGAAATTTAAATTTGAATTTGAAATTACGGATTTATTTTCGTCTGTTTCTGATTATGCAAATGAATTTCTTAAACGCGTATTTATAAATGCTCGAAAAAAAATGCAAGCGGATGATGTGAGCCTGATTCTCAATTTCATTAAGGATCTCGATTGTTACACGGCCATAAAATCAATTGAATCTTTACTTTATAGTCACTCTGACTTGGAATTGCTGCGCATAGCAAATAATCAAGGATGGAACGTTCATTTTGATCACGTCGCGATAAGGTGCGGTTCATCTGAAAATGGCAGTGCGAACAAAGTAGCTGAATTATTAATTAATAACTATGGTTATAGTCATCCGGGTATAAATAACGAAGATTATTACTTGTTTGAGGATGGTTGGAGTGCTTATCCTCTCTATAAAATGTTAAAGAATGGGCAAGTATTACGGATATTTGTTGACCAATCAGAAGCAACGCATCCTGAGCAAATTATTCAGCACTGGAACCAGGTGTATGGTTTTACGGCTCATCATTTGGCTTTGAGGTTAACAACAATTGAGTATGGCAAACGCCGGGCAATACCATTACCTGAGATTATAGCGTTAATGACAAACAATGCTCGACAAGTGCTGTCACCTGCGGGTTATTATACCAATGGTTTGTTGAATCAAGTTTTTACTAAACCCGAAAAAGATAAAAAAATACCGACTGAAATATTGGAAAGTAAAAAAGTGGTTCAAGAAAAACTTCCGGATATGTTGATGAATGCGAAGTTGTTGGAAATTGTATCTCGAAAAGAAATGAGTATTGAGTTAGCAAAAAAATATTTTAATCTTTATGATATCGAGTATAACGCTACGGCTGTTTTACACAGCGCAGTGTACTATCAATATTTTTTACCGTCTCAAGCTGCTCACGTGATTAAATCGTCGCTCGAAATTTAAGCGTTGACATTTATTCTATGTTATATAATAAACCCAGTAGCACAATATTTTCAGTTCGGCCGTAAAAATTGAAATAACGTTTTGCACTAAAATTTATTCCATAATTTTCTTTAATTATGAATGCGACGCCAGCTTCAGGATAGAGGGCTGCGGTAAAATCTCTTTTACTATCATTATATCGTAGTAAAAATCCTAACCCTAAATAAACTGTTGCACTGCCCGTAACCGCGCCACCACCTGCGCCAAAATCCAAGGCCAAGTCATCGCCATCGTTGGTCGTTTCTAAAAACGATAAATTAAAATGGCCTACCTTTTCATTGGTTATGCCGAACCCACCAATTGAGGTTATTTTGACATCGCTATCAGTTTGTATGGCTCTTTCTAATGATAAGAAGGTTTTATTAATGCCTTGTCCTATTGCAATAGACGGAGTTAAAGTAATTAATAATAAAAATATAAAGTTGGCTTTAATTTTTGATGGCATATTTTATCCAAAGTTTATTTCTCAAAAGTTAATATCTTCTATCGAAGATACTTAATTATTTCTCAAAAGTTAATATCTTCTATCGAAGATACTTAGGCGAAAACTATCCATGTTGTGGCGATGTATTTTACGCCTTTTTCTAATGTGACACCACGATGTTCATGAGTCCAAAAAGGTGGAAATAATAACAGTTTGCCTTTTTCTGGTGTAATACTCACATCTTGAAATAAAAACTCAGTTGCGCCACCTGGACCGGAGACATCATTTAAATACCATAATGCGACCAATTGTCGACTCATAAAGTCATGACTACCACCATCGATATGCCAATGGTAATGCTCTCCTGGATCCGTTCGTTGGATGGCATAACCACTGTCTTTAAAAGGCCCTTTAAAAAACGGATAGGTTTCTCTAAATTCTCGAATTGCCATTCCGAGGGAATGAAACAAGGCCTTATCGATATCGGTCCAGTGCGGTTTATTACTAACAACTAGATCAGTTGATTTTTTAATGCTTTGATCTTTATTAGCCGTTTGACCGATTCGACCTTCATATTGATCATCTTTATTGTCTTCAAAACGTTTTATCATTTCGGCACAAAGATCAGCGGGCAAGGCATTGTCTTTGGTAAAGATAAAACTATTTTTTTTTACTTCTTTAATACTGGATAATAATTTCGACATCGGTCATGCTTCTTGAGTTTGAAAGAGAGAGTAGGATAATGCTATTACACTAAAATATAAAGGTTATATAGTGTTTAAAGTGTATTATCTTGAATCATCTCTTCAATCGCTGTATTGGCATTGTCACCGTGTTGCTGATAAAGCTCAATGGCCAAATTGGCCACTTTTAACCAATGGGCCTTGTTATTCATTACATGTTCTAAAATTTTTGAGTTGTCATCCGTGTCAACCCAATACTGGTAGGTTTTTAATAATGATGGAAATAATTCTTTACGCATTAACGCAAAATTTGCAAAATAAAAATGCAGACTGGCCGTTTGATTATTTTTGATTAGGCTCGGAATTGTTGATAATGCGTCCGCGATATGATCTCGGACGGCACGTAACATTATTTCTGTTTTACAGCGTGGCAGTGACAGCATTAATTCATGCCACTGTGAATCCAGTACTTCTCCAGCCTTGATTTCACCAATTTCGTGTAATGTAATGGTTTCAATTTCGACCGAAGTCATTTCATGTAGTGCCTGTTCGATGTCATTATCAAAATCATAAAAGGCGAGTGCGCGAGCCATGGCATTTTTGGGTTTGTTCCAACGCCAGGTCTCCAGTTTTTCCCATAACATGCGTCGTAATGATTCGCGTCGGATAAAAATATCAGTGCCATTTGACATAGCAGGGTAGGCAGATAGCTCGCGCGCGTATTCTTTATTGCTTATATAAATATTATAGCCATTAACAACTTTATGCTGTTCTAACTCCCCTAGAAAAAAATGTGGTTTGGCTTGTTGCCCAAGCCCGGCGCTGTAAACATAGCCATTTGGAACTAAATGTTGGTTGATTTTTTCAGTATCAAAAGGATCAACTTCACTATTGTTTATTTCAAGTGAATTAAACTCTTGGTTTTCGAGATCGGACCAGAGGGCTTCACGTTTTACTAGCCATTGTCCAATTTCCGATTGTGGTAGCTTGGAAGAGTAACCAAAGCCTTTTTCCCATCGAAAATATTCTCGCATTTTGAGTAAGTAAATACACAAGGTAAAATTTCCAGCGTATTTAGCATCTGCAATATTACAGTTTTGTTGGATGTTCGATAAAATTAAATTAAAATTAAAAGCCGTACTATTTTGAACTGTCATATTTAAACGCCATTTTATAATTAGACAATAATAAGTATAGATGAACCACGGTGAAACCATACTAAAATAGATGTTCTTTTTATGCTAGCATGGGTCTACTATTAGTGCCACAAAGACCTTTTAGCACTAAGGGTTATAAAATTAAGTTGAAGTAAATAACAGTATATTATGAGGATTACAGAAAGTGCGCGTTAAGAGTCGTTGGTTTAAAAAAGATAAAGAACATTCAATACCGGAAACAGCCGCAGCATTAGCGTTTATTATTTGGCGTATTGGGGCTGCTGGTATTTTGAACTTGGAGAATGAAGATTTTCAAACTGAAAGTAATGAACAACGGCTTAATGTTATCACTGAATTTTTGTGTTTTGTTGCACATATTACTGACCGGCTCACCATTGAATATTACACTGCAGAAGAACGTAATAAATTCATGACTGAATTAGCCATGAAGCTGGCTAAACATTATGAAGACAATAAAATTGATGCTATTGGGCCGGGTAAATATCAGATGGATTTTGTTAAACTATTAAATGATAGAATGTCGTCTTATTCAGAGTTTAATTTTGCCGATGGAGTTCCCAGTTTTCCTATGTTACGTTGCTTTGGCGGGTGTGTGACGGATGTCATGGGCGATCGAGCCAGTAAATGGATAACGACTCAAATCATTGATATTGAGGCACCTGACGCGATTGAGTCATTAATGAAGGCAATGAAGAATTTTTATCCCGAGATTGTAGCAGATTTGAAAAAATAGTTAGATTTAGATCGTTTTAAATCAGGCAATAAAAAAGGCAGGGAAACCTGCCTTTTTTATTGCCTGATTTAAAATCACTAAGGATTTTAAATGCATGTAAAAAGTATACTTTTTACACTATTTAGACCATTTAGCAAAGTTATCAGTGCTTTTACTATGACCATCTTCATAACCAGCAGTATAAGCTTCAGTCACTCGTTGCTCTTCACGTTCAGGGTTATGTAAATAACCGCCTTCCCATCCAAGAATATACTCATCTTGAACATTCATTTCTTCCATTTTAGTTACTGCATCATAATATTCTTGGTTCATGTTTTTTTCCTCTATTTACAACAAGTTATAAAATTAAATTAAAGTGAAATCTTAATAGTTTCAGGTGACTTAAAGTCGTTTTAAGGCCTTACCTGAGTCTAACACTGAGCGAACAAATGTTGCGGCTTCACCCAGAGTTGAATATTTTCCAATGTGCTTTAAACATATCGATGCGGAATATACCAGACTATCGTAAGCAGGCCCAGTTTTTCCGCCTAATGCTGCTTTACCACATACTGCTGCGTATTCTGCCACAGCATGGACATCGTATTCATTCGCAATACTATCTGCTGCTGGATCGGTCTTTTTCATGTCAGTAGGAATGGGGACCGCTCGTGTGGTTTGTTCAATTTGACACTCACTGGGGTCAATTTTAACCATACTTTCAACACCCTTATCATGGTAGCTGTGAATTTTAGCTTCTTGCTTGAGTGACGGTATAATTCCGCCTTCAACGCCACGCACAATAATAGCACTGTCGAAATTTGAGAATCGGGCTAATTCGGCATAAATTGGGGGGTATGCTTTATGAACATAACCGGTCATTAAATGCGTTTTTGATTTTGCACGAATCGGTCCAGTTAAAACTTCGACTGTTGTAATAACAGGACGTTTGACAATACGTTGTCGTAATGACACTAAGTTATGTAAAGCCGGGGTGGATGACTTTTGATCAACATAGGCCCAGCCGAATTTACTGTCAGAAACACGCTTTGCGGCTGCAGCGGGTGTTAAATCTACATCAATACCACAGGCTCTTAGCACCATGCGGTGAGTTACACCGTATTTAGGTCCTACCGACTCTAATCCATGGGAAACAGCGGGTAATCCACATTCAGCGAGTAGTGCTGGTAAGAAAGCTGATACTGGAACACCTCGAGAATAACCATCATAGGGATCAGCAATATCGATTAATTCATCGACATCGGCAGTCTCGACCTTACAAACGTCGTTAATTGCTTGCAATATGCCTTTGTTTTCAGCATCTGTTTCACGCTTCATGCGTAATGCGATCAAAAATACTGCCGCCTGAACATGATCGGCATCCTCGTCGAGGATAGCCGTCATCGCTTGATGCGCTTCATCTAAACTCAGATCCTTACTGTATTCAGGGCCTGTTGCTACTTTTTGGATGCATTGTCGTAATGCATTAGAATTTTTCATAAGTACTTACCACTTTACTAATATTGCACAGCAAGTCTACCGACCCCTAAAAATGCTTTCTATATCCCTATAGAGGGGGATATGTGTTTGCTAAGCAGTTGATTTTATTATTACCTCTAACTTTAGAGATATAACTATATACTAATAGAACGCGCTACTATTCGAACACATAAATATCTTTTAACCATAATTAAATAGTGGTTAATTTTATGATTGAAAATAAAATAATAATGTTTAAATAAATGTAAACATTAGTTACTGGCTAACTGTCTTAGTATAGCCGGTATGACTGATGTGCTTAATATATAAAGGTGAATATAATGGCTGTAGAAGATGACATAGATTATGCAAGTGGGATGTCGGCATTTGAATCAAAACATTTTTCTCAAGCAATGCAGTTTTTAAGTGTCTATGCCGAGCAGGGTCACGCTGAGTCTCAACATCGAGTTGCGATAATGTATCAAAATGGATTGGGCATGGCGCAAAATGATGCGTTTGCATTAAAATGGATGAAGAAAGCTGCAGAACAAGGGCATGCTTTGGCGCAACACGGTCTTGGTTTTATGTATATGGAAGGCGAGTGCGTTGAAAAAAATGCTCAAGAAGCCTTGGTATGGTTTAAAAAAGCCGCGGAACAAGGTTTGGCTGGCTCACAAACCACTATTGCAATGATGTATGAACAAGGCAATGGTATTGATAAAGATCCTGAAGAAGCCAAGAAGTGGTATGCCAAAGCCGGATTCTAATTTTAACTTGGCACTAGCTTAATAGAAGTTTAATAAAAACAGGAAGTATTTATAATTATGCGCCCAGCACATTTAGCGGTCATTCTCGATGAAGAATTTTCTAGTACACATAAAGGTTTTCATACCCCAGTAATGTTATGGGGGGCTCCCGGTGTCGGAAAGTCTCAAATCATTCTTGAGATTGGTCAGCGTCATGATGCGCCAGTTATTGATATTCGATTATCGCAGATGGAACCGAGTGATTTACGGGGTATTCCATTTCGTGATGGCGATAGAGTAGAGTGGGCAATCCCTTCTTTATTACCGGATGAAAAACGTCATGGCGAAAAAGGAATTTTATTTTTAGATGAAATTACTTCAGCACCACCGAGTGTTTCAGCAGCTGCGTATCAATTAATCCTTGATAGAAAGTTAGGTGATTATAAAGTGCCTGACGGTTGGGCCATTTTTGCAGCGGGTAATCGACAAGGTGATCGGGGTGTTACATTCACAATGCCAGCACCACTTGCCAATCGGTTCTCACATTTTGATGTTGACGTAAACCTCGATGACTGGGTTAGTTGGGCTTATAAAAATAATATAGATGAGCGGATAATTGCTTTTTTACGTTATCGTCCAGAACAATTATTTGAGTTTGATCCGGCCCATAACCCTGTTGCTTTTCCATCGCCTCGCTCGTGGGAATTTGCGCATCGTGCATTGCAGAAATTTATGGATCATCCATCACTATTATTAGGTTCGTTACAAGCTTGTGTTGGTCCTGCTGCAGGTATCGAATTGCATGCTTTTGTTCAAAACCTTGATCAGCTACCTGATCTTGATGCGATTATTCGAGGTGAGTCTGTTTCAACACCAAAAGAAATTGATTTACAATATGCGGTCGCTTCAGCCTTGGTTGGGCGTGCAATCCGCGAAAAAAATTCTGATAACGCACAAACTGTTCACGGTAATATTTTAAATTATGCCGCTTCATTTCCGCAAAAAGAAATGGGGGTCATGTTAGTGTCAGATATGCACCGTGCTATTGGACAAGATTTGTTCTCGGTGCCGCAATTTGCTGACTGGTCTAATACCGTTGCTGATGTTATGTTATACGACATGTAATTTATTTTATATTTTTTGAATACGCCAAATAAATATGTCCGAAAATAACGATAAAAGCGCCGATGTTGAAATAAAATTAAGTGCAGCACGTACTCGTCTTATAATTGATAAACCTTTTCTAGGTGCATTAGTATTAAGGCTGCCTCTGGTTAAAGCTGATCCTAAATGGTGTCGAAGTACTGCAACTGATGCCAAAAAATTCTACTATAACGAAAATTATATTGATGCATTAAGTTTGGCTCAAACTCAATTTGTATTAGCACATGAAGCATTACATTGTGCATTATCACATTTTGCACGACGAGCCCATCGAATTAAAAATACCTGGGATGTAGCCTGTGATTATGCCATCAACCCTTTACTACTTGATGACAATCTCACGCCACCGCCGGGTATTCTGATTGAAGAAAGTTATAAAGGGATGTCAGCGGAAGAAATTTATCCTTTTATCGATGAGAATGAAGATCAGGAACCACATGATCAACATATCTATGATGATGATCAGGATGAACAATCCAACAGTGGTGACGCAGGTACCTCTAAAGGTAAAAAAGACAAGCAAGGTAAGTCTAATACTCAAGATTCAGAGCCCGATGAACCTGATGATCCTAATGAACCGGATAAACAAGAGCCTGAACAAGATTCAGGATCCGGCAAGCAGCAACCGGATGATAGTGAAACAGGTAATACTGAACCTGATACTAAAAAAGATGACAAGGAAAAGCAAAAAGGGCCAAAGCAAGAACCCGGGGACGTTGATGCAGGAGCTGCTCAACCACCACCATTAAGTCATCGTGAACGAGAAGAATTATCAACTCAATGGCAACAACGACTGGCCGGTGCTGCGCAATCGGCAATGCAAGCAGGTAAGCTTGGTGGCGATATGGCGCGCTTGGTTGATTTTATGTTACAACCTCAGTTACCGTGGCGTATGTTATTGGCACGTTACGTAACCTCGATAGCGCGTGATGATTATAACTACTCACGACCATCAACACGGCGCGGTGATCCCGCCATTTTTCCTCGATTGCGAAGTGCTCAAATTAATTTAACCGTCGCATTAGATATTAGTGGTTCGATTACTGACAAGGAAATGTCAGAATTTTTATCTGAAATAAATGCCATCAAAGGCCAAATGCGTGCTCAAGTTACTTTAAATGCGTGTGATTCTGCAATAGTTGAAGGTGGCCCATGGATATATGAAGCCTGGGAAGAGTTTACCTTGCCAGAAAAAATGAAAGGCGGCGGTGGCACCAGTTTTACACCTATTTTTGATTGGGTAGAAACGCTGGATAGAACACCGGATTTGCTTGTTTATTTTACCGATGCCGAAGGCGAGTTTCCAAAAGAAGTCCCCTTATATCCAGTTTTATGGTTAGTTAAAGGTAAGTTACCGATTCCGTGGGGACAGCGGGTTCAATTAAATTAATTTGAGTTATGTAAAGTAGTAGTATTATATGGAACTTATGGAATTATCAAGCGAAGACAATTTTCGGCTTAATATTTTGCTACATCAAAATGCGCTGGCAATTCGTATTGATGAATCAAAAATGGTTGTGTTTGCCTTAACTGAGAAAGGCGAAGCGAAAGTAGCCTTAAACCCAAACTGTCGTGACGACAAGTACATAAAAAAAGTTCGTGAACTAATCAGTAGCCATGTTCTTGGTTCTCCAGGTGGTTATCCTGTGTTTTTGGGGCGGTGGACTCGAATGGGACAAACTAAAGATGAAAGTTTAGAGCAATTATTATTATTGGGTGAACCTGAAGCTGTCGTGGCTGTCGTTCATGCAGCGGGTATCTCGAATGAAATAGCTAAACGAGCCTGGTGGTCAATGCCAACCGCAGAAAATGCACGCAGAATGTTAGAAAAGCAGACGGTTGTTGATGGTGACATGGGTCCAATACTCGCAGAATATCTAATAGAATATTTGCCGTTTGAAGATGATGCTAGAGAAATGATCGATTCGATTCGATTGGTTCTTCAAGGTAAACTAATTGATGAAAAACAAAAAATAGATTTATGGACTAGAGCCAAACGTAAAAATGCTTATTATATTGGTTTCATGTTAACCGTTCCCGATGCACTTCCAGAACCAATTAGTGCCCACCCTGATAATAAAACTATTATTGATTTACTGAAACCGTGTTTAGATAATAACAATACCAGTAATGATTTTAATTATGATCATTACATTGAAATGTTATTAAAAGTCTATAGTTCGAAGGGACAGTCATTATTAAATACTTTGAATTTGGCTATGTTAAAACCGACAAATCAAGACGTTGTTATTATGGCGCTTAATGCTATAAGCCACTATTTTGAATCGGTTAAACCTGAAGTTACGAGCTTTAATACCATCGAAGAAATAAATATTTCGTGTGAACAAATTATTGAAGCTATCCAAAATTCTAACACCACATTTTCAAATGTAATGCAAAAGTCAGAAGAAATAGCGGGTGCTTTATTTTGTGTGTTGTTTTTGTCGTGTTTGTGTGAAGGAATTGTAACCCCGATATTTTCTCGTTCAACGGCTATTGGGTCTGTTATGCGCAAAAAATTACAACCGATTTCAGACCCCATATTAAAGAATTGTAAAAAGATTTGTGCTTGTATTAAATAATTATTGAGTTGGAGAATTTTAATGTCAAATATTGTTATGTATTGTACTGAAACCTGCCCGTTTTGCGAACGAGCTGAAAAGCTGTTAATAAAAAAAGGAGTAGAGTTCGAGAAAAAATTCATTGATTACGATGATGATATAGCCGAAGAAATGCTTACTAAATCAGGTCGTGACACGGTTCCTCAAATTTTTATAGGCGAACGTCATGTTGGCGGCTTTGATGATTTAGTTGAACTTGATATGGATGATGAGTTAGATCCACTTCTTGGAATTAATTAAGTATAACAACCATAAGTAGCTTATTATCTTATAAATAATAAGGTAGCTTATGGGGGATTTACTGGGTTGATAATAATGTTTTATTGTTTGGCGCAGCAAAAGAGTAATTTTTGATTTGTCATTAAGAACAATATTGTTATAAAATAGCGTAATAACAATCAATAAAAGGATAGTATTTATGCTATCAACTAAATCCAGTTTTGTTGTATCACAATCGACCGAACCTTTAGTTGAATATTATAATCGGGTTCGACAGGATTCATTAAATATATGTGAGCCCTTAGAGGTTGAGGATTACAATATTCAAACCATGCCTGAAGTTAGCCCGCCAAAGTGGCATTTGGCACATACTTCTTGGTTTTTTGAAACATTTCTATTAAAACCCTATTTTACACACTATCCTGTTTTTAATTCCAAATTTGAATACTTGTTTAATTCCTACTATGAGCAAGTTGGGACATTTCATCCGCGCACGAAACGTGGAATACTGTCTCGACCAACAGTAGGCACTATTTTTGAATATCGAATTCATGTTGATAATTACATGAATAAGTTAATTGGTACTCAAGCAGTAAAAAACAAACAATCCATTATAGATAAAATAATATTAGGCTTGAATCACGAGCAGCAACATCAAGAATTATTGTATACCGATATATTGCATATTTTTGCGAGTAATCCATTACAGCCTCAATACCGAGACTCAATACCCAATCAATTATCAGATACCGCGAAAATTGCGGACATTAAATGGATTTCATTTGAAGAATCATTATCCGAGTATGGTTTTTCTGAATATGGTTTTCATTATGACAATGAAAAACCCCTGCACAAATATATTACGTCGAAATTTAAAATAGCATCTCGCTTAGTGACTAACTCAGAATATTTAGAGTTTATCACTGATGGTGGTTATCAATCATCACAGTACTGGCTATCCGATGCCTGGAAAGTGATTAAAACGGAGAATTGGCAACAGCCACTGTATTGGCAGTTACAAGATTCTCAATGGTTTGAGATGACGTTATCAGGATTACAGTTATTAGAAATGGATGCACCTGTTGCACATATTAGTTATTATGAAGCAGATGCTTATGCTAATTGGTGTAACAAACGGTTGCCAACAGAGTATGAGTGGGAAAGAGCCGCAAATACTATTCCTATTAACGGAAATCTACGTGATTCAGGTTATTGTCAGCCTGTTGCTGCAAAAAACACTGCTGGGATCCAACAAATGTACGGTGATGTATGGGAATGGACAAAAAGTCCCTATGTTGCATATCCTGGGTTTAAGGTAGAAAGCGGCGCTATTGGCGAATATAATGGCAAGTTCATGAGTAGTCAAATGGTTTTAAAAGGAGGCTCGTGTGTGACGCCTGTGGAACATATACGACGTAGTTACCGTAACTTCTTTTATCCATATGATAGATGGCAGTTCAGTGGTATTCGATTGGCTGTAGATAATTAGAAAAATTTAAATTGGGTGTATTAGAAAATGACGACAAAGAATGATGAATTAAATGATATTCAGTTTTATGATTTTCATCCTAAATTGAATGATTTTTATGGTGAAGTGATCGATGGTTTGAAGAGGGAAAATAAAAAAATCCCTCCAAAATTTTTTTATAATGAAGAAGGTTCAAAAATATTTGATGCAATTTGTGAGTCGCCTGAATATTATCCAACTCGAACAGAAATTGGCATACTACAAGATAATGCAACTGAAATTTCTAAATACATCGATGCGGATTGTTTGTTAATCGAGCCAGGCAGTGGCAGTAGCCAGAAGGTGCGGTTTTTACTCGACACTTTAAAACCATCAGTCTATATGCCGATGGACATATCTAAAGATTATTTAATTCAAATTGCAAGCGACGTGTCAAAAGAATACAGTTGGTTAGATGTGCATGCGGCTTGTATTGATTATACCGATAAAATTAAACTACCTTATAATTTAGATGATGTTCACAAAGTCGCATTTTTTCCAGGTTCTAGTATCGGTAATTTTGAACCCAGTGACGCGGTAGCATTTTTAGAAAATATCGCGGATATCGTGAAACCCGGTGGCGGTATATTAATTGGTGTTGATCTTAAAAAAGATACTGATATCTTAACAGCTGCCTATAATGACTCCGATGGTGCAACAGCCAACTTTAATTTGAATTTATTAACTCGAATAAATGAAGAGCTGGATGCTGATTTTGATTTAAATGGGTTTGAGCATGAAGCATTTTATAATGATAAAAAAAATCGAATTGAGATGCATTTAAAAAGTATTAAAGCTCAAACAGTTTCACTGGGGGAACACAGAATTAAATTTTCAAAGAATGAAACAATTCATACTGAAAATTCTTATAAATATTCGATAACAGAATTTCAAAACTTATTACGTAAAGCAGGTTTTGAACCTTTAAATGTGTGGACTGACGAGAATGACTTATTTAGCGTGCATTATTGCAACCTACCTGTTAACTAACTACGTAAAATACAGCTATTGAGAGTTATAAAAAAAGGGCGCTAAAGCTAAAGCTTGGCGCCCTTAAAAACTACATAATCTGGCAGTATTACTAGAGGAGAGAGATCATAAAGCTGCCTAACTAAATTGTTGCAGTATACGTGCCAATTATTTAAACTTAATAAATACAATAAGTTAGCCTCGGTAAAAGCAATGAAGTCTGCATTCGTCAAAAATATAGCGTCAAAATATCGCGTCTAATAAACCGTCACTATTAAGAATAACGTGTAACATAACAAAAAATATAAGAATCAATTATGACATTAACTCAGTTTCAAGTTTCGACATTACCTCAAATTATATTTGGCAAAGGTACCATAACGCAATTACCCGACAATATTATTCAATTTGGTAAAACGGTATTAATTGTGACTGGTGCGAAGTCATTTTGCGGCACTCAATACTGGCAAGAGTTACAATCTGCGTTTAAAAATTTAAATGTCAATTACACTGTTTTCCATGTCTGTGATGAACCTTCCACTCAATTGATAGATGAAGCGGTTGCTGAATATAAACAACTTGCTGTTGATGTGGTGGTTGGAATTGGCGGCGGCAGTGTTTTAGATGCAGCTAAAGCAATCGCGGGGTTATTGCCATTTGGAAATTCAGTGCTAGATCATTTAGAGGGTGTTGGAAAAGGTCTTGAATATTCTGGACCGGCATTACCATTTATTGCAGTACCAACAACAGCAGGAACAGGCAGTGAAGCAACTAAGAATGCAGTCATTAGTGAACGTGGGCCAAGTGGTTATAAAAAATCATTTCGACATGAAACATTAGTACCTAAAGTTGCGATAGTTGACTCTGAACTATTAAAAAGTTGCTCTGCTGCTCAAATTGCGGCAAATGGAATGGACGCTTTTACGCAATTAATTGAATCCTATGTTTCGATTAAAGCAAATGATTTTACAGATGCGTTAGCATTGGATGGCATCAAAGCAGTTATTGATGGATTTCTATTTGCATGGCAGGGCGGTGATACCGATAAAGCTGTAATAGGTCGAAATAAAATGGCTTACGCTTCTTTAATTTCTGGTATTACTTTAGCTCAAGTTGGACTTGGTTCGGTTCATGGTTTGGCGTCGCCTTTAGGTGCATTTTTTCCTATTCCACATGGAGTCGTGTGTGGTACGTTGTTAGCAGAAGCAACTCAAGTTAACATTAATGCAATGATGCAACGTGACAAAGATAATGTAGCACTAAAAAAATATGCTCAAATAGGTCGTCTTATATCTAAAGAGGAAACTTTAAATGCGCAAGACTCTTTGTCTGAATTAGTTCGACTATTAAACGAATGGACTGTTTTATTGGCGTTACCTACACTATCTCATTATGGTATAGAGCAAAAAGATTTTGATAAAATCATTGGCGAAAGTAGAGGAAGTAGCATGAAAACTAATCCAATAGTATTACTTGATGATGAAATTAAATCTATTTTAAATAAAAGGTTATAAATACCTTCAGTTAAAAACAATTAAGGACGCAAAATGAGCTACAAATGTAGCCATTTTGAACGGAACTTTTTTTGTTCATCTGATGCATTTGAATTAATCGATAATACGCAAGTGTCTAAATCAGGTGATTGTAAACATACCTCCAATTTTAATAGCTCGTCGCGTCGAAAAACACAAATTTCAATCTTGTCATTTGGTTGAAATTCGGACAATAAACTATTTAAGTTTGAATTCGTTATTTTTAAACCATCGAATGAGACAAGCTCATCACCCGCTGACAGGCCTGCAAGTTGTGCACAACTGTGATTCAAAACTTGTTGTATTATTGCTCGGCTATTTGATGATTTAGTCCGTATCCCTAGGGAGACTTTATTGATAGAGTCGGTTTTTACTTGTTTGCCGCCAAGATCAGTTTGACTTTCCGCCGCTCTAAAATGTATGTCTATACCGGCATGTTTGAATAATTCTTTTAACGGAAGATCTTCGGTACCGTATAAATATTGATTAAAAAATGAAGTGAAATCAATGTCAGTTAATTTAGAGATTATTTCTTCAATTTCAGTCTCTTTAAGACCAATATTCTTTTTACCGTATTCAAGCCATAAATGCTTCATGATATTGTCTAACGACAATGTATTATTGGTTTTGAGGCGAATGGTTAAATCAAGTGATAATGCGATTAATGTACCTTTAGTATAATAACTTACAATAGCATTTGGAGCATTTTCATCTTGTTTATAAAATTTAGTCCAAGCATCGAAACTGGAGTCTGCAACGGATTGAGTGAATCTGCCATATTGTCGCAATACTCGTGTAATTGTTTGGCTGAGTAATTCAAGATAGCTTTCAGTGCTTATAACACCTGAACGTGCCAGTGCTAATTCGTCGTAATACGACGTTATACCTTCAAAGGCCCAAAGTTGCTGGGTATAAACTTCAGAGTCTAGGTTATAGGGTAAATACGCTGCGGGTTTTATTCTTTTGACATTCCAGGTATGAAAATACTCATGACTGCACAGTGCTAAAAACTGTCGGTATTCTTTAGTTATTTCTAATTTATTAGTATTAATTAAATCTTTTCTAGAGCAAACTAAACTGGTTGAGGCTCGATGTTCTAAGCCACCATAGCCATTGCTGACAACCATGGTTAAAAATAAGTAACGATTTATATCAGGAAATTCTCCAAATAATTCGATGTGCGTATTACATATTTTAGTGAGTTGTTCTGCTAATAATGTTTGATCGGTACAGTGTCGACCCGTAATAACCATTTCATGTTCTATGTTATTAGGCTTAAATTTAATGACCGTAAACTCTCCCATTTCGACGGGATGATCGATTAATTCGTCATAATTAGGAGCATGGTATAACCCAAAGTCATAATTATCTGACGAGCTGCTTGCTAGAGTAGTAGCAACTTGCCAATTTTTATAATACGGTTTTTCAGGTTTAATTAACTCAACAGAACAGGGCATATCTTCATAACCCTGCACCATTAAGAATAGACTGGTGCCATTAAAAAATGCATGAGAGGTATCAAGGTGTGCCGAACGGACAGAAAGATCAAAGGCATAAACGCTATAGTGAATAATAATTTCAGATGATGATTTTTCACATAGCCAAGTATTTTTATTTATTTTCTTGAGATTTAAATTACCGGAATCATTTTCAGCTCGGATTTCAGTTATATTTCTAGCGAAATCACGAATCATGTAACTACCGGGAATCCAATTAGGCAGAGAAAGAGTCTGACCTTCAGGGTTTGGTTTACTTATTGAACAGCTAACTTCAAATAGGTGAGCTTCAGGATTTTTGCATTTAACAGTGTATTTAATCTGGAATGTATTTTTTATCATTATTGTAATAGTTGAACCTTTATACCCATTTTACTGGTAAGTTGTTGTCGTTCTTCAATTGTATTCGTATCGCCGAGATATAAAGAGTTTATTGCATTACCTAAACTAATCCACTGATTTATCTTACCTTGAACTTTTATTTGTAGACTCTCATCGCTTAAGGTCGTGACGTCAAGTGCGTTTAATTCTAAGTTAGCATTATTTGTGGCATCTTTAGAATCATTTTGTGATGGTCTAATAGTTAACGTTAATTCATTATTTGTGTTATGAATTTTGGTATAAATTTGAAAATTTTCAGTCACTTGAACTGCTTTTACTTTTTCTACTAGTTCACCATTGTTTAGTGTCTCACGAACTCGTTTTGAATATGTTATCCCATAATTAATTTTAGTCCAAGTATTTGTTCCAACTTGTATACTTCTCGTATTTCGATTATTAACAGCCTGCATATTCATTGATATTGAGATGATTAGTTGGATATAATCAAGGCGATCCAAATCTCCAATAATTACAATTATTTCGTCAAAATTGGTTTTTCGTGATCGTACTGTAATGGTCTTATCTTGATAAGTAATTTCACCGTCTTTTGCCAAGTGAGGCATAAGGTAGGGCACGATATCTTTTGCTAAGCGGTGTTTTAATTGAATTGTTGTTACATCAAATTCCTCAAGACTAAATGTATAACTTGGTACCGATAAAATAAAAAATAATAATAAGTACTTCATTAGATATTTAATCTGTATAAATTACTATCTCGCACTCCGTGTTCCCAAGCCTCATTAAATTGTCGAGTTAACTCCAAATTTCTTCTTTTGTTATTGTATTCGATTACGCTTTCGTATCGATCGGATAATTCGCGGTAGATAACGCCTGTGTCATCAACTAATGTCACGTCATTATTAAGATGATGATATTCTTTGTTTAATACTCGGATGGTTATGCAGCTAGATAACCGACGCGATAAATCTAATATCTGATGTTTTTCAGTTAGAAATTCATCTATCGAATAAATTAAAATTTTAAAATCAAAATTAGAATTACCAACGATGCAGGATCGTGCGGCATTCAGAAAATCTGAATTATTTGTCAATCGAGCATCCATTTTTCTCGATGTGATTTTAATTGTTTGTGACGCTTGAGAAACCATGTTTATTATATGCGAACGAAGCCCAGTACTGGTGTCGACTGTTATAACGTCCTGATTCTCACCAAGTTTAGGATTATTTTTCATATATAAGCTTTTATTTTAGAGTTTTGTGCATAGCTTGATGTTCTATTCCTGCTTCAAGGAACGTATCACCATTTGTCCTGAATCCTAGCTTTATATAAAATTGCATTGCAGAAATTTGAGAGGATAATTGTATTGTTGCTATGTTATGTGTCTGGGCATCATCACAAATAGTAGAGACCAATAAGCTGCCAACCCCTTGATTACGCCATGGTTTTAATACAGCAACTCTACCGAGTTTTCCTGACGGAAATAATCTGGCGTAGGCAATAATGTCATCGGCTTTTGTGAAAGTAAGGTAGTGGTAAGCAGAGTAGTCTTGACCATCCCATTCTAGATCTTTAGGTATATTTTGTTCTTTTACAAATACGCAGTTTCTAATGAAACTAATTTCATTAGAATAATCCTCGAAATTGACGCATTTTACATTCACTGGAACAACATAAATTCATAATTACATTTAAATAGTCGCAAAAATACTCCTCCATCGATAGCAAGCAGGACTGACTCAATCGAGAAGTATTATAAAGCTATATTTCTTTAGCTAATTTACTTGCTAATCCTAGATAACTGGCGGGTGTTAATTCTTTTAGACGTTTTTTTGCATCAGCCGGGATATCTAATTTATCAACAAAGGCTATCATTTGTTTTGCATCAAGCCGATGACCGCGGGTAAGATCTTTTAATTTTTCATAGGGGTTTTCAATACCATAACGGCGCATCACAGTTTGTATTGGTTCAGCTAAAACTTCCCAGTTATTATCAAGGTCGGCTAAAAGTTTTTCTTCATTGACCTCTAATTTACTGATGCCGCGTTTTGTCGATTGATATGCTATTAAACAATGGCCAAGCCCTACACCCAGGTTGCGCATAACAGTCGAGTCGGACAAATCGCGTTGCATACGTGACTTTGTTAATTTATTTGATAGATGATTAAATATAGCATTTGCGATGCCAAGATTTCCTTCTGAATTTTCAAAGTCAATTGGATTAACTTTGTGTGGCATCGTCGAGGATCCAACCTCACCTTCAATTGTTTTTTGTTTAAAGTAGGCCATGGATATATAAGTCCATACATCGACATTGAAGTCATTCAAAATATTATTATATTGCGATAGAGTATTAAAAAACTCTGCTATATAGTCATGAGGTTCAATTTGAGTAGTGTAGGGATTCCAACTTAAGCCCATACCTGTTACAAACTCTTCACAAATTTGAACCCAGTTTAGATCGGGGTAGGCTGATAAATGTGCATTGTAGTTACCAACGGCGCCATTTAATTTTCCAAATATTGGTGAGTCATTTAAACATTTTCTTTGCCGATCTAATCGATAGACAAAATTGGCCATTTCTTTACCCACTGTAGTTGGACTGGCTGGTTGTCCGTGAGTATGCGATAGCATTGGTATATCAGCATATTTATAGGCAAGTTCACGAATATTATCGGTAACTTCACTGATTACGGGCAGTAACACTAAGTCACGTGCATCGCGTAACATTAAAGCATAGGCTAAATTATTAATATCTTCGGATGTTAATGCAAAATGAAAAAACTCGATTACTTTAAGAATTTCTTTATTATTGATTATCTTTTCACGTAATAAATATTCAACTGCTTTTACATCGTGATTCGTTGTGCGTTCAATGTTTTTAACTTGATAAGCGTCATCTTCTGAAAAATCATCGACCAGACTGTCTAATAAATCATTAGCCTCTTTACTAAATGCGGGTAGTTCAGCTATGTCGGAGATTTTAGAAAGATGCTGTAACCAGCGAACTTCAATCATCACACGGTATTTAATTAAACCATATTCGCTAAAAATTGGACGAAGTGCCATTGTTTTTGGTCCATAGCGACCATCAACCGGGGATATAGCAGTAAGTTCAGCAAGTTTCATAGTATTGTCTTCTTTTTTGTTTATGTTTATTTAATATGTAATTTTACTGCCGCCTTGTTAACTTCAAATAATTAAGTTAAAAAAGTAAGCTGTGCATACGTTTAAGTGATGTTAATATCAATCGGACATAAAACCGGTATAGCCTACTAAAGACGCGCTATTCGCCATCCATGGCCGCTCGACTACTTCAAGGTGAATTGCGAAGCAATAGAGAGCAGCCTGGGCTGCATCCATGAAGTAGACGATCTTTAGTAGGCTATACCGATTTCATATCCTTACATTTGTGCTCGCTATTAGTTAACGGGACAGCAGTGATGTAATTTATATAATAACTAAAGTCAAATTAAATCTAGCAGTTAAGCTGCTAATTGTCGAAGTACGTACTTCAAAATACCACCGTGGCGCATGTATTCAATCTCTTGAGGTGTATCTATGCGAACTTTGGCTTTAAAGGTTTTACTGCCATTATCATCAGTGGCAGTAACAGTGACTTCTTTCGCCTCACCATTTTCTAAGCCTTCAATTGAAAATAACTCTTTGCCCGTTAAACCCAGAGATTTTGCGGTTTCACCTTTAGGGAATTCTAATGGCACAATGCCCATTCCAACCAAGTTCGAACGGTGAATTCGTTCGTAGCTTTCAGCTATTACAGCATTAATTCCAAGTAAACTAGGACCTTTGGCGGCCCAATCGCGTGAAGAACCCGAACCATATTCTTTCCCTGCCAGTATTACTAGAGCGGTATCTTCTGCCTGGTATTTCATGGATGCGTCATAAATACTCATTTCTTCACCACTGGGTTGGAAACAGGTAATGCCACCTTCAGTGCCGGGAGCCAGTAAATTGCGTAATCGAATATTGGCGAAAGTACCGCGCATCATAACTTCATGATTGCCTCGGCGTGAACCGTAGGAATTAAAATCGTTAACATCAACACCGTGATTTTTTAAATACAATCCAGCAGGGCTATCGGCTTTAATCGCACCGGCAGGAGAAATATGATCCGTAGTAACCGAGTCACCTAACAGGGCTAATACTCTGGCATTTTTTATATCGTCTACCGTACCTGGGTTTTTGGACATATTGGTAAAATAGGGAGGGTATTGGATGTAGGTTGATTCATCTGACCAATCAAATAATGTACCTTCTGGCGAACTCAATTTATTCCAGCGTGTTTCGCCTTCGTATACTTTTTTATAGCTTGAAGTAAATTGTTCACGTGTTACATTTTTTTGTACTATTTCTTGTACTTCATGTTGTGATGGCCATATATCTTTTAAAAATACATCATTGCCTTGAGTGTCTTGTCCTAATGGTTCGTTATACAAATCAATATCCATTGTTCCTGCGATAGCATAGGCTACGACTAATGGCGGTGATGCTAAATAATTCATTCTAACTTCAGCATGAACCCGACCTTCAAAATTTCGGTTGCCTGACAGGACTGAGGTTACGGATAGATCGCCGTCTTTTATGGCTTTACTAACAATGGGATTTAATGGGCCGGAGTTACCAATGCAGGTAGTACAGCCATAACCAACAACATTGAAACCTAGATTATCAAGTTCAGAACTTAGGCCTGCGCGATTGAGATATTCGGTGACAACCCGCGAACCCGGTCCGAGCGATGGCTTGACCCACGGCTGAACTTTAAGGCCTAGCTTATTGGCTTTTTGTGCGACTAAACCTGCTCCAATCATGACTGAGGGGTTTGAAGTATTGGTACAAGAAGTAATTGCCGCAATTACAACGGCGCCATCTTTCATCTCAACATTTTGATCATTGATGGTTGTGCTTATAATTTTTGTTTTAGCTTTTCGTTCGGTATTTAAATTTGTTAATGCGGTATTAAACATCGATTTCGATTTTCGTAATTCGACACGATCTTGAGGGCGTTTTGGGCCTGACAAACTGGGCACTACAGTACTAATGTCGAGTTCAATAATATTGGTGTAATCAGCTGGCGGGGTAGACTCTGTGTGGAACATGCCTTGCGCTTTAGCATACGCTTCGGTTAGTTTAACTTGTTCTTCACTGCGGCCACTGAGGCGCATGTAGTTTAAGGTTTCGGCATCGATCGGGAATATGCCACAGGTTGCGCCATACTCTGGAGCCATATTGGCGATTGTGGCACGATCGGCCAAAGGTAGGTGTACCATGCCATCGCCAAAAAACTCAACAAATTTTCCAACGACTCCGTGTTGGCGTAAAATTTCAACAACGGTTAAGACTAAATCTGTTGCGGTTGTTCCTTCGGGTAATTTACCGGTCAGCTTAAAACCCACTACTTGCGGAATTAACATTGACACTGGTTGGCCTAACATAGCGGCCTCAGCTTCAATACCACCAACACCCCAACCGAGTACTCCAAGGCCGTTAATCATGGTGGTATGCGAATCAGTACCAACTAAGGTATCCGGATAGGCTTGTAACACGCCATTATTTTCTTTTTCAAACACAACACGTGCTAAATGTTCCAAATTAACTTGATGAACAATACCGGTGTCGGGTGGTACTACGGCAAAATTTGAAAAGGCTTTTTGTCCCCACTTTAAAAAACTATAGCGTTCTTGGTTACGGCTGTATTCTAAATCTGCATTTAATTCAAAGGCATTAGCTACGCCAGCAACATCTACTTGCACCGAGTGATCAATAACTAGCTCGGCCGGTTGTAGTGGATTAATTTTTTCAGGATCGCCGCCGAGGTCACGCATTGCATCACGCATCGCGGCTAAATCAACAACCGCTGGTACGCCAGTGAAGTCTTGCATTAATACTCGAGCTGGGCGGTATGCTATTTCGATACTGGGTTCGGCTTGCGCATTCCAATTATTCAACGCTTCAATATCACTGGCTGAGACGGTATTATCGTCTTCAAATCGTAATAGGTTTTCTAATAGTATTTTTAATGAGAACGGTAGTCGTTCGCTATTTTTGAGGCTATCTAAGCGATAAATTTCATAATCTTTGCCGTTCACTGATAAAGTTGAACGAGAGTTAAAACTGTTATTTTTATTGCTCATTGAGAATCCTTAATTTTAGTTTGTACCCTCGACTTGTAACCCAAGGGCGGCGATCACGCGATGTTCGGTTTATTTATCGTCTGATCAAATTATTAAACTTCGTGAAGCTTGGTATTAGTTTACTGTTTTTGGAATGTCGGCTTGTAAAATTCTTTTAGCTTCCAAAACAAAGTATTTACGTTTTAACAATAATTGCCATCGTGTTCCACCAACTTGTTGCCATAGTACCGCGGAGCGAATCGCTGATAATAATAAGGCTCTAATTTTATTGGCATTATTGCTTTGGGACAAGAACTTTTCTTCACCTTTTACCATGATTTTTGGTGCCAGAGTACTAATCGTGTTGGCATATATATCAGCCAAATTAGCGAGTACGTTTTCGTGGGTGACGGGATAATGCTCTAATTGTACCTTGACAGCCTCTAATCGAGTGGCGAGCAAATTCAACAGCTTTTTATTCTGGCTTAATTTACGCTCAAGGTGCAATAGTGTCACGACGTAGCGGTTAATATCCGTATTTGATGATTGGCCGGAATTATTTTTGGAATTACTCAATTGGGTCTGAACTGATTCCAGTCCTGAACGAATATTGGTTAAATTACCATATACATCTTGAGTTTTGTCCGGATCATTTTGTAATAAACTAGAAATAATTACCTCAAAATTATGGACATCCATCATACCCGTTTTGGCAACTTGATGAACTAATGAAATACTCTGGTATATGCCAGCGAGTGCGATTGTTCGATCAAATATAGAAAATGTCAAAATGACTCCTAAACTTTATTGTTGGGGTTTTATGCTATTAGGTATTTCAGTGATTATAGCACCACCTAGGCATTCATCGCTTTGATAAAAAACAACCGATTGGCCGGGTGTTACGGCCCACTGGGGTTGGTTGAATATCACGCGGTAATGTCCAGCGGATATTTTGTGTATTTCACACGGTGCATCGTTTTGGCGGTATCGGGTTTTAGCGCTACACTGGTACGGAAACGATGTTGGCTGTTCAGTAATCCAGTGAATATCCTGAGTTTCCAGCCAATCACTTTTAAGCAATGAGTGTTCGCGACCTTGGACGACGACGAGTTTATTGTGCTCCATGTTTTTTTGAGCAACGTACCAAGGTTCATCCGAAAAATCACGTAATCCGCCAATTCCAAGGCCTTGACGTTGACCCAATGTGTAATACATTAAACCGGAATGTTGGGCTATTTTTTGTCCGTGTTCAGTAACAATATCACCAGGCTGGGCGGGCAGGTAGGTCGAAAGGAACTCTTTAAAATTGCGCTCACCAATAAAACAAATACCGGTACTGTCTTTTTTGTTAAAGGTGATTAATTTTTGCTGTTCGGCAATATTCCTAACGTCAGTTTTTTCTAGATTCCCTAGCGGAAAAAGACTGTGGGCCAGTTGATGTTGATTGAGCTCGTGCAAGAAATACGTTTGATCTTTGTTTTTGTCAAAAGATTTATACAAGCGATAAAAACCATCGTGGAATTGAATGCTGGCATAATGTCCAGTTGCTATTTTATCGGCACCTTTAGCTATTGCGTAATCAAGAAATGCTGAAAATTTAATTTCCTTGTTGCACAAAATATCCGGGTTCGGTGTTCGTCCCGCTTTATATTCGGCTAAAAAATGACTAAACACTTTATCCCAATATTCAGTCGAAAAATTGACACCGTGGATATCAATATTTAATGTTTTGCAAACTTGTTTGGCATCACTAAAATCTTCTGCTGCTGTACAATTGTCACTGGTGTCATCTTCTTCCCAATTTTTCATAAAGACACCTTCGACATGGTGCTGGTCTTGTAGTAGCTGGTATGCCGCTACGGAAGAGTCAACGCCACCAGAAATACCGACGATGATGGTTAATTTTTTAAGTACGGTTTCAGGCATGGTCGTTATTTTGCTAGTTCGTCTATTAAAATTGAAAGAGGGTAAGAATTTCCGGCTTTATAATCAGATAAACACTGTAATACCAGTGGGCTACGGCATTTGTGTTGGTTTTTAATTATCTCTTCCTGGGTCATCCACAGTGCCTGTATAATATCAGTATCCAAATCTTGCTTGGTATCATGAGCTAGTACGGTGGCATAAAAACAAAACCGTAAATAGGTACAGTCATTATCGGTACTGTACCATCGGTAGATTCCAGTTAGATACTGCGGTTCAATTGTTCGAGCGGTTTCTTCCTGGGTTTCACGAATGACAGCTGCAATAATTGTTTCGTTTGGCTCTAAATGCCCTGCAGGTTGATTGTATTTAATGCCGGAATCGGTATTTTCTTCAACAAATAAAAATTTATTATCATGCTCAATAATAGCCGCAACAGTAACGTGTGGTGCCCAACTCATCATTATTTATACTCTCATTAATATTGATTGTGTACTTGATATTGTTAATTTTCTAAATGCAGTGTTTGCCACTGGCCCAATGGTAAGTTATCGATATTCCAAGGTCCGATGGAGTATCGAATTAAACGCAGTGTTGGAAATCCAACCGCCGCGGTCATTCGACGGACTTGTCGGTTACGTCCTTCACTAATAGTTAGACTAATCCAGCTGGTCGGAATATTAGCTCGCTGACGGATAGCAGGTTCACGTACCCAAATTTTGGGTTGATCAATTATTACTGCGCGTGCCTTTTTGGTCATACCGTCTTTTAGCTTAATGCCATTGGATAGGTCGTTTAAAGCTTGCTGTGTTGGTACACCTTCGACTTGAACCCAATAGGTTTTTTCCATTTTATGATCGGGATGTGAAATTTTATGTTGTAAAGCACCATTATCCGTTAGCAGTAATAAACCTTCACTGGTTTTATCAAGTCGACCGGCTGGATACACATTTTTAATATTAATGTATTTCGCTAGTGTTATTTGATTACCATCAGGGCTAAATTGGCTAAGCACATCGAATGGTTTATTAAAAAGTATCAATTTTGGCATTTGTTTCAATAACGTCAATTCATTAAATGTAAAAATGTATCAAGGTGCTATTTTAGCATGAAGCACAATTGTTCGATGCTTTTAAGCGTAATAATCAATATATTACTTCCTAAGTTACTGTTGTTTTTGATATTATTACCGGCTTAATCGCGTTTTCAAAGAGAGAAATCATGTCATACGATAAAATTCAAATACCAGCTAACGGCACCAAAATAACAGTCAATTCCGATAATATACTGAAAGTACCTAATGATCCGATAATCCCATTCATCGAAGGTGATGGAATCGGGGTTGATATTACGCCTGTAATGAAATTAGTCACGGACACCGCTGTTTCCAAAGCGTATGGCGATAAACGCAAGATTGCCTGGATGGAAATTTTTGCGGGAGAGAAATCAACCAAGGTGTATGGTGATGATGTGTGGTTGTCTGATGAAACCTTTGATGCAATTAAACAATACGTTGTTTCGATTAAAGGACCATTAACAACCCCCGTAGGCGGTGGTATGCGCTCTTTAAATGTGACTTTACGACAAAATTTGGATTTATTCGTTTGTTTGCGTCCAGTTCGATATTACCAAGGTACTCCAAGTCCGGTTAAAGAACCTGAGAAAACCGATATGGTCATATTCCGTGAAAATTCCGAGGATATCTATGCTGGAATCGAGTGGGCTGCAGGCAGTGATGAAGTTAAAAAGGTCATTAAATTTTTACAAGATGAAATGGGGGTGACTAAAATCCGTTTTCCCGAGACCTCGGGTATTGGGATAAAACCCACATCGAGTGAAGGTACTAAACGTTTGGTTCGAAAAGCCATTCAATACGCGATTGATAATAATCTACCCTCGGTCACTTTGGTTCATAAAGGCAACATCATGAAATTCACCGAAGGGGGTTTCAAAAGCTGGGGATATGAACTGGCGAAAGAGGAGTTTGGTGCCCAAGAAATAAATGGTGGTCCGTGGAGTACATTTAAAAATCCAAATACCGGTGATGAGATTGTTATTAAAGATGTGATTGCAGATGCCTTTTTGCAGCAAATTTTATTACGCCCTGAAGAGTATGATGTGATAGCGACATTAAATTTGAATGGTGATTATATTTCAGATGCTTTAGCAGCCCAAGTCGGTGGAATCGGAATCGCACCTGGCGCAAACTTATCGGATAATATCGCGATGTTTGAAGCCACTCATGGCACCGCGCCTAAATATGCCGGCAAAGATATGGTTAATCCTGGATCGCTAATTTTATCCGCTGAAATGATGTTACGCCACATGGGGTGGACCGAAGCTGCTGATTTAATTATTAACGGGATGTCCGGTGCAATTCAAGCAAAAACAGTGACTTATGATTTACACCGTTTGATGGATGGTGCAGCAACAAAATTAAGCTGTTCGGAATTTGGTGACGCTATTTGTCAAAATATGTAATTAATTGTTCGAATTATTGCTGAATCAAGCGATAGCGTATTTTTATCAGGATCTCGAATTGAATAACAAGACGAGATCCTGATTTTTTATTGAGTTGTGGTTAATACCTCATATTCATGGGGTTTTATATCGACCGCATGCATTCCTTTGGGGCCGGGGGTTGACTCAAAATCTACCGTCTGACCTTTTTTTAATGTTTTGTAACCTTCCATCGTAATTGCAGAAAAGTGAGCAAAAACATCATCTCCACCGGTTTCAGGGGAAATAAAACCGTAACCTTTTGCATTACTAAACCACTTTACAGTGCCAATACTCATACTTGCTAGCCTCCATCCAAATACGTCTACTTAAATGCCGGGTTAAAAGATAAATTATTAAGATTAATATTTATTATTCAAGTACTTATGTATGTCTATCCGATGTAGTAAACTACATTAGACAATTTATTAGATAACTATAGACAAATATTCTAAATATGCCTTTAAAATGATTAAAATTATGACATTTCTTACTAGGCATGAAATAGTGTAATCAGCTAAAATTAAACTATGACGAAAATGATAAGTAATACTAAACAACAAGACGGTGACAGTGGGCCGGAGCATCAAGATGGAGGATTATTGCTTGAAGAAGCAAAACCAAAATTAAAAAAACCACCAATGTATCAAGTTGTGCTGATGAATGACGATTATACACCTATGGATTTTGTTATCTCAATATTAGAAGGCTTTTTTGGCATGAATCGTGAAAGAGCTATTAAAGTAATGTTGAATGTACATAATAATGGTAAAGGTATTTGTGGCGTTTTTGGACGCGATATCGCGGAAACAAAAGTGGCGCAAGTTAATGACTATTCTCGTACACATGATCATCCCTTAATGTGTACCCTGGAATCAAATGGGTAAAAACTGATGTTAAATAAAGATCTCGAACTAGCTCTGAACAATGCATTTAAAGATGCTCGTGATAAAGATCATGAATTTATGACTGTTGAACATTTATTGCTTGCATTGTTAAACAATCAATCCGCTGAAGATGTGTTAAAAGCCTGTGGTGCAAATTTAGATTTGCTTAAAACTGAACTCAATACCTTTCTGAATGAAACGACACCACTACTGCCACCAGAAGATGATCGTGAAACCCAACCAACGTTAGGGTTTCAACGAGTATTACAGCGAGCTGTATTTCATGTCCAGTCATCTGGTAAGCAAGAAGTTACTGGTGCTAATGTTTTAGTTGCCATTTTTAGTGAACAAGAGTCTCAAGCGGTTTACTTTTTAAAGAAACAAGATGTTAATCGCCTGGATGTGGTGAATTATATTTCTCACGGTATTTCTAAATTAAATGAAGATGATTCGATCAATCCATCGAGTGTTGGAACAGACGAAACGGAAACACCGAGTCAAAGTCCGTTAGAATTATATGCGACAAACTTAAACCTACTTGCAGTATCAGGCAAAATTGATCCTCTGATTGGCCGTAAGAGTGAAGTTGAACGAACAATACAAATTTTATGTCGTCGACGGAAAAATAATCCATTATTAGTGGGTGAAGCGGGTGTTGGTAAAACCGCCTTAGCAGAAGGTCTGGCTAAGATGATTGTTGATGAAGAAGTACCAGAAGTTATTGCTGAGTCTGTTGTTTACTCGTTAGATATGGGTGCATTGTTGGCAGGTACAAAATACCGAGGCGATTTTGAAAAAAGATTAAAAGCCATTTTGTCACAATTAAAAAAAGAAGAACATTCAATTTTATTCATTGATGAAATTCATACCATTATTGGTGCGGGTGCGGCCTCAGGCGGTGCGATGGATGCTTCTAATTTAATTAAGCCAGTATTGGCTACGGGTGAGCTTAAATGCATTGGCTCAACAACGTATCAAGAGTATCGGGGTATTTTTGAAAAAGATCGTGCTCTTGCTCGACGTTTTCAAAAAGTTGATATTGATGAACCCACCGTCGATGAAACCGTGCAGATACTCGAAGGTTTAAAATCTCGATTTGAAGAACATCATGATGTTAAGTATACCCATCAAGCCATTCGCACAGCTGTAGAATTATCTGATCGCTATATTAATGATCGTCACTTACCCGACAAAGCTGTTGATGTTATTGATGAAGCCGGTGCAAAACAACGTATGGCAATTAAGTCTAAGCGTAAAAAAACGATTGGTGTTAAAGAAGTAGAAAAAATCATTTCTAAAATGGCTCGAATTCCTGAGAAAACAGTTTCTAAAGACGATAAAGATATTCTTAAAAATCTGGATAGAAATTTAAAATTGGTTATCTACGGTCAAGATGAAGCCGTTGATGCCATGAGTACTGCCATTAAATTGTCACGTTCTGGACTCGGTGACTCTAAAAAGCCAATAGGCAGTTTTTTATGTGCCGGGCCTACCGGTGTTGGTAAAACCGAGGTTACACGACAATTAGCCCGAATTTTAGGTATAGAATTAATTCGCTTTGATATGTCGGAGTACATGGAGCGTCATACCGTGTCACGACTGATTGGTGCGCCTCCAGGCTATGTTGGTTATGATCAAGGTGGATTACTCACCGAGGCTATTAACAAGCATCCTCATGCGGTATTACTATTAGATGAAATTGAAAAAGCCCATCCTGAAGTCTTTAATTTATTACTCCAGGTAATGGATCACGGCACTTTAACGGATAACAATGGCCGTAAAGCCGATTTTAGAAATGTGATTATAATCATGACCACTAATGCGGGTGCTGATCGTGTCAATCGACCGTCTATTGGTTTTACCAAACAAGATCACAGCAGTGACTCAATCGAGGTTATTAACCGAACCTTTACTCCGGAGTTCCGAAATCGTTTGGATACAATTATTCAATTTAAAGCACTTGCTCAAGACACCATTAGCAAGGTTATTGATAAATTCTTGTTTGAACTTGAAGGCCAGCTCGAAGCCAAAGGTGTTACTTTAAGTGTGGATGACGAAGCTCGCACTTGGCTTGCAATGAACGGCTATGATGACGAAATGGGGGCTCGACCAATGGCGCGATTAATTCAAGATAAAATTAAACGACCAATGGCAGAAGAATTATTGTTTGGCAAATTAGCATCCGGTGGTCATATTGCTATCACCCTGGTTAAAAATGAGCTGAAATTTGATCTAGAGTCAAAACAAGAACTCGAAACTCACGAGTCTGAATAAGTTCGGAATCAAGCGTTGTTAATTTGAGCTAGTAGGAATCAAATTCCAGAATTTGGTACAATTCTGGAATTATAATTAGCGTGAGCGGAATACAATACGGCCTTTAGATAAATCATAAGGTGTCAATTGGATTGTTACTTTATCACCCGTTAAAATTCGAATATAGTGCTTGCGCATTTTGCCAGAAATGTGAGCTGTGACAACATGTCCGTTTTCTAGTTCTACTCGAAACATTGTGTTGGGTAGGGTGTCAATTACCGTACCTTCCATTTCAATATGTTCTTCTTTAGCCATTGAATACCTGCATTGTTAGTAAATTCATCCTAGTTACTTTGTCTTGCTTATTTGCCGAGCAATCATCTTGTCGAATTGTAGCATATTCGTAAATAGGAATACTTGAAAATTCAAGCGCGAATAATGCCTTAATTTAACCCAATAGGCAAAAGAACTTTAGAAAATCTGTGAAATAAAGGTGTTGTTAAGTATATCGTCGGTGAACTGAATGGTTTTTAAGTTAATCGTGCAGGTTATTTATCGTCAAGAATATTCCAGTTAGTACCATCAAAAAATTCTATTGGCCGGTAATTATCTTTGTAGGCCATTTTTTTACAGTCTTTTATCCAATATCCTAAATATAACCACGAATAATCATTTGCAACGGCATACTCAATTTGCCATAACACCGAGTATACCCCCAAAGAGCGTTTATTGAGCTCTGGCTCATAATAGGTATAAACTGCTGATAGTGAATCATTGAGATGATCGGTAACGGCAACAGCGACCAATTTGGAACCGAGTCTAAATTCATATAAACGGGTATCGCTCCAACTTGAAGTTACGAAGCTTTTATAGCTTTTAACGTCATTATCATCCATGCCACCACCAGGGTGACGAGACTTGATATAACGCGTATATAGCTCATATTGTTCATCACTATAATCAGCATTACAGATTGTTACAGTAAGGTCTGCATTTGCCTTAAAATTTCGACGTTGGTTACGGTTGGGTTTAAATTCATTGACCGCCAACCGTACGGGAATGCAGGCACCACAATTTGTGCAATGTGGACGATAAATATGCTCGCCGCTACGTCTAAAACCAATTTTAGACAAACTTTGATACTGTGAATTAGTCAGTAATGCCGTTGGATCAGCAAATAGCGTAATTGCGCTCTCACCGGGTAAATAGCTACAATCGTGAGATGGCGATACGTAAAACTGTAGGCCGTTAAGATCGTGTTGATTTTTAGATTGATCAGTCATTTGTAGAGTCTATTTACGCCAATTAGAATCACTCGAGGTTTGACAGTTTAATTGTAGTAAATTATTAAACTTTGTTCGAGTCACGAGTTCGGCACCTAAACTGGTTAAATGATCAGATTGTACCTGACAATCAATTATTTCAAAACCATCGTCATTTAATTTTTGACACAATCGAACCAAGGCTATTTTTGAGACATCGTTCATCGAGCTGAACATAGACTCCCCAAAAAACACTTTGCCCAGCGCAATTCCATACAGGCCTCCAACTAACTTAGTATCAACCCAGACTTCTACTGAGTGCGCGAAGCCAGCTTTATGTAACTCAATGTATGCTTGTTGCATTTCAGTAGTAATCCAGGTGCCTTCAGCGCGAGCGGTTGCACATTCGGATATTACCGCTGGAAAATCTTGGTCGAAAGTCACGGTGAACCAGGATTGCTTCAACGTTTTTTTAAGACTTCGGGATATGTGTATATTTTGTGGCGTTAAAATAGAACGGGGATTTGGTGACCACCACATAATAGGTTGCCCATCGGAATACCAAGGGAAAATGCCTTTTTGGTAAGCACTGGTTAATCGTTTTAATGATAAGTCACCGCCCAGTGCCAGTAGGCCATCAGGCTCCTCGAGTGCACAGGCAGTATCTGGAAACAGTTCAGGCTCGGATATTTCTAACCAGTAGGGAACTTTTATCATGAATCTTTAAACGGCGAATGTGATTGTAATGATTCAATATAGTGATTCATGCCAGTCTCTTCTCTAGTTAAAAAGTCTTGAATAACATGTCGAAATTCTGGATGCGCGATTGAGTGGGCTGACCAAGTAACGGTTGGCAAGAAACCTCGGCTTATTTTATGTTCGCCTTGAGCGCCGGGTTCAAAGCCCATTAATTTATTATTAATACAGTACTCCAGTCCTTGATAGTAACAAGTTTCAAAATGTAAACTATGAAACTCATCAATACAACCCCAATGCCGTCCATACAAACAATTTTGATCTTTTAAGTTAAAAGCACCTGCGACATATTCACCCTGGTGTTTTGCTAATACCATTAATATATTTTTTGGCATGGTGCGGCCAATTTCTTTAAAGAAATCTAATGATAATGTTGGCGTGCCACCTTTTTTATCGAAGGTACTGGCATAAAAATGATGATAAATGGCCCACTGTTCATCATTAATTTGATCACCTTCTAATAACTCAAAACTAATATCCTGCTCTATTGCGCGACGACGTTCGCGATTAATTTTTTTCCGGTTCTTTGACGTCATGGTGTCAAGGTAGGCTTTAAAATCGTGGTAGTTATTATTAGTCCAATGGAATTGGCAGCCAATACGGTGCATTAATCCTTGCGATCTTAAAGCACCCATTTCTTGTTCAGTCGGAAATAACCAGTGGACACTGGACACGTTTAAGGTTTGGGAATGTTCGGTTACGGCTTTTATTAATATTTTTCGAATATCATCCTTGTTAAAATTTGAATGTATTAATAATCGGTGTCCAGTAACTGGGTTATAAGGCGTTGCAATTACCAGTTTTGGATAATACTCAATTCCCGAGCGCGCATAGGCATCAGCCCATGCCCAATCAAAAACAAATTCGCCATAGGAATTATATTTTAAATACATTGGCACTGCAGCGACTAGGGTTTTAGAGTCGTTTGCTTGTTCAGTTATTGTCCCAGCTTCTTGCCATAGAGTCAGATATTGTGGTATCCATCCATACTCTGGACCAACAGCCTGATTATTTTCTAGTGCGATAAGGTATTCATGCTTTAAGAAAGGTAGGTCAGTTCCATCTAATGCATTCCATTGCGATGCCGGAATTTCCGACATCGTTCCACAAATTAAAATTTCTAGAGGCATATAAAGTACAACAGTGTTATTTGTTTTCTAACTCATCTAAATAACGTTCGCAATCTAATGCCGCCATACAACCTGTACCAGCAGAAGTGATGGCTTGACGATAAATATGGTCTGCTACATCACCGGAAGCAAATACACCCGGCACGCTAGTCGCAGTAGCATTACCTTTAGTGCCAGAAGTGACTTCAATGTATCCGTTTGCCATTTTTAATTGGCCTTCAAATAAACTGGTGTTTGGTTTATGACCGATAGCTATAAATACGCCATCAACTTTGATGTCTTTGGTATCATTCGATTGAAAATCTTTCATTCTTAAACCAGTAACACCCATATCATCGCCTAATACTTCATCTAAGGTATTATTCCATTCAATGGTGACATTGCCATTTTTTGCACGTTCCATTAATTTATCACTCAATATTTTTTCAGATCTAAATTTGTCTCTACGATGAATAACGGTTACGTGTGATGCGATATTGGCTAAATACAATGCTTCTTCAACTGCGGTATTACCACCACCAATAACGGCTACTGGTTTATTTTTATAAAAGAAACCATCACAAGTCGCACAGCCGGAAACACCTTTGCCTTTGAAGGCTTCCTCGGATGGCAAGCCTAGGTACATTGCCGATGCACCGGTAGCTATAATGAGTGCATCACACGAGAATTGACCTGTGTCGCCGGTTAATATAAAAGGTCGTTGACTTAAGTCAACTTTATTGATTGTGTCAAATATAATTTCAGTCTCAAACCGTTCTGCATGTTTTTGCATACGAGCCATTAATTCTGGACCTTGGACACCTGCATCGTCTCCTGGCCAGTTATCAACATCCGTGGTTGTCATTAATTGACCACCTTGCTCTAAACCGGTGACCAAAACCGGATTTAGGTTTGCTCGTGCCGCATATACTGCCGCGGCGTAACCTGCAGGACCTGAACCTAAAATTAAAACTCGACAATGTTTAATATCACTCATACTGAAACTCCAACTAAATTTATAAAATTAACTTAATTTTCTTATTACGATTTTAAATTTTAAAAAAGGGACTAATTTTCTGAAACTGAACCAATTGTTTACAAATTAAACCTATTCTTAATACACATATGGAATAGAAATTGTCAGTTTAGTTCCATTAAATCCAGAGCGTCATAGTACGTAAACTCAACAACGGGGTAAAGGAGTGAAAATGAGAATTTGTATTCCACGTGAAATTAAAATCAAGGAAGGCCGGGTTGCCTTAATTCCAAATGCGGCTGCAGAGTTAGTTAAAGACGGGCATGAGGTTTATATTGAAAAAAACGCGGGTAAATTAAGTGGTTATTCTGATGCGCTGTATTTGCAAAACGGGGTTAAAATCTGTCCAAATGCAGATGAACTATACGATCGCGCGGAATTACTCGTGAAAGTGAAAGAGCCATTACCAGAGGAAGTTGAGCGTCTTCGAGCTGAACATGTGTTATTTTCTTACTTGCACCTCGCTGCAGCACCTGAGTTATTATCGGCTTTGTGTTCAGTAGGATTAACCGCTATCGCGTTTGAAACGGTAGCAGATGAACACGGTAAATTGCCATTATTGACCCCCATGAGTGATATAGCGGGTCGTTTATCGGTTCAAATTGGTTCTAATTTATTGCACCACCACCACCAGGGACGAGGAATCTTACTGGGTGGATTACCAGCTGCCGAGCGTGGAAAAGTAGTCATTTTGGGTGCAGGTGTAGCAGGTGGCAATGCCACTCGTATAGCTGCTGGTCTTGGCGCTGAAGTTGTTGTTTTTGATAAAAATAGAGATAGACTGGAAGACATGCGGGCTATCGGTGATAATGTAACCAGCTTATATCCGTTTTCGGATAGTATAAAAGATTATGTACAACAAGCCGATTTGGTAGTCGGGGCTGTTTTGATACCGGGCGCAAAAGCACCACATTTGGTTGATGCCGATTTGGTGAAATTAATGAATCCGGGTTCGGTATTAGTGGATATATCCGTGGATCAAGGTGGTTGTATAGAAACTATACACCCGACCAGCTATGACGAGCCCACTTACATTTGGGAAGGAGTGATTCATTTTGGGGTAACTAATATGCCCGGAGCTGTTCCACGAACAGCATCTCAAGCATTATCAGCGGCTATATTACCGTATATTCAAAAATTAACGGATAAAAATTGGCAAAATGATGTCTACTTAAAAGCGGCTATAAACGTTGCTCAGGGGGATATTCTTTACCCAACATTAAAATAAATATAGTATTGAATTTGCGAGTTCTAACATTGAAATTATTGCTATAATTTAGTAAGTTACATTAATAATTTAACAAATAAGATTAAGTCGTGACACAAGCATCAAATAAAAAAATAGCTAGTTCAGCTAGCACTGTGGAGCCGCCTGAAAAAAGCTCATTGTCTTTGCACATGCAACGCGCATGGCAAGAAGGGGCGTTGTTCGTGCTTGGCTTTACGGCAATCTATTTCATCATTGCACTGTTCAGTTATCATCCATCCGATCCGAGTTGGTCACAAACAGGTTCCAAGGTACTCAATTTAGGTGGCCCATCGGGTGCTTGGTTGGCTGATATATTTTTAACCGTATTTGGTTATTTGGCCTATATATTTCCATTAATGATGGCCTATGTTGGTTGGTTAATTTTCAAAGACAGCCGTTCCGATCATACTTTTGATATTCGAAATCTGATTTTACGCGGAATTGGATTAATAGTTTTAATTTTAGCGGGTTGCGGCTTGAGCTATTTGCATTTCTTAGTTCCCATTGTGCCTTTACCGGTAGGTGCTGGTGGTATTCTCGGCGATATTGTTGGTCGTTTTATGCAACATAATTTCTTTTTTCTAGGCTCCACATTACTATTATTGGCATTATTTTTAACCGGAATTACCATGTTTACTACTTTATCGTGGTTTAAATTGATGGATAATACCGGTGCGCTGGTCTTAAAGTTTGTAGAACTTAATCGACGTTTCATTAGTGGTCTTTATTACCGATGGCAGGATTATCGGGCGCAAAAATTACACACTAAAAACTATGAAGAAAAAACAAAAAAACAAATAGAAATATCGTATTCAAGACAAGCACCAAAAATAGAGCCTGTTATAAAACAGATTTTAAAAGGTAAACGTGTTGAAATTGAAAAACAATTACCCATGTTTAAAACTGGATCTATCGATGGAGAACTTCCACCATTATCATTATTAGATGATGCAGAGCCAAATCCTCATCGTTTATCAAAAGAAGCCTTAGAAGCAATATCACGCCAGGTTGAACTTAAATTACAAGAATTTAATATCACGGCAAAGGTAGTTGAAGTTCATCCCGGCCCAGTGATTACTCGGTTTGAATTACTGCCAGCTGCTGGCGTAAAAGTTAGTCAGTTTACTAATCTGTCAAAAGATATTGCGCGTTCTTTATCAGTCATTAGTGTACGTGTGGTTGAAGTTATACCGGGCAAATCAACCATTGGACTCGAAATTCCCAATGAAATTCGTGAAATGGTTCGCTTGGGTGAAACGCTGGCATCAAAAGCATTTGAATCTGCCAACAGTGCATTAACACTCGCACTGGGTAAAGACATCAGTGGTGTACCGGTGGTAGCCGATCTTGCTAAAATGCCGCATTTATTGGTTGCTGGTACCACTGGTGCAGGTAAGTCAGTGGCATTAAATGCGATGTTATTAAGTCTTTTATACAATGCCACTCCGGATGAGGTGCGATTAATTTTGATCGATCCTAAAATGTTGGAATTGTCTATTTATGATGGCATTCCACATTTATTATCACCCGTCGTAACCGACATGAAGGAAGCCACTAACGCTTTACGGTGGTGTGTAAAGGAAATGGATCGTCGTTATAAATTAATGGCGGCGCTAAAAGTTAGAAACTTAAGTGGTTATAATCGAAAAATATTGGATGCCGAAAAAGCCGGTGTGCCAATTATGGATCCGACACATCCGGCAAATCATCCTGAACCTGCGGAGGCTTTAACAACATTTCCATTTATTGTTATTATCATTGATGAATTGGCCGATATGATGATGGTTGTGGGTAAGAAAATTGATGAGTTAATTGCACGCCTGGCACAAAAAGCCCGAGCTTCTGGAATACATTTAATTTTGGCCACACAACGCCCATCAGTTGATGTGTTAACCGGGTTAATTAAAGCCAATATTCCAACACGTATCGCATTTCAAGTATCATCACGAATCGATTCACGAACTATTTTAGATCAAATGGGTGCCGAGCAATTACTTGGTCATGGTGATATGTTATATCTACCACCGGGTACCGCCGTTCCAACACGAATACACGGAGCCTTTGTTGATGATCACGAAGTGCATAACGTTGTTGAAAATTTAAAACAACGTGGCAAGCCTGCCTACATTGATGCCATTTTAGAAGAAGCCAGTGACGCTGAAGGTGGAACCTATCCCGGAGATGATGACTCTGAAATGGATGAATACTATGATCAAGCAGTTCGGATTGTAACCGAAACACGCCGAGCCTCTATTTCAGGTGTACAACGACGACTAAAAGTGGGTTATAACCGAGCTGCTAGAATGGTTGAAGCGATGGAACGTGCCGGTGTCGTTGGTCCTCCTGAATCAAATGGTGCACGTGAAGTATTAGCACCACCACCGCCTAAAGATTAATTGAATTAAAAAATTATGACAATTGTAAAAATGTTAAAGAAAATTAATTATAAAACTAGAATGAGCGTTAAATCCTTGACCTGGTTATTATTGATAACCCTATGTAGTGTTAATAATCCGGTATTTGCCGAAAATGCTGTGTCGAAATATTTTTCGGGTATCAAATCTTTTCGAGTAAGTTTTACTCAGCAATCGTTGAATCTCGATAGTAGTACGCGCAATATTAGCAATGGATTTTTAGTCGTACAGAATCCCGATAAATTTTATTTGGAATACACTAAGCCTTATAAATTAATTTACGTTGCTGATGGTTTCAAACTGTGGTCCTATGATGAAGACTTGGAACAAGTCATTGTCAAAAAACAAGCTAATTTATTAGTAAATACGCCTGCAATGATTTTGAGTCAACCTCAAGACATTGAGAAAAAATACCGGGTAGAATTACTGAGTTCTGAACATCAAGTGACAAAATATAAATTAACGCCAAAGCAAAAAGAATCCAGTTTTGAATCTATCGTGATTGGCTTTATTGACGGTGAATTAAAATTAATGGAGATGATTGATAATTTTGGACAACATACTCAATTAAGATTTAATACCATTGAAAA
>VAOX01034045.1_pt1 | contig 50022 bp, 42 predicted proteins | sample 3393891 | NCBI WGS metagenome assembly VAOX01 (sample SAMN08290429, study PRJNA428436) | hydrothermal vent metagenome | isolation source: Deep-sea hydrothermal vent chimney | place: Indian Ocean: Southwest Indian Ridge | depth 2822 m m
AGTGCTTATCACCAATAAGGTGACTTCACATTTTTTCATTACGCTATCCAAATCAATAACTTGCACATCTTTTTCGCGCCAACTGATTAATCTAGGTTAAACTGAGGATCAGTTCAAAACTATAGCGCCGGAAAATCAGCCGGAAAAGCCAGTTGAATTATAAAAACCAGCGCTACCCCTTTTATTTCACGCGCATACCCGGCTGTGCGCCGTCATCCGGGCTAAGTACCCATAAATCCTCCCCACCTGGCCCAGCCGCCAGCACCATGCCCTCAGACATGCCAAAGCGCATTTTTCGAGGTTTTAAATTCGCTACCATTACGGTTAATTTACCCTCCAGGTCTTCAGGGGCGTAGGCTGATTTAATTCCTGCGAATACATTACGCGTTTCATCGCCAATATCCAGTGTGAGTTGCAGTAGCTTGTCGGCTTTGTTCACATGCTCGGCTTTTACAATTCGGGCAATGCGTAAATCGATTTTTGCAAAATCTTCAAATTCAATTTCAGCTGCAACTGGCTCAATGGATGAAGTGGTTTTGCTTTTCGCAGGGCTGCTTTCCTGAGTGGCTTTAATATCTTCTTTTGATGCGATAATAATTTTATCAATAGCCTCCTGATCAATGCGCTGCATCAGCGGTTTGAATTTATTAATGGTATGGTTAAGCAGGGGTTTGTCCAGATCATCCCAGCTTAATTCTCCCGAGTTTAAAAAGGCTTCGGCCTGAGAAATCACCTCGGGTAGCATGGGCTTTAGATAAATGCACAGTATACGAAACATATTGATACCCTGGGTGCAGATATTGTGTACTTCCTGCTCTTTTCCCGGCTGTTTGTTTTTGGCCCAGGGTTCTTCATCGGCAATGTATTGATTGGCTTTATCTGCCAGGGCCATAATTTCACGTACGGCCTGGCTGTATTTTCTGTTTTCAAAATGCTGTGCAATCAGCTCGCCTGTATCAACCATTTGTTGATGCAATTCAGGCGCAGGTAATGAGCTGGCGAGTAGCCCGTTGTTGTTCTTTTTAATAAAACCCGCAACCCGTGAGGCGATGTTTACAAACTTGCCTACCAGATCGGTGTTTACACGTTGCTGGAAATCTTCCAGGTTGAGGTCAATGTCATCTATGCCGCAGGAGAGTTTTGCGGCATAGTAATAGCGCAGATACTCTGGTTTTAAGTTCTCCAGGTAGGTGCGTGCTTTAATAAAAGTGCCTCGGGACTTGGACATTTTCGAGCCATCAACGGTTAGGAAACCGTGACAGAAAACTTTGGTGGGGGTTCGATAACCTGCACCTTCCAGTACTGCTGGCCAGAAGAGTGTATGGAAGTAGGCAATGTCCTTGCCGATAAAATGATAAAGCTCGGTCGGGTCTGTTGTTGTATCAGAGGAGTGTTTCCAGTACTCATCAAAATCAAGGTCTGATTTATCACAGAGATTTTTAAAGCTGGCCATATAGCCGATGGGTGCATCGAGCCATACATAAAAATATTTGTCAGTGGTGTCAGGTATTTCAAAGCCCCAGTAAGGTGCATCACGGGAAATATCCCAGTCTTTTAATCCGGATTCAAACCATTCGTTTAATTTGTTGGAAATTTCAGGTTGCACATGCCCCGCTGTGGTCCACTGTTTGAGCATTTTCTCAAAATCAGCCAGTTTAAAGAAGAGGTGTTCGGTGTCTTTTTTTACAGGTGTTGCGCCAGATACAACGGAATACGGGTCTTTTAAGTCGGTAGTGTCATAGGTTGCACCGCAGGACTCACAGCTATCGCCATACTGGTCTTTTTCGCCGCATTTCGGGCAGGTACCTTTAATAAAACGGTCGGGCAGAAACATATTGGCTTCAGGGTCGTAGGCCTGGGAGATGGTACGGGTGGTAATGTGGCCATTGTCGCGTAATGTGCGGTAAATGTTCTGAGAGAGCGTTTTGTTTTCATCTGAGTGGGTGCTGTGATAATTGTCGAAGTCAATCAGGAAATCGGCAAAATCGGCCTGGTGATCGCGGCTAACTTCAGCGATAAGCTGCTCAGGCGTAATGCCGTCCTGCCGTGCACGTAGCATAATCGGGGTGCCATGAGCGTCGTCTGCGCAAACGTAGTAGCATTGATGCCTGCGTAATTTCTGGAAGCGAACCCAGATGTCGGTCTGGATGTACTCTACCAGATGCCCCAGATGTATCGGGCCGTTGGCATAGGGAAGGGCGCTGGTGACGAGTATTTTACGCTGTTTGTTATTCTGTTTGATGTTCTGGGCTGGATCTGTGCTCATGGGTGCTCGTTGTGTTGATTGATATTGCCTGAGGTGCGTAAAATAGCATTTTTAGCAGATTTTTTCATCTGTCATTGCTGAGGAGAGGGTTTTTGTGTCGGGTATTCAGATATAATCAGGTTTGCATTGATGTTGAAGCGCCAGTTTGGGAAGATAGATAGATGAGTGTAGTGAGGCAGCTGGTTGAGCTTGTGGAGCGTCTGTACAGTGAAACCCAGGGGTATGCGGATAATCCTGCGGATGCACAGCTATGGTATAACAGAGGGTATGCTAATGGTATTGCGGCTTTTCTGGTAGCGCAGGGTCTGGCAGAGCACTTAAGCCACCTGTCGCTGGATGCGGCTGATATTTACCAGAAAGAGGGGGTTATGGAGTGGTTTAAAGCATGGCATCACGGTTTTGAGGTGGGTGAGCGTGAGTCATCGGAGGTGTATCGGGTTTAGGATGTGCTCATAAGGCTACTTCGTGGGCTTAAGATTTCTGTTCAAGTATTTTTCTGAGTCGCTGAAGCAGTGTATTAGAGTCAAAAGGCTTGTCCAGCAAATTGTTCTTGAATTCACGGCTTACCATGTGGCTGTGTCGGTTATCGGTAAAGCCACTGGTTAGTTGAATTTCAACGCCAGGGTATTTCTTCTGCACAATGGCGGCAAGCTGGTAACCGTCCATTTCAGGCATGATGATATCTGAAAGTAACAGGTCGATGCTCTCATGCTTTAGAATTTCTAAAGCCTGTTCGCCATTCTCGGCACTAAAAACAGTGTAACCCTTTGATCTAAGTAGTCCACCCACCAGTTTATTGAGTGGTGGCTCATCATCAACAATTAATATTGTTTCAGTGCCGCTGAGGTCGAGGCTGCTGGCATTGTCAGGGGTATCGCTATCGACTCGGGCATTTTCCGATTTCTTTTCCCGTTCATCATTGTCGTGATGGCGGGGGAAGTAGAGCACAAACTGGCTACCTTTATTTTTTTCAGAGTGTACCTGTATGGAGGCATGGCTGCGTTCAACAAAGCCATATACCTGGGCTAGTCCCAGCCCTGTGCCTTCATCGCCTTTTGTGCTGTAGAAAGGTTCAAAAATTTTCTGTCGAGTTTTTTCATCCATGCCGCAGCCATTGTCGATAATGTTTAGCAAAACGTAATCGCCTGGAGCAATATTTAATGCACAGGCTTCGGAGAGTGTAAGTTGGCGTTTTCGCGTGCGTACTGTTATCTGACCGGTTTCATCAATGGCGTGCATGGCATTGATGCACAGGTTGATTAATGCGTCTTCGAGGTCATTTATGTCCAGGTATATTGGCCATAAATTATCGTCAAGGTCGTAAATGAGCTTAATTCTTGCGGTGAGTGTTTTATTGAGCATGTCCTGCATGCTGGAGAGCATAAAGTTGAGGTCTATTGTATCGGCATCTGCGGCTTTGTTGCGCGAAAAAGCCAGAAGCTTCCTTGTTAGCTTAATGCTGTGCTTGCTGGCGTGGCAGATGTATTGTGCGCATTTTTCCAGTTCAGGCTGATCTGTGAGTGCTTCACTGAGTATTTCGGCGTAGCCCAGTACAATACCCAGCATATTGTTGTAGTCATGGGCAATGCCACCTGTGAGCTTTCCAAGGGCATCCATTTTCTGTGACTGGCGGAGCTGTTCTTCCTTTTTTCTCAAATCTGTTATGTCAGTTGAAATGCCACATACTGCATATGCGTTACCCCTGTCATCAAAGAGCGGAAATTTCATAGAAACATAGTTGTGCAGGCCGTCCTCCTGAGGCGCGAGCTCTTCGGACTCCAGTGCCTTGCCTGCGCTCAGTGCAGCCAGATCGTTTTGCCTGGATGCGTCTGCGATATCTTCGGGAAAGATATCGTGATCTGTTTTTCCGGTTATATCAGATCGCTTCAGGTTGAATAAATCTTCGAAGCAGCGATTAACAAATGTATAGCGCCCCCTGATGTCCTTTACATAAATAACCGCGGGCGAATTGTCCATAACCGCCTGCATGTCGCGTTTGTTTTTGCTGGCGGCCTGGCGTAGCTGGTATTGCTCGGTTACATTATTAAAGACTAAAACCATACCGAGTATAACGTCATCCTTATTACGAATGGGTGAGGCTGAGCTGGTGATCTGAAATTCTGTGTTATCTTTTGATATAAGCGTGGTGTGGTTGCTTAGATAAACTGTTTCGCCTCGGGTTAATACTTTTGCGAGTGGGTTTTTAATTCTTTCTCGAGTGGTGATATTAATAATGGGAAATATATCTTTAACTGAAACACCCAGTGCTTCGTTTAAAGACCAGCCCGTAAGACTTTCAGCAACCGGGTTCATGCGTGTTACAAGGCCCTGTGCGTCGGTTGCAATAACAGCATCAATAATACTGTCCAGAGTTAAAGACAGGTTTAGCTCTCGTTCTCGAATGGCAAGCACCATATTGTTAAAGGTGCTGGACATTTCGGCCACTTCGCGTGTGCCCTGTATATGGGTGCTTGCATGGTACTCGCCGCGTTCTCCCTGCTCCATGAGTCGGGATAGTTTTTCAAGGGGGCGAGTCAGGTTGCGCAGGGCCAGGGACATAAAAAGTAGCAATACAAAGCCAACAATTAATGACATGATGAAGTTGCGCATAAAAATATGCTGCCGGCTGTCTTTTATGCCCTTTTTGCTGATAGCTAAATTAATGTAACCAATGGGGCCCATTGATGCTTCGGGGTTGTTAGTTGCATGTTCGGGTGTATGTTTTGAGGACACCAGCGCAGAGAAATACCAGTTATCGGAGGTCTCCAGTACGTTAAAAGGCTCCTGGCGGGTAACGCTGGGAAATGCGTGGTATATATGCTCGAATTCCTGGTGCTCGATTAATGGCGCGTTTGAAGTGTGGAGGATGCTGATTTTTGTGATTTGTTCCATCTTGAGTAAGGTGTCAAGCATAGCTTCAGCACCCGAGAGGTTATTATCCATAAGCGGCTTTACACTGCCTTCAGCGAGGTTTCTCGTTAACTGGATGCCCTGCTGGTAAAGCCCGCTTTTCATTTCGTCAAACGCTACAAGTGAGCTAATAAAAGCTACCAGAAGCGTGAGAATAAAAATAGTGGTACACAGAATCCCGAGAATCAGGTGCCTGAAGCTGTATTTGTGGAGTTGAAAATAAGTCATTATTATATTGTACTGCTCCCTTTTTAGAGTGACTTTTCAGAAGAGATATACGGAGGGCCGGATAGTGCAGCCTGCTAGTCATTTTTATGTAATATTAGAGAATAGATTCTGAAAAAGCTGTGACATTTGGCACATTATGCGCATGGATGCTTCCGAGCTATTAACCGGTTGCGTGTGAGCCGTTCAGATTTAAGCTTCAAGGCTCAGCAGATAGCCTGCAAATTTGCGCATATTCAGCACGCCAGTATCCAGTATCAGATACTGTCCCTTAATACCGTTTAGTTTGCCGCTAATTTCAGGTGTTTTATCAAAATTAAAGGATTTAACTTTGACAGGATATTCATTAACGGGAAAGTTAATATCAATAGAGTTTTCGCTTTCGAGATACTCGATAGCATTGTGATCCAGCGTGTTTGATAGCTCGTTAATGGATGACCTGCAAAGATCATAAAGCTCATCACGTCGACCAACCATATCGATATGGTCAGCTTTGCCCTTAAGCATTTTCTGCCAGCCGGTTTTATCCGCCACATGGTTTTTGAAGATGACTTCCAGCAGCCCGGAAGTTAGCCGGTCTTTGACTTTAAAAAAGGCAATGGCCTGGCTGGCGCCCTGATCTATCCAGCGAGTGGGAATCTGAGTGCCCCGTGTAATGCCCACTTTTAACCCCGATGAGTTAGCCAGATAGACGTAGTGATCCTGTAAGCAGAAGCTCTCACCCCATTCGGGCTCACGGCAGGTGCCTGCATTGTAGTGACATTTTTCGGGCTTAATAATGCAGATGTCGCATTGGGCCAGGGCTTGAAAGCAGGGGTAGCAGAATCCCTGATTAAAGCTTTTGCTGGTTTTTCGGCCACAGTGTATGCAGTTGATGGTATTGTGAAAGCTGAATTGAATATTGCGGCCAAGCAATGCATTCATATCAACTTTTTCATCACCAATGGGCAGGTGATATTGAACCGTGTCATTGAGCTGGCTGAGCATTTTCCGTATATTACCGGTGTATTTCATGGTTTTTTGCCTGAGTCTTGCCTGTTGTCGTGTCAACGCGGTATTATACACAGTGTAATGACTCATGAAATTAACTTTCTCTGATTACCCTGAAAAACCAGCTGGCCGAGAAATGGTGCGGTAAGTATCTAAAAATATTGAATATTATCAGATATTGAACGTCACCTGTCTGGTGAGTATACTCGCACTGAATTGTACCTCTGTGAGAGTACACATGGGCATATAAAAAAATTGCGTAAAGAGGCTCATTCACTCTTTTTTATTACGCCAGCTGCTTACCCGCAAGTATACTTCAGGGCGTTCAGTGGATTTTTTCAGGATTAATATGTGTTTGTTTGTAGTGAATGACAGGAGAAAAACATGTCTGATGAGACAGATGAAGCTATTTACCCCCTCGCTAACTGGGATATAGGGCCGATAGAGGCGCATAAACTGGTGGTATTTCGGCCGCATTTTATTTCTTCGCCCGGGCAGGCGGCAGAAGATGCGCAAGTGAGTCGTTATTACGCAATGACGATAGAGCAGGCGCAGGAACTCAGGCTGGCGCTGGAAAGTGCCATTGCTGTATTGCAACGGCAAAATTAATATGGGGAAAACTCCCGTTCTAAAGAGGTACTCTGAAAATTATGTTTATATTAAATAGTATTGAAAAGCTCCCGGATGATTTACAGAATTTACCTGATAATATGACGCATGAACTCACTTTTAAGCTTATATTCACGATAATTGGCGTGCCTGATTCCTTTACGGGTATTATTTACAGGGATGCTACAGGGGCGTTACAGCTTGAGCATTTTAATAATCCCAAAGGTAATAAACGAAAGGTGATTACGCTTAAAAATAAATTGGCTAAAGGTGGTTTTGAGCAAATTAAGCAGGCGCTTTTTTCTACGGCAGGCGGTGAAAACGTGAGTTTGCCGCAGCAGGTTAAAATTCTTAAAAGACGTGTCTCAGGTACGCCCAGAAAATAAAATATAAACCGGTGCTGGGTATAATAATAAAATATCGTATCTTATGAGGCTCATTACGATGGATAATTTTTATGCTATCTGGCGAGTATTAACATTCAGGGAAAAATTCAGGGTAATAAATTGTTTAAAGTCATTAAATTAATTATTTCAGGTGCGCTAGCGATTTTTCTCGTATCCTGCACTTATTCAGTAAAGAATGTGCCCGCCAGCTACAAATTAAATGATAAGGCGGGTTTGGCTGTTACTTCGCTCACCATTTCAGATGAGTGCGCGCAGGGTAAGGGGCACGGTTATGCCTATTTTACTGAAATTAGAGAACTAAATACTCGGCTAACATACTCCATTGCGATGCAGGGTTTTGGGAGTGAGAGAGACTGGGTGCGAGAAGAAAAAGATTGCTCAACAGACAGAGGTAATTATTATGGCAGGCTCATAGCTATTGAGCTACCTGCGGGCGCATATGAAATTTATCGGATTGAAGGCATTACCGAACACAGAAAAACCTATAGTAAAAATGTAATATCAGTTACATTTGTTGTTGAGCCGGATAAAGTAAATTATATTGGAAATATGCATTATCATATGTCCAGAAAGAAGATAATATATGATGTGAAAGATATGTTTGATCGTGATATAGATTACTTTCATGAAAAGTACCCGAAGCTTAATGAGCGGGAAGTTGTTACTAATTTACTTCATATTGAAAAAATTGACTGATTTACCCCAATAAATTAATCGGATAAATCAATTAATAGAGGTGTGTTAAGGCATTTACTGCGATATTTCGAGGTCTACTAATTAATTTAGGTTAACTGATAGTTTCAGGTTGATGAATACTTTATAACGGGAGAAAGTAATGAATTGTATTACCGGGTATGATCGAGAGGGGTATGGAGCGAAGTTCAGTGACGCGGCTATTATTGGCCACACAACATCCAGTGAGGTCAGAATCTGGATAAGGGTGAAGACGGAGGGTGAATTTTCCCTGGTGATTTTTGAGGCATTTAAAAAATTCCCGCCAGATGATATTGCAGGGAAGCCAGTCGATGAATATTTGAGAGAAAATAATACTAATGTTAAAGCTCAACTCAAACATACATTCAGGTACAGTACTGATTTGACTCATGTTTTTCTGCTCTCGGCTCTTGACCCGCAAACCACATATTATTATGCGGTTATTGCCTCACCGAATACTAAAATTTCCCGACGCTGGAGGCTGGGCTATGAGAAACCTTATTCTTTTAGAACAATGCCGGAACAATCCAGTACGATTAGTTTCGGTGTAACCAGTTGCCACGATCCCTTTAATAAAGGCTATATAGCCGGGGGAGGGCTCTGGGATGAGTTTTATGATGTGCTTGATGAGAAAAACGCTGATTTTGTTTTCGCCTGTGGCGACCAGGTGTATGTGGATTCAACGGAAGATGATGTATGGAAATGGTTAAATGAACATAAAGATTGCATGTATAAAGAGTATGCAGATGATATTAATGGTTTGAAAGAATTTTGTGTATCAATTTATCGACGGGTTTATCGCAAATACTGGCAGTCGTCCGGGTTGCAAAATGTTTTTTCTCGTTTTCCAGTGTATATGATCTGGGATGATCACGAAATTATGGATGGATGGGGCTCATATACGGAAAAGGAACGCATGGAGTTGCTAGATTATTCTTTTGATTTCTGGGAGGATGATCTGGATGAAGACGAGCCTGAAGAGTCGGATAAATTCAAACGCTTATTAATTGAGTCGATGTTTTTTGCGGCAAGAAAAGTATATATAGAATATCAACATTCGCATAATCCTCAGGTGAGTGGCACTCATCTGGATTATTCATTCGAGCAGAACAATATTGGTTTTTATACGCTGGATATGCGTGGCGATCATGATTTTGAAAAAAACCCGAATGACGCGCGGCTATTAGGCGTGCGCCAGTTTAATCGGTTTAAAAACTGGATAGAGTCTGATGAGGTTAAGGGCAGAGATGCTTTATTTGTTGTTGTTTCTGTTCCTGTTGTTCACTGGCATAGTACGTTTGTTAACTCGCTTGATAAGCTATCGGCTAAAGATGATTTTCGTGATGAATGGGATCATGAGTCAAATTATAGAGAGCGTGATAAATTGCTTGATCTTGTTTTTAATTATTCCGCCAGTTCAGGAAAGGCGGTTGTGTTTTTGAGTGGAGATGTGCATAGTTCAGCTATATTTGAACTGACTCGTGATAGCGCGAAAAGGGCCAAAATTTTCCAGTTTACTTCAAGCAGTATTACACGCCCTCCGGCTACCTGGGTATCGGAGCTTATGACACTGAGTAAAGGTAAATTAGGCAGAAATGACAGCGTAAAAAACAATGAGGTGACCCGATTTAAGAAACATGCTTTTATTGCGCAGTATAACTTTGGGATAATAGAGTGCAAAAAAAACCCAGATGGAAAGCTATCAATATGGGGGAGTATTTATAGTGGGGGGCGGGATACGGCTGTGCATGGTCTGTCTAAAAAACGTGTGCAGTTTTTGTAACCCGGATTAATTAGCGGGTTATGCAGTAGCGCAGCACTGCCGATATATATAGGTGTTTTCTCTATATGTACCGGTAGCAAGGGTCAGGCTTGTGTGGTTCTGAAAAATCAATTTTCTATTAACCATGTACCTATATCACTGTTATTCAGTGGCTTGCTAAAATAGTATCCCTGAATTATAGAGCCGCCTAGTCTCTCAATCTCGGTTAGTTCTTCTATAGTTTCAATGCCTTCAATTACGGTAGATATATTTAATTTTTTAGTCAAATACATAATTGACTCAAGCATTGCCTGCTTTCTGGGGTGAAGGTGGATATTGGTGATGAAGCTACGATCTACTTTTAATACATCAATTGGTAGTTTGTCAAGGTAGCTTAGTGATGAGTATCCCGTTCCAAAATCGTCAAGAGCAATGGAACAGCCCAGATTTTTAAGGCCCTGTAAGGTTTTATGTGATTGCTCAAAATCATTTATAAAGAGTGATTCAGTAACTTCAAATTCCAGTAATTGCGGTGCTACGCTATTATTTTTAGTTTCGGTTTCTATTAACGTAATAAGTCCTTCGAAAACGCATTGTACAGGGGATAAATTTATAGATACCACTCGACCCATGAAAAGACCGTTTTTGATCTGTTTGATCACTTCCTGGATGATCCAGTTGCTGACTGGAATGATGAGTCCAGTCGATTCAAGTACCGGAATAAATTTAAAGGGAGAAGTAAAGCCAAGTTCAGGGTTTTTCCAGCGTAAAAGTGCTTCGAATCCAACGGTTTCTCGGGTTTTTGAGTTTACCTTTGGCTGATATACCAGGTGGAATTCGTTGTTTTCCAGAGCATGGTGAAGTTTGTCTTCCATTTCCAGTAGCTCCAGTACAGATCTGGACATGGATTCAGTGAAAAACTCATATCCGGAATTGCTGGATTTTGCTCGAGACATTGCTGTGTTGGCGTTTAGTATCAACTCTGAATGAGAGGTGCCATTATCGGGGTAAATAGAGATGCCAATGCTGCTACTAATTTTTATTTTATTTTCACCAATATAGAATGTTTTTTCTATCTCTCTGTTTATTTTATGGGCAAGTGTTGCGATATCGTGATTATTGTTTATTTTTCCTGCAAGGATCACAAATTCATCGCCACTGTTACGACAGATAGTGTCTTCTTTTCGAAGCATTCCAGTTAGTCTTTCGGCAATTTTCTTAAGTAAATCATCTCCTGTACTTTGGCCAAATCTGTCGTTTACGGATTTAAATCGATTAATATTTAAAAACATAATAACGACATTGCTATTTGAGCGATGGGCTGCGGCAATGCTGTTTTCTACCCGATCATGCAATAGCACTCTGTTGGGTAAGTCTGTTAAAGTGTCGTGGTGGGCGAGGTAGCTCATCTCTTTTTCATGATTTATTTTTTCAGATACATCCTTTCCTGTTCCAATGTAGTGTGTAATGTTGCCATTTTTATCTTTGATGGGTGAAATTGTCTTGTCTTCATAAAAATTATAACCACTCTTATGTTTGTTGGTAAATATGGCATGGAATGATTTTCCTGACAATAAACTATGCCACATATTTTTATAAAATTTATTGTCGTGGCGGCCTGATTTTATTATATTGCTGTTGTTGCCAATGAGCTCGTTACGGTTAAATCCGGAGCTTTTTATAAAAGCATCGTTTATATATTCTATTTTACCGTGCTTATCTGTTATAATGGTGTTGTCAGCGGCCTGTTCAATGGCACTAAAGAATTTTTTGAATTCCTCTGTCCGATTATCAATCGTTTTTTCAAGTGATTGATTAATACGAATAATATTGGCTTCGGCTTCTTTTCTTTTTTTCTCTTCGCGCAGCAAAACTAGCAGCATTAATCCTGATAGCGAGAATATTCCACCAAATATCAGGCTATATTCAATGGTTATGTTATGGATGAATTTTTCTCTAAGATCATTTGAAACAATATCTACAACCTCCCATAAAGTGTTTTCAATTGTGTATTTTTCAGGAGGTAATGTTTTGTTTAAAAAATTTTTGCCATCTAATATTTCCCTTCCTCCTCTGGACGTTATTTCGATAAGTTGTTTTTTTCCGATATGAAGAATATATGTTTCATGCCCCGGTGTCTGGCTGATACTTAATATATTAACGATGGATTCTGTTGAAAAACTAACAAAAAATATACCTTTTTTTATTTTGTATTTTTCGTTATCAATTTTCCACGGCACCATGATATCAAAGTGGTGAAGCGTGGGTCCAGGGTGGATTGAAATTCCATAGTTCTGGTTGTTTTCGGCAAAAAGCCCGATGTCTAATCGGCAAAAATCACCGATTTTTTCTCCAAGATCATCAATAAGCAGGGATCCGTTGTGATCGGTAACGGTAACGGTGTAAAAATAGGTGAAATAATCAGTTAGTTTTTTATTAATTATTGAAAGTAGTTTTTCGTTTTCAGGAGTCTCCGCCAGACTTGCAATTAATTCAGGATTCTCGGTAACTAATATGCGGAGCCCTGTCTGTAAATTTGAGATTAATGACTTAACTTCTATGGATACGGCAAGGCTGCTCTGATGTGATATGCTTTTGTGGTATGTTTCAAATTCTTTTAATCTTTTGTCTCCATTCCAGAGCAGTAATAAAACTATTAATAACTGTGTTAGTACAGTCATGTGGAAGGAGCGATTGTAAATAATGCTATTACTCATAATTATTCAGTAATGGGTTCTCATATCTGGTAATTCGCTATAATTTACAGTGTTTAAGTTTTTAAGAGTGTGACAGTTTTTGCATTGAGTTTTTTAATCTAGCGAATAATAGAGTTGATGACCTGCCCCAGAGCATGGTTGAAAATTGAGTGATCGGCGATGATTTTTGATTTTTCCTGATTAAGCTCTTCGACAAATTGATCGGCCATTTTCTCGATGACTTTATTGCCATGTCTATCAACGAAAACAAGTTTAGCTTCGTCAAATAAAATAACAGATAGCTTAACTCTGCGCAGCGCTTTGTTTTCACCATTATATATTTCAAACCATACGCCCTGTTTTACATCTCGGGGCAGGCGCGATATTTGTATATGCGGAGGGTCGCCAGCTTCTGGCATGGGTACTTCAGATTCAAGCATCATTTCATCAAGACTTTTTTCTGCCAGGCTGTAATCAGGAGATTCCTGGAAAAATTCGGATGTTTCTATAAGTCGAGCATGTATTTCTCCAAGTGCGGTGAGCGAGGCATCAATGCTGCCCGGGCTTAGCCGCGTTGTTCTCAGTTGTGCTTCAATATCGTTTATTAATATATCAGAGTCGTTGTTTAACAGTACCCATTGCTCAGATGAGTTTATGGGTTGTACACTGTAAATTATGTGTTTTAGCAGGGTGATAATTTCATTCCACTGGCTACTTTCTTTGCCGTATTTTATAAACCGTTGAAACATTATAGCTGACCATTGCCTGAGAATAAGAGGCTTTAGCTCTTTTTGAATGATTTTTTTGTAGGTGTGTCGCTGTAATGCATTTAGTACAATTTGCCTTGCGTGCTCTTTAAATATGGCTTTTTGTGTAACTTCTTCCTGTTGCCCGGTTTTTGATTTTTCAATCGCTGTGAGGCGACTCAGTGCGGTGAGGGCAGTATTAAAGCTGTTTAAGTTTTGCTCGAAGGTATTCTGTAACTGCTCAACGATGAGCTGCATGGTTTTAAAGAGTGTATTCTCGGCATCTTCTATGCCAATGCCAAGGTGTGCAATGGTATCCAGTGTGTTCCGAGCAGGGTGGTGATTGTTCTGAAAAAACATCGAGTCTAGCATGGAGACTTTAATCAGTGGAATCTGAAGTTCAAGCAGCAGGGATTTCAGGGCAACTGAAATGTTTTTGTCTCGAAGAAAGGCACTAAACAGCATTTCAACAAAGTCTATTGTGCGACCATCAATAGCATTGAGAGATTTTGACAGGTTTGTGTTGCCCATTTTGGCCATGCTATTAAGCAGGGCGTGTTTAAAATCATCAGTTTTTATCTGTGTTTCACCGGGTATGTATCTGGGCTTGTGCGTGGTTTGTAATGAAGTGAGTGCCTTTATGACATCTCGACGATCATGAAATTGTTTGCCTGCACTGGTCTGCTTTGTGGTTGTTGACGGGGAGCTGTCTTTTTCGCCATTGATAAAGCTTTTGATTGCCCTGGTGATTTTTTCTTTTTCTTCTACAGCGTTTTCTGCGGTATCACTAACAGACTCAGTATCTACAGGCTTGGGGGTGTTATTTGTGTTTAGCAATGAGAGGTCTGGCCCTTCCAGTTCTGAGGTGTTGAACTGGATTTCGCGCAGTTCAGGCTCTTTTAGTGCGAGCGCTTCGGTGGTGGATTTTTCAGGTTCAGATTCTTCCGGTCCAGATCCTTCAGGCACTGGCTCTTCGAGCCTGGATTCTTCAGATCCGGGTTTCTCTGATTCGGATTCTTCTGGCACTGCTTCTTTAGCCGCAGTTTTTTCAGGTACGAGGTCTTCTGTTGCTGGTTTTCCCTGTACTGCTTCGGGTTCTTCCAGCGTAGTTTTTTCTGGCTCAGGTGCTTCTGTCTCGGGTGTCAGTAGTTCGGAATCTATGTGTGTGGGCTCTTCTGGCCCCTGAGCTGGCCCGAGTTGACCAACATTGGCCTTGCCTGTTATGTCTGTATTTGAACTCATAATCAAGATGCCCTGATATCCCATTAATTATATTTTCTTTCCCTGAATTGTAGTCTCTGATATGGCGTTTTACAGTTATGGTCGGCCTTTTTTTGTTTTGCGAGCTATTTTATACCGTTTGTCTCTCTGGTCAGGCCATTTGTGCTTTGAGAGGACGTGCCTGGAAAAGGTGGTGGGGCTTGAAAATTCAGGGAATGCCCACATGTATACAGGCCAGCAAAAAACGCCCTGTTATACCAATAACGGGTAGGGTTAATTCTTGTGCAGGCTGGTGTAGAATGCGCTACACACAGAATTTGCCATTTTAATATGGGTACGATAAAACAGTTTTTTGGAGTAAATGCCATGAGCGTTTCACAGCAACAGATTGAACAGGTAATTGCAAAATATGTAGATCCTTATCTTGAAAAAGATTTGCAGTCTGCAAAGGTGATTAAAGGGATTGATATTAACGGGGCTGAAGTCGCAATTAAGGTTGTGCTGGGCTTTCCTGCGAAGGGGCATTACGCCAAAATCACTGAAGAACTGACCAGACTGGTGACATCGATTGAGGGTGTTGAGACTGTTAAAGTTGATATCAGTCATGATATTGTGGCCCACTCTGTTCAATCCAGCCTGAAGCCAATGGAAGGTATTAAGAATATTATTGCTGTGGCCTCAGGAAAGGGCGGCGTGGGTAAGTCTACTACGGCGGTGAACCTTGCGCTGGCGTTGCGCAAAGAAGGTGCTAAGGTGGGTATACTGGATGCGGATATTTATGGCCCAAGTATTCCCCGTATGCTGGGTATCACTGACAGGCCTGAATCTGAGGATGGCAAAACATTGTCGCCTATGATGGGACATGGCCTGCAGGCAATGTCGATTGGTTTTATGATTGATGATGAAACGCCCATGATCTGGCGTGGCCCAATGGTGACTCAGGCGCTGGAGCAGTTGCTGGTGGATACTCAGTGGAAGGATCTGGATTATCTGGTCATTGATTTGCCCCCGGGTACAGGTGATGTTCAGTTGACACTGGCGCAGAAGGTGCCGGTAAGTGGTGCTGTTATTGTTACGACACCACAGGATATTGCCTTGCTGGATGCGCGTAAGGGCCTGAAAATGTTCGAAAAAGTCGAAGTGCCTGTGTTGGGTATTATCGAAAATATGAGTGTGCATATCTGTTCTGAATGTGGCCATGCAGAACCGATATTTGGCCAGGGTGGCGGTGAGCGGATGTCTGAAGATTATGATGTGGATTTTCTGGGGGCTTTGCCACTGGATATATCGATTCGTACGAATGGTGATGAGGGTACGCCTTCTGTTGCTTCTGATGAGGGTGGTACTGTGGCGAGCATTTACCGTGATATTGCTCGGCGTACGGCAGCGAAACTGGCTTCTCAGGCGAAAGATTTCAGCAGCAAGTTTCCGAATATTGTTATTGAGAATAACTAATCCGGTTAATTTACGGATTCTGAGTATTGTAAGGGCACCAGGAGTGCCCTTTTTTACGCACAATCTATGCTAGAATGCCGCCAGTTTTAAAGAATAGTGATATTTTCGGGGAAACTAATGAGTATCAAGTCTGACAGGTGGATTCGCCGTATGGCAGAAAATGAAGGCATGATTGAGCCGTTTGAGGCGGGGCAGGTTCGCTACGATCAGGCAGATAATCGGCTGATTTCCTATGGCACCTCAAGCTATGGTTATGATGTACGTTGCGCCGGTGAGTTTAAAATTTTCACCAATATCAACTCGGCCATTGTCGATCCGAAAGATTTTGACGACAATAGCTTTGTCGATGTGAACGCGGATGTCTGTATTATTCCCCCCAATTCATTTGCACTGGCACGTACGGTTGAGTACTTTCGCATTCCGCGCAGTGTATTAACGGTGTGTCTGGGCAAATCGACTTATGCACGTTGTGGCATTATCGTGAATGTGACGCCACTGGAGCCGGAGTGGGAAGGTCATGTAACGCTGGAGTTTTCTAATACTACGCCATTGCCAGCAAAAATTTATGCCAATGAGGGCGTCGCACAAATGTTGTTTTTTGAGTCTGATGAAGTCTGTGAAACTTCCTACGGCGACCGCTCAGGCAAATACCAGGGGCAAACGGGAGTTACTTTGCCCAAAGCCTGATGGCGCATTTCTGCACAGTGCTTACAGATGGTCTAAAATTCTGATTGACGAGGTCAGGAATCAGAAAAATTGCTCAGTCTGGATAAATTGATTGAACACAGTGGCAAGCTGGGTAGTTTGCCTGCCATTGTGTACCGTGTGTTTGATGTGATGGATAATCCAAAGTCCACCGCTGCTCAAATTGGTCGCATTATAAATGACGACCCGGCACTAACCGCAAGGCTTCTCAAGCTGGTTAATAGTCCCTTTTATGGTTTTACCGCTAAAGTCGATACGGTGTATCGGGCTGTTGCCCTGATTGGGCATAAAGAATTACGCAGTGTAGTGGTTGCTGCCTCTGCGGTTAAGGCGTTTGACGGGATACCACCTGAGTTGATTTCAATGCAGGACTTCTGGAAACGCAGTTTGAGCACCGCGGTGACCTCCCGTGTGTTAGCGGCATTTAAGCGTGAAAAAGAAATAGAACGTTACTTTATTGCCGGCTTGCTGCATGACATCGGTTCCCTGCTGCTGTTACTGAAGTTACCAGATGAAATGGCCCGAGTGTTGCAGAAGCAAAAGCTCGAAGGTATGGACAGGTGTGAGGCTGAAAATGAAATTCTGGGTTACGACCATACACAAGTTGGGGGAGGGCTGTTAAAAAAATGGAATTTACCACCATTGATCTGTGGTGCGGTAAAGTTTCAGCAAGCGCCGCAAAATGCGTCTGAAGCGGAGCAGCGAGGAGCCTGGCTGATTCACCTTGCCAGTGCGATTGTGGCGCATCATATTGAGCGTGATGAGCGGCTGCCTGAGGATGCGCAGATTGATGTGGCGATATGGCAGGCGAATAAGCTGGATTATGACCTGCTGCCTAAAATTCTGGATAAATCTCAGCAGCAATATGAAAGTTCCAGGGATATTCTTTTATCCTGAAAATGCCCTGGTGTTTATCGGGCTTTTTCAGGTTAATCTCCCAGATTAATTTCCAGGGCTTAATCTCCAGGGCTTAATCTCTCAGGGTGATAACTTGCCAGCCCTGCTCTTTGGCATACAACAGGAGTTGCTCATCTGCATCCACCGCAACCGGGTGGTCTGCTTCCTTTAAAAGTGGCAGGTCGTTGTGTGAGTCACTGTAGAACCAGCTGCCCTGCATGTTCATTTTATGCTCATCCATCCAGTGTGCGAGTCGCTTGACCTTACCCTCCTGAAAGCAGGGTATACCGGCTATTTTACCGGTGTACTGGCCACCGATGACTTCTGGTTCAGTGGCAATCAAATGCTCAATCTCGAAGGAGCTGGCAATCGGGAGGGTAATAAAACTGTTGGTGGCGGTAATAATAACCAGCGTGTTGCCCTGCTCACGGTGCTTTGCAATTAGTTTGAATGCGGCAGGGTTCATCACCGGGCGAATTTTTTCCTGTATAAACTGTTCACGCAAATCCAGCATTTTAGTAAGAGGATTATCCAGCAGAGGTTGCTGTGAAAAAGCCTGAAATTCGTGGATATCCAGTGAACCTTGCTTGTATTGTTCATAAAAACGCTGATTTTTCTGCTTATAGTATTCTGTGTCAACGACCCTCTGTTCACACAAAAACTCCCCCCACAGGTAATCACTATCATCTGCCAGCAGGGTGTTATCAAGATCAAATAATGCTAATGCCATCAAAAATAAAGCCACAAATAAGGTTAAACGGAACCCATGATGTATAGAATTGATCTATAGTTAAAGGTCAGGGTGTCTATTGTAACTAAAACATTGCATAACACTCGGATTTTTGGAAAAATTCATCGTATTATAATAACTATAATTGATTTAAGGTAGCCGTAAGTGATTGATTCTGATGGGTTCAGGCCGAATGTCGGCATTATACTTAGCAATGAACAGGGTAAGCTGTTCTGGGCGCGGCGTATTGGTCAGAATGCCTGGCAATTTCCACAGGGTGGGATTCAATGTGATGAATCGCCTGATCAGGCGATGTATCGTGAGTTGTTTGAAGAAACAGGCTTAAGCCCTGAACATGTTGAGCTGCTGGGAAAAACCCGTAAATGGTTGCGTTACAGATTGCCCAAATGGATGGTGCGCAGAAATAGCCATCCTGTTTGTATCGGCCAGAAGCAGATCTGGTTTGTGTTGAAGCTGGTGGGGGAGGAGGACAATTTTAATCTGAGCATCGTGGACGAGCCGGAATTTGATCACTGGGCCTGGGTGGATTACTGGCAACCCGTGGATGATGTGGTGTTTTTTAAACGCAAAGTATACAAAAGAGCACTGGCGGAGCTTGAACCCTTGCTGCTGGATCAGATCAGGGCGTAGCACTGGCTTTCTGCCAGGGGGGGCATGGCATGTCAAAACCAGATAAGAGGAACAGGTGCAATGGGGCTTAAGCTCAGACATGGGGGAGTGAGTGCTTTTGCTGAAGCCTACCAGGTGGGTTTCAGTACCACCAGAATCACGATTGCACTAAGCACCAGCACTGGAAATTCATTAAACCAGCGGTACCAGATATGATTTTTGCGGCTCTGGTCATTGGCAAACACTTTTACCAGGTGGCCACAGTAAAAGTGATAGCCCAGCAGAACGCCAACAAGCAGGAGCTTAATTAGCATCCAGGGTGAGGTGTAGAGATTCCATTCGAACATCAGCCACAGGCCCAGCCCCACCGTGAGTACCATAAAAGGGCTGATAAAACGGTAGAGTTTACGTTCCATCACTTTAAAACGCTCATTTCCCGCTTCATCTTCGGTCATTGCGTGATAGACGAACAGTCGCGGTAAATAAAACAGGCCCGCAAACCAGCTGACCATGAAAATAATGTGAAAAGCTTTAACCCACAGCATAGTGTTCTCGTTCTGGATTTTCTACTTATTTTAACCTGTATCTGGTATTAATGAGTAAAGATTAATGTGTATAGTATGTGTGTGTAATTCAGTTTATACTTGCGCTTACATTTCAAGCACTTGTCAGGGCTTGTTAATTTAAGTTTGAGGATAGAGGATACGGCATGGTTAAAGTAGGCATCGTTGGAGGCACCGGTTATACAGGTGTGGAGTTGCTACGTCTGCTGGTGTCTCATAAGGATGTTGATTTATCCGTGATTACTTCAAGATCTGAGGCAGGCCAGGCGGTATCCAGTCTGTACCCTAATTTACGGGGGCACGTTGATATTGCTTTTTCTGAGCCAGATATATCGGCATTATCCGGCTGTGATCTGGTGTTTTTTGCGACACCAAATGGTACCGCAATGAAGATGGTACCTCAGTTACTGGATGCGGGGGTTAAAATTATTGACCTGGCGGCTGATTTTCGTTTAAAGGATACCGCCAGCTGGCAGCAGTGGTATGGTATGGAACACGCCTGCCCTGAGGTGCTTGCGCAAGCTGTTTATGGTCTGCCGGAGCTTCATCGGGAGGCTATTCAGCAGGCGCGTCTGGTGGCGAATCCCGGGTGTTACCCAACGGCGGTGAGTCTGGGGTTTATCCCGCTGATTGAAAACAGTCTGGTGGATGATCAGCATTTGATTGCTGATGCAAAATCCGGTGTGAGTGGTGCAGGCAGAGGGGCCAGTGTGGGGAGTCTGTTCTGTGAGGCGACGGAAAACGTTAAGCCATATGGTGTAGAAGGTCATCGACACTTGCCTGAAATTCGTCAGTTGCTGGGTGGCGTGGCAGGCCATGATGTGGGGCTGACATTTGTGGCGCACCTGATGCCGATGATACGGGGCATTGAAAGCAGTCTGTATGCGGTATTAAAAGCCGGGGATGTGGATTTACACCAGCTCTACACTGAGCGTTATAAAGATGAACCATTTGTTGATGTGTTGCCAGCCGGTGCTTTACCTGAGACACGCAGTGTTAAAGGTTCGAATATGTGTCGTATATCGGTGTTTCAACCGCAGGGAGGTGATACAGTTGTGGTTTGCTCTGTGATTGATAATCTGGTGAAGGGAGCGGCTGGCCAGGCGGTGCAGAATATGAATTTAATGTTTGGTCTGGATGAAGTAACAGGTATTAGTCAGGTGGCCTTGCTGCCATAAGTTTACGCTGTGCTACAGTTTTTGCTTAATTAGTCAGCTATAAATAAATACATGAATACTGATCCAGTACAAAGTAAATACCTTATTTCGATTCATCAGCCCTGGCTCTGGCTTACCGGCGGGGTCGTGATTTTACTGTTTTTTCTATTTCTGGCCTGGAGTGGTTTTGAGTACGGGCGCTTTGTGGCGGGTTTTGATAAATCTGACTATGAACATGAAATAGAAATACTGCGTCAGTCACTGGATGAGCAGACGCTAAAGAAAGAAAGTGCCTTAAGGGAGAATATTCGTCTGTCTCGTGGCAGTGATATTCAGAAAGATGCCAGTGGCAAGATTAATGAAACATTGGCCGCCTGCGAAGAGGCGTCATTGAAAATGAAGGAAGAGCTGACTTTCTATCATAATATTGTTACGCCGAGAAAGTCAAAACGCGAAATTCAGGTGAATAAGGTGGTGGTCTCAAGGGCGGCAAAAGGTAGTTTTCGCTATAAAGTTGTGCTTATACAGGTGGGTCGCCATGATACTGTACAGCGAGGAAAGATTGAACTGTCTTTTCAGGGGCGTAAAGCAGACGGTACAAAGGTGCGACTTGATTTGCCGACGGTCTCACTTAAGAAAACCACCAAACGGCAGAAATTCGGATTTAAATATTTTCAGAACTTTGAAGGCAGTATCAAATTCCCCGAGGGGTTTGAACCGGTGTCATTGTTTGTTAAGGCGCATCCAAAGAGCGCAAAAGTTCCCAGAGTGGATAAGCGGTATGACTGGGTTAATTTAATTGCTGGAGGTAATGAAACCAATGTGGGGCAAGAAAAAAACTAAATCATCAAAAATAGAAACCCTGATCGGAACAACGATGGAGATTCAGGGCGACCTGATTTTCACAGGAGGTTTGCATGTTGATGGCAAAATACTTGGTAATGTGATTGCGGGGGATGATTCGCATTCGATGCTGATTCTGAGCGATCAGGGGCAGATAGAGGGCGAAGTACGGGTGCCTTATGTGGTGCTTAATGGCCAGGTAACAGGTAATGTGTATGCCAGTGAGCGGGTTGAGCTATCAAGACATGGCCAGGTAAAAGGCAATGTGTATTACAATTTGCTTGAAATGGCCATGGGCGCGGAGGTTAATGGTAATCTGGTGCATTGCAAGGATGAGAAAAAACTGCTTGAATTTCAGTCACATAAAAGTATTGAGAGTGATTCCGGTGATGAGACCGGCGATAAAGACAGCAATAAAGGCACGAATAAGGCTGGCAATAAGGCTGGAGCATCTGCCAGTTAAGCACTACTCCAGGGCAAACCGGTATTACTTGACTAAATTAGTAGGATAATGCTAAATAGACATATTTATAGATGATCGTTTTGGAGAGATTGAATGACGGCTGAAACAGCGAACAGTGCAATGCCAGATCCACTGGAATTTACCGATGCGGCGGCATCTCGGGTGAAGGTTCTGATAGAAGAAGAGGGTAATCCGAATCTGAAGTTGCGGGTGTTTATTTCCGGCGGTGGTTGTTCGGGTTTCCAGTATGGCTTTACCTTTGATGAAGAGATTAAAGATGGCGATACGGAAGTTGAAAATGATGGTGTAACGCTGCTGATTGATCCAATGAGCTTCCAGTATCTGGTGGGTGCAGAGATTGATTATAAGGAAGATTTGCAGGGTGCGCAGTTTGTGATTCGCAATCCTAATGCACAAACCACCTGCGGCTGTGGGTCTTCGTTTTCGCCGGTTTAACCGCCTGCTTTTTGCCAGAACTGCAAATGATACGGGCTACTACGTAGTGGCGTAGCCCGTATGGAGCCGAGCATCGGAAGGCATACCTGCGGGTGCTCAACTGATTTTTTCACTAGTTTATACTCAACTTATGCGTTTAGCTGAGATTTTTCAGGTTAAAACCAGAAAGAAAAATACAGTCGAATTACGCTGGCGGTAAAGTTATATAACGGCTCGTTCCCCGCGCCATTTTTCACTCGAATATCTCTGAAGTTCGCATAGTCGAAGGCCATATAGGTGTAGTATAAGTTGGCGCTGCCCCGATCAAAAAAGAACAGGTTATCTTCTCCAAACTCATAGGTTATGCCTAACCCGATATTGATATCGGTAAAGGTACTAAGCTCTTTATCGCGGGCATAAACATTCTGTGGGTCTATGAATGGAAATAGGTCACTGTAGAAGTTGGCCTGTGTTTGTGAGTAGTAGCGAAAACTGGTCTCAAATGTCCAGTTTTCTTCCAGAGGATGCACATAACCAATTTCATAGGTATCGGCTTTTATGCCCCAGCTGTCGGTAAAATAGCGGTAGCTGCCGTAGAGTGCGGCCCGGTAAGGCAGAAAGTAGCGCATGCTAATACTTACGGCATTGGTAGAGCGTGTTTCGGGGTAGAGTTCTAGCTGAAAAGAATAGCCATCGCTAACATTGGGGTCTACATAACGTATGGAGCGATAGGGGTTATTCAGAAAGCCGTCATCGGTGATAATGTCATAGGTGAGGGTCATGGTGAGGTTTTTTGTGAGCACCTGGGACAGTGAAGTGCGGTAGTCTGTAAAGCCTGATGTTTCAAGAAAGGTGTCATCGCCTGTTTTGGTAACGATATTGTCACCAATGGAGTAGCCCAGGCTGATAGTTGTCATGCTGCCAAACATTTCCTGGCTTATTCCAAAAGAGTGGGTGGTTGCATCAAAATCACTTTCAACGCTGGTTGTATAGTTGTAGCTGAGTGTGGCTTTCTCATTCAGGTAATCGATACCAATGGATTGCTGTATTCGATTTTCGGTATATTCACTGGCCTGGGTGACTGCGTCAATCGAGGCGCTGGTGATGTTATCCACGTAGTAATTGGCGGAAATAGAGACTTTATCGGCAAAGTTTTTACGCACCAGAATAGAGGGGCCGTCAATGGTAATGCCACCACCGGTATAGTTATGATAAAGCGCATCGACACGCTCTTCCGGGAGTACCGCTGCATTAACAGACTGGCTGATAAGCGCCCCCGTAAACATCAGCAGGAGCAGCCTGAAAATTATGCTATGCATCAGGTTTTTTATTTTAGTTACAGCCACAACCACCGCCTGCTGCTGTGCCTGCACCTCTGGCCCCTTCACGGGCATCATGTACATGGCCTAAATATGAACTGGATACCGGGTCGCGGTCAAACAGCATAATGGGATCTGCCAGATTGCCTTTCTCATAGGGCTTTACCCAGGGCTCTACGCTGCACGCGCCAGTGAACAGTACAATGGCGAGTGCGGCAAATGTGAGTAGTGATCTATTCATAGGGTTTGGTGTCTCAGTTTACTCATTCAGCAAATCCTCTATAACCTGCTGTGTGATGGCCTGTTTTTTGATTTTTTCGTCATCCAGTGAATAGCGAATATAGCCGTCACGGTCGATCAGATATAATGTGGGCAGCTCATCCACAGAGTACAGGCGGCTGGCCTGGTTTGCAGGGTCGAATAATACAGGGTAGCCAAACTGGCGTTTGCGCACCAGAAGGTGGGCTTTTTCCAGGTCTTCGTCAATATTTACAGAGAGTATAACAAAGCCCCTGTGTTTGTTTTTCTGGTAATAGGTTTTAAGAATGGGAAATTGCTGAATACAGGTGCCGCACTGGCTCGACCAGAAATTCAGCGCAATCACCTGCCCCCGTAGCTCGGATAATTTGATGTTCTTACCCTGCTGGCTCTTTAGTGTGAAATTCCAGGCCAGCTGTTTATTTTCGTCTTCAGGCACATCATTTGCCATGACGGGCCTGGCCAGTGAGTATATTGCCATACACAGGCAAAGCAACAGGGTTTTAAAGGTGTTCGGCGGCAGTCGTGATTCTGGCATAGTCATTCGTTGTCTGGCCTAGAAATAAAAGCCGACTCCCAATGTAACCTCAATATTATTAGTGATTTTATCTTCACCAAAAATATCGCGCTGGAAAGTATGGTTGCGCACATCGAAATAGGTTGTGAGGTAGTTGTTGGCGATAACTCGGTAGCCAAACCCCCAGCTAAAGGTAAAGTTATCTCCGCCGCCAAATTGTGTATTGCCAGCGCCGCCAATCACATAAAACGCGGTGTTAAATGTGGTGTTATTGGTCACAAAAGCCTCGCCTGGGAAAAGGTCGTAGCCGACATTGAGCGTGTAGTAGGTGAAGTCTCTTTCATCGTCGGTGAGCAGGGGCGCACCGGGCTGTAGTATTTCACTGCTGGTTTCTCCGGCAGATGAGGTGCCAAGCTCCAGGTCAACAAAAAAGTTTTCTGACACGCGATAGGCCAGCTTTGCACCCAGCACAGCACTGGTGCCAAAGTCTTCAACGCTGAGCAGGCCAAAAGACAGAATAATTTCAAAATTATTCGGGTTTATACGGGCTTCATCAAATTCCATGCGCATTATATCGGGCTCGATAACAGGTTTTGCGACCTGTTCCAGCTCAATCTCTGTTGGCTCAATTTCTGCCGACTGTGCGGTGAGTGTTGCATTGGCTAATAATAGCCCGGTATATAAACAGCCTAAAAGAAGACTGCGAATCCTGCCTTCCATTCTTTGATTTCCTCATTGTTGTCATTATTAAGGTTAGAAGAAAAAACAATATACTGACTGTATTCCAGTCGGACGATAATCTTCTGAGTTATATGGGTACGTACGCCCAGGCTGATACTGGAGAACTGACTGGTGCCATCAACGGGCTGAATCGTGGTTGCTGAAGGTTTAACATCAATAATTCCGGTGGACATCTGAAAATAAGGTGAGTAGGACCATTCGGGAAAAGGCTGCATTACCAGGCCCACCTTGTATAGGAGGCTACTGGAAATCTCACCGATTGACTGTGATACGCTGGATTCAATTGCAAAGCCCGAGTTAAATAAATAAGAACCATATACATTGAGTATGGGGGCTCCGCCAAAATCGCCAACCATAATACCCCATTCCCAGTCACGTTCGGCAAAGTCCTCCTGTGTGACGACCTCAAACTCTACCTGCTCGCCATTGGCTGAAAGAGTGCGTGCTAACTGTGCATTGTTTACCCAGCCCTGCTGGTTTTTCTCATTACGTACTTTAAACCAGTTTGCGCGTCTGGAGATTATCTCGATAACAGCGCCTCGCTCCATTACATGAAATATGGGGTAACCGCCACCGGGGCCGGTGCGCATGTCAATGTAGGGATCAGCGATTTCTACCTGCTGTAATGGCTCGGAGGCAGAATAAATATTTGTACTGAATAGCTGTATGAGCAGCATTACAGTCAATCTTATAAGCATAGTCGGTGCTAACAGCCCTGAGTTTTTGTACAGTATTTGTACTGTTCGTTATTATGTTCTGGTTGTTTATTCAGTACCCGGATTGATCCTACCGGACTCTCTGAGATAATGACTCTGCATAAGCAGAGCCGAGTTTGCTGAATAGTGATATGCTTTTATTATATACTAGTTTTGCGGAGCCGTAGGGTCAAAGGGGTTATTGAAGTACTGGCCACCAATATCCAGGTACTCTGCAATCAGGCGTAATTCAGCAGCTGTCAGCATATTAGCATGGTTAACGGTTGCGGGTGATAGTGCGCGTCCAGCATTCAGTTCGGTTTCTGTCATTTTTTCCATAAAGAAGCTGGCTCTTGCACCATTAGCACTCATTGTTGCTGCAATTCGCAGTGACGGGTCAGGCACCTGTTCTGTTAGCTGGTCGCCATTTTGATCCAGTACAGGGTCGCCGTTATCATCCACTACACCCCGGGTAATGAGTACATCTGCCAGAACGTTGCCATTGAGTGCCTGAAAATTATCATTAAAAAACAGTTCTCGGTAAGACTCGATGTGCTGTGTTTCTTCATCTGAGGGGTCGGTTGCGCTTAAATCCAGTTGTGCAGAGGGCACCATCGTGGCACCTGCACTATCTACGGTTGCATGGCAACTGGTGCAGGTAACATCCAGGCCACTGGCAGCATCAATTCGAGGGGAGACATCCCATACCGGTTGTATGTGTTCCTGGTAGTTTATGACGATTCTGCATGTTGAGACCCACTGGGCTTCACAGGACGCAGTGGTGGGGCTAACTGTTGTAAGCGCGGACAGCTCGGGTGTTGATATACCAGAGTATTCTCGGCTAAATGTTGCATCCGGGGTCAGTATGTTTGGGTCGGCCCATACGTCTCTATATTTTACGTTTACATCCGGTGTAATGGCGGTTGTAACGCTTTGTACGCCCTGAGCACGACCTAAAGCATCGGCCATGGTATCACCGGCATTTGCAAAATAAGGGGACATTGTGGCGGGGTCCTGAGTGTTGGGGTAATTAAAACCATCGGATGGTGCGCCGGTATTCAGTGAAGTGGCTTCCGCATCGACTCTGCCATGGGGTAAGGCAAGAGGCGGACTGGCGCCTCCCGGGTGTGTATGGCAGCCTGTGCATTGCAGGGTCTCACCGGCTTTAACCTGTAGCCAGTTTTCATGGCGAGGGCCTATTCGACGTGCTTCCTTATCAAGAATATCAAAATAAAAGGCCACATCTGCCGGTACTTTTACAAGTACTGAGCCGTCTGGCTGGACTGGGCTGTAGCCAATAATTTCTTTCATTCCCAGTCGGCGACCCCCTCGGCCGAATGCACGACTGCTCAAATCAGGCGGGTTGGCCAGATCGGGGTCACGTCGATTCGGCATGCCAACCGCCTTAACCAGACGGATAAAACGTGCAGGTCGCTGATCAGCGGTTGCCAGTGCGGGGTCTCCCAGAGATAATACATCTGTTATACCACTTGCAACGGGCAGGCCCAGGTATGTGCTGGCCAATACACCGTCACCTGCGCCAAAATCATAAACGCTGCGTATGCTGAGCAGGCCAACCTTTTCTTTTACCAGCGTATTCGTTGCGTCAAGTGCAGCGGTTTCACCCTGGTTAACGGTTTGTCGTGTATAGGGGCGCATAACGATTGCATCGCTAAGGAACTTGCCTGCCTCAGCAAGCGCAACGGGTCTTTCAGTCTGGCCACCGCTACTGTTAAATAGCCAGATACCGTAGGAGGGAAAGGTTTCGACAGCGGTGGGGTCGGATAAAAAGGGCTCAACACAGGGGTGTGTTTCTGGCACCGGTGCCATTGGGTCGGGGCTGACATCAATTTCAACCTGACACAGCCCTTTGCTGACCAGCATACGGCTGGTGCCATCATTTAAAGGAAAAAATGAGGAATAGCGAGCTTCGAGGTCAATGTTGCCGTCAAATCTGAGGGTGCTACTGGTGACTTTTTGAACGGCTGATGCATTGCCCATTGCACCCATATTAGTGGTTGTTGGCTGATTCAGGTCAACAAAGTTGAGGCCGTCTACAGTGACGATTTCACCCCCGGCAAAGCTGCCGGTAAATGGTAGCCTTAGTGCCATAATACGGCCATCGGGCAATTCTCTCGGTTGTATAAAGTGCACGCTGTTGTCTGTCAGGGCGACATTGGGGATAGTATGGCTTTCATCATGGGTGCCATAGTAAGGCTGTAAGTCAGAACCATCCTGCAAAATCGTATAAAGACTGATTGCATCATTGCGGTTCATATTATCCCAGCGGCTGAACAGTATGCGGCCATTGTTTAGCACAATCGGATCCAGGTCATTGCTCTGGTTAAATGAAATTTGCTGGATATTGCTACCATCCAGATCCATGACGTGTAAGACCAGTGCCTTTTCACGGTTATCTTCATCCTGTGAAGAGAACTGAGGCTTGCCGAGGTTTTCATCAAGCAGAATTGATCGGGATTCCTTCTGTCTGTTTGAGGAAAAAACAATGCGGTTATTATCCGGTAAAAAATACGGTGCAATATCATCGCCCTCAGCAGCGCTGATGTCTGAGGCAATCACTCGGTTCGGCAGGCCGCCGGTTTCAAGATCGTAAGTGTAGATATCCCATTTGGGGTTGTCGTTATTGTTATTGGGGTCAGGGTCTATTAACATTGAAAATATCAGTATTTTGCCATCACTGGATACTTCAAGATCCCGTACATCGCCCAGACCATTAGTGAGTGCTCCGGTGATGCTGGTTTCGTCTGCACTAATGGAGGCGCGATTTTTCATAAAAATATCACCGCCAACGGTGAACTCCAGGGGGCGGCGGATATCGGGCTGAAGGATGTCGCCCATATCGTCTACCAGAATGGAGCGTTTGGCGTAAACAATGGGAAAGGTTTCGATGCCCGGATCAGCACCTGTTTCAGAGCCACCACCACAGCCGCCTAACAGGGCTGTACCAAGTAGAATGGGGAGCAGGGCCAGTCTGGATAGTAAGCCCGTAGCGGTTCTGGCTGTAGAAGCTCTGGCTGCGAAAGTATGTAAACCATTGGTGTTCATAAAACTTAACCTGAATGTCAGCTTCGTGCTGAAAAAATAAAAATTATTAATGCAATGTCGGCGGCATTAATCCGTTTGAGTAAAACATTTTTCCTCTGGCATCAATCACAACAGCTTCTATGCCTTCGAGTGAATTGATCAGTTCCAGGGCTTTTTCTGTGCCCAGCACAAACAGTGTGGTTGATAGCGCATCACTGGTTACGGCCTTTTTTGCCATAACACTCACACTCCATGTCTGGTTAGCCGAGCGTCCTGTTTCGGGTTTAATAATGTGGTGATAGCGTGTGCCATCTTCTACAAAGTAGCGCTCATAATCACCCGAGGTGGAAATTGCCTCGTTGATTAAGGGGAGACTGACCACAACTTTGCTTTTATCTCTGGGGTGTCTGACACCCATTACCCAGGGACGGCCATTTTTATCACCCAGTATGCGCGAGTCGCCCCCCGCGCTGACCAGGGCATTGTGAATGGCGCAGTCTTTCAAAATTTCTATTGCATTATCAACGGCATAACCTTTGGCGATGCCCCCCAGGTCTATACGGGTATTTTTATGGCTAAATGCAATACTCGTCTGGCTATCATTTAACACAATATTTTTATAATTTATTGCACTCAACTGTTGTTTTATCTGCTGGTCTGTCGGGTGTTGTTTCATCCGGTAGTCGTACAGATAGCCTATACTGGCAAAAGTAATATCAAAGGCTCCTTTTGATAACTGCGAGAATCTGACTGACTGCTCAATCAGCTCAAATAGCTCTCGGCTTATCTTTACTGCGTGATTTCCAGCATCACGGTTGATTTTAGCCAGTTCGCTCTGCTCCTTATACGGACTCATTAAACTATCGATCCGCCTCATTTCCCTGAACACCTGCCGGCTACAGTTATCGGCCTGTTCTGCTGTGTCCGCAAACAGCTCTACTACTGTAGAGGTGCCCATAATGGCCTGCTGGTATTTAAACCACTGGGCATTAGCGTAATTGCTAATGAGGATCAGGCCGGTAAATAACATTATCTGTTGTGCAAATTGCCTGCCGGTCATGTAGTCCTCATTTAAATGTTCAGAATACCCTCAGCTAAGGGGGTTAAATGACACATAGTTCTGATATGTTCCCAGCCCATGATTAGGGAAGAGGGTTGGGAACTGATTCAGGTCGCCGTTTAATGACATATAGTTTGCCAGTAAAGTGTTCACCAGTAAATTAACATTATTCGCTGCGGGGGTCGCCGAGGTAACCACTGAGCCACCGGCAGAGAATCGGCCAATCTGGCGAGGATCAATCAGTCCGCTACCAGGGAACGTTGTAATTCCACCGCCTGGATTAAAGACCAGAAAGAATGAGCAGGCGGTTGATGAGTTGTCGCCGGTCCACTGACCTTTGCCACGACCCCCTAATCGAACACCGCTGGAGTTATTGGCACCTGCGGGAGAGTTATCTAATGCGCCGTTGCTTGCAACTGAACCATCACTGAAAACATAAATCATCAGGGGTGTGTTCATTATAGCGGCATATTCCAGGCAGGCACCAATACAGCGGCCTGCGCGTAAATCTCTGTTTTCTCCTGCAATACGATCGCCAGTGTGATAATCGAATCCACCCATAGTGATACTGCCAGCACCTGCATTGCGATCCACTACCATTTTCATTACAGAAGCGGTTTTTCTGAATTCGTTTCTGTCCGTGCCATCAAATTCTGTCTGGCTAAAGATACCTGCGGGGCCTACGATTCGGGTGTCTAATGCAGGGTCTACTTCTACACCGGCAAAACGATCTGCCAGATCGGCTGCCTTCAGGTAGCCGCATTGAACCAGCTCTTTAATCACGTCATCGTCTGAAATCGTATTGGGTGCTACGCCAGGGAGTTTCATTTTTTTATGGCTGATCCGTGCCATGGCTTCCATGACGGGGGTTACATCTTCTGCGGTGAGTATTGAGGTGAGTTCCCCAACATCTACCATGCCCGTTACATCGCTGGGACGATCAACCTTGGTGGGTCGAAATTCCGGATTAATCAGGTTGGGTGGGGCCATTGAGTTGCCGCCTGATTCTGTATTGCGTGAGCCAATGAGCGTAACCACGTCACCAACAGCACCCGCCTGGGCGATACCGTATAAGGGATTATGGGTGTTGTTGCTGGTGTCATTACCAGAGCGTGCGGGAATAACTGCGCCTTCAACTTTACCTGCGGAGGCTCCACCCGGGGCCGCAGACACAAATTTTTCAAGAATACCAAAGAGTAATGCACTGTCTGAGTGAAACTTCAGGCCAAGCTGGCTGTTGGTGAAATCGCCATCGCTGGCGCTAAGCATTGTTGACGCAACGGCGGCATCCGGCAGGCCCGGGATAATATCCCCTGGCAGGCCCATTTTGTTATAGCCAGCCGTTGAAAGAAAATCGCTTTGCCCACCCCCCTGGCCGACAACAACATTGGAGCCGGCAAAGTTAGCGCCGCCCGCCAGGTCGAAGCAGATAAAAGGTATTTTGGTTGCCCCACCCAGGTCGCCAACAGAACAGCCAATGTCGGCTGCAAGTGCTGTAAGGTCAGGTGAAACAGCAGCATAGGCTTCTCGGGGGTTAGAAAATAACCCGAACACGCCGCCGGTTAACACCGCACCAGAGCCCGTTACAAAACCCTGTTTAAGAAAATCACGACGGGTAGTTGGCCTGGGGTGATCCGCATGACGAAGTGGGTCGTTTACACCCAGTGGTTTGCGTTGCTTGCTCATTAAATATACCTCTTGTTATTCATTCAGATCACACACTTTATTGTATAACTGTTAGTGCGCTGCCTAATGTGGCGGCACAGGTGGCTATTACAATATCTTCCGTACGTTTTGTTGTGTCACAGCCAGTACACTGCAACATACTGGTTATCAGACTTGTATATGATGTATCAGCTACCAGGCCAGCATCAAGCGTCTGCGTGCTGGTTGAACTCAGCATGTCCTTAATTACCTGTTCATCCGGCTGTGTCGCAAGGTCCAGGCCATTCACACGATCCAGATTCATCAGGCCCTCCAGTAGCGGATTGAGCACCTGATCTTTTGATGTCGGTGTAAAGGCGCTCTGAGCCGTTTGCGTAAAGTCAAAGCCCTTGAAGAAACGATTTGCGTCATTCGCGGCCAGTGTCTTATCACCTGCTATCAGCTCACTACAGTAGCTCATGGCGAGCTGTGCGACAGCCATCTGATGAGAGGCTAAAAATGTCTTAATGTCCTCAATCGCAGGCAGTTGCTGCTTATAGGTGGCAAATGTAGCGGCTACCGTGGTGTTTGCTACCGGTACACCGGTTACAGTAGACATACTGGCATTAATCTCATCAAAGGTTTTAATGCCTATTTCCGAGACCGGGGCGGCATCTGGTGCCGCTGCTGGAGCCACAGGGTCTGCCTCGACTCTTACATTGCTCAGACCTGCAAGGCGCTCAAAAATGAGGAAAAACTCATCTGCTTCCGGGCCTTTTTCAACCGGAATAACGGTACCCAGCCTTGAGAGCTCCTGGCCATTAACCGTGTAGTCAGTGGCATTGATAGTGGTGGTGATATTACCAAATGCCTGTCCGGTGGCGGCCTCTCTGCCATTAACACCAATACGCATGCCTTCAAGCGGGATGGCGGCAGCGGGTGTGTAAGCACTGTCGAGGTTGATAAACACCGGCTTTTCAAACAGGTAGGCGGTGTTATCAAACTGCTCTACCTGGAACATCACATAGGCACTGTTCAGGTTGAGTAATTCACCTACCGAGAACAGCATAAAGTATTTCTGACCTACACCAATGCTAAAGTTCTGTGTAATCTGGGCCTGTGAGAGCGCGCGGTTGTGTACGGCGACTAATCTGAGCTTGCCGTTCCATGCATTGGCTACACCACTGACCTCATTGCCCAGAACAAAAGCATAAGTGTCGTTCCAGTCAATCAAAGAGCCGCCCTGAGAACCTGATGGGTCTATATCATCGGTGAATACACCGTTGACGTAAACGCGGCGTCCGTTAACCGGGTCGAATGTAATCACGATGTGCTGTAATGCGGCCTGTAGATCTTCATCATCTGAATCGGTCATCAGTGAGGCGCGGCCTTCAACATCAGTATTACTTGAGCGATTTAAAAATTCATAGTTATACAGGGTCTGGCTCATTGAAAAGTTGCGCGCTGTATCGCCAGCGGAGTAGCTAATAATGCGGGCATCTTCCTGAGTTACATTGCCGGGAATCACCCAGGCCTCAATACTGTACTCATTGGTGAGTGTAATAAGGTCGGTTAATTTCTTACTTGACTGAGTTGAAGCCTGAGCTTTACCGCCGCCTGTGAAATCCAGACCATAGCCCAGTATCCAGCTAACAGGGCCAGTGAAGGTGAGTTTCATGGCCGGTTCTATGCCGCTGGTATCAAAGGCTTCGTTGCCAGTGCCTGTTTTGAACTCCCAGATGGCAATCTGATCGTTTTCATAACGATTGCCACCACTGGAAATGGTTGCATTAGCAAATGTCATGGCCTTGCTGGTAACCAGTGAAGGGTCAATCTGAGTGGAAATAATGGCCCCTGCAAAGGCCTCAATCGCCGCCTGCATCTCTGCGGCATCATTCGTACAGCTGGCTGTCCAGCAGTTATGCAGCTCCAGTATGCGGGATACAAAGCGTGAATTTGCCGGAGTATCCAGATCAATTTTTGATTTGGCAGCTTCATAGGATGAGTTTACATCTGTACTGGCAAAGAAAGGCGACTGCGGTGTGTCTGAAGTATCAGAGTGACACTCTGAGCAGTTTGCAGTTAGCACAGGGTAAACTGTTTTCTCGAAGCTGTTAGGGTCGTTGTCCTGAGCGGTGACCGGGAAGTTACGGCTATCACCAGGGGCTGCGGGGTTCACCGGAGCCGCGATAACAATGCTACGGCCACCACTGCTGGAAGTGCCGCTGACCCAGTTATCGATATAGCCTTCGATAATGCTGGCACACACTGCAGCTGGATTACCATCCCAGCAGTTATGACCTTCGCCAACTCTGAGTACGACTCTGGAACTGCTCGGGTTGGCGCGATCAACCAGCAGTTCTGCCTGGTTATTGGTTGATATTGCTGCTGCAAAGGCATCATTAACATCCTGCAGGTCTACAAATGCAAAATTAGATGCAGGGCCACCAGGTGTATGGCACTGACCGCAGCGGTCTACTGTAGACAGCTTGTCCCAGAACTCGGTTTTAAAATCCTGTACTTCAGTAGTCAGGGGCGCAGGTCCCAGATATCGTGGTGCTGTACTACCTGTGGATGCATTTGTATTGGATGCTACTTCGGTTTCATTGCCGCAGGAGGCTAAAATAGCTAGCGTGGGCAGTAGTACCAGACAACGCATAAACATACGTAAAGGCTGCGAACTACGCGAAAGTAGAGCAAATGGTGCTGAATAATGCCGCTCATGTTTCATTCTGTTTTTCTCCAAATCTATTCATCACTATTCACTGTTGTAAGTTTTAACTTGTCTGGCAGTGAGAGGGTTTTACTTGCAATAGGCTGCTGTTTTAGCAAACACCGACTTCATGTTGTAGTTGTCGATACCCATAAAGTCGTTTGTTATGTTATCAACAACGGTTCTGTCGGCTGCATAATTGTCAGAGTTACGCAGGCACACAGTCTGAAAAACTTTTTTAACCTGGCAGCTGGCGAAGGCTTTGCTATTAGCCAGTTCTACTCCCATGGACTTTGCCCCTGTGCCGGTTGCATGGCCACGGGCATCAATGGTAATGCTGGCATCAGCCGCCGTTGTGCTCCAGCCAAGTAGCTTGTTCTGGCCATTGCGCCAGTAATTAATCCATGTTTCATCTGTAGCGATGTAGCCAGGCTTGAAGTTGTCGCCGTTAACCAGGTACTTATTGCTAATGCCAGTTGCGGTATAGCCATTGAGTGAGGTATCGGCGGTGAGATCGGTGCGTGCATAGTCCAGTGCGCCGGTATCGGTATTGAAATTGTACCGTGAAAGCGCTCCTCCCAGACCATCCATACCTGCATGGCAGCCCACACAGCTAAACATAAAAATGCGGCTATCGCCCCCCGGACTGCGTGATACGTCCTGGCGCACACGATCGGGCACACGACTCACATCTTTTAGTGGTTCAAGGTCTGTGCAGAGGTGGTTCATCAGGGTAAAACGGAACATGGAGCGGTTGGTGCCATCGGTAAAAAAGGCTTCTGCGGCTGCGCGTGTTGTTATAACACCGGCGGTGGCATTGGCATCAAGGAGTGTTACTTCCGTCTGGGTTTTCTGTTGCAATATTGCAGGATTCGATAAATCACCTGCAACCGGGCCTAATTGCTCAAGCTGTACATAATGTGCATTGCTGGAATTTGAATAAGCCGGTAAACCCGCCGCATTGCCAGTGTAGATGATATTGCCCGATAAGACCTGGCGGAAATCAATATCATCGCGGATCATGCCAACTACGGTGGCCGTGTAGTCATTCAGCGGTACAAATACTGACTGGGCTTCATTTGTCCATGGTGCGGCGAAATTTTTAAGTGTTACATTGTAAAATGCAGGATTGTTCATTGCTTCGAAAGCCGCAGTTTCAGCACCCGTTGGGCCACTGAGAATCTGCGTTTCCATGGTGTCCAGTACGGCACTGGTGGGTGGAACACCGGTTAAACGGTCATGGATGCGACGCGCCTGGTCTCGTTCCACAACGCCTGCCTGTGCCAGACCGCCCGCAAGCAGTGGCAAAATGAGTGACAGACGCCCTGCTGATGACAGTATAAACCGCATCGACTGGCTGAGTTTTTGTTGAGTTATTGGCACACGTTTCTCCTACACATAACAGTACGCTTTCTAAAATTAATAGTTACTGGTGCTTAACACTGGCCTGTTATAGGCTATACTAAGCACTTACTTCATTTTATCAATTTGACGTTTTAGTTCTGTAATATTTCTAGAACTGAATTTTGGAGTACTACTACTTTAATGCTACAAACAGCTGCCGGACATAGGCCAAAATAGCTGTTTATCTGATAAGCTGACTGCATCTGCCTGAGCAGGTGTCAGTTGAGCTGGTTTTGATTGCAACCGCATATGGTTATAGTAAACCACATGACTCAATTATAAACAGATAAAAGCGTCCAAATAGTGAGCAACTTCACGTTAATATAATAAAGAAATAAGGTTTTGTCTTTTTTACTTCAAACGATACAGATATACGGCATAAAATGAGTGATTAATGCGATATTGGGTTATATTTATGTGGTCTGTTTCAGTCCCGAATAATCGTAGCAAAGTGTGTTTATTTGATGTAATCCCCTAAATGGGTGAGTATGTTCTATAGTTTTAAGATATATGAAGGTTTCCATGTGAAAACAATGACAGCGAAAATAAATATTTTATTGATTCTTTTATGTAGTGTCCTCTTCAATAGCCTGGTATATGCTGAGGCCGAAGAGGAATTGCCTGAAGAGGCAATATCCGAGCAGGCATCGGCTGAGCCCAAAGGTGTACATCAGAATATCCAGAGCTTAAAAAATGAAGTGATTGAACTGAACAGGGATCTGTTTATTCTTGAAGAGGATTTACTCTTTTCTGCGAATACACAGGTGAGTGTGTTTCTTTCGGTAGACTCCGATGTGTTATTTGAGCTTGATTCCGTACAGTTAAAACTCGATGATACGATAGTGAGTAACTATCTGTATACGGAACGTGAGATTAAAGCGCTGAAAAGAGGTGGGGTGCAACGATTGTATATTGGTAATCTGACATCAGGTGAGCATGAGTTAACGGCATTTTTTATTGGTAAAGGCCCCAGTAACCGAGATTTTAAACGGGCGACGAGTAAAACCATTGAAAAGTCGGATGATGCGAAGTATATTGAATTGAAAATTGTAGGTAGCAGCAGTAAGGAACAGCCCGACTTTGTCGTTAAAGTCTGGGAATAATTTTAATAAAATTTTATGTGGTACCAATACTTTATCAAAGCATTATTGACTGTATGCACGTTGCTCGCATTTATATGTGGTAGTGGTGTTTATGCGGAAAATAAAACATCTCACCAGGTGAAAGACCTGGCCTATGGTGTGTCTCTATTTAATTTTTTCCAGCAAAAGTACTTCTCAGCGATTACAGAATTACTGGTTGCCGAGCATTATCAGCGTATTAAATCCGATGATAAAAACCCTCCGTTATTACTGGGTGGACTGTACCTGTCCTATGATTTGCACAGGCAGTCGGCATCTGTATTTGAGCAGCTGCTGAAAGATGAAGACCTTGAAATGCCGATTACCATTCAGGATCAGGCACATTTTTTGCTGGGCAAGAACCATTTTCATGATGGTGCCTGGGCGAAAGCTGAAGAGCAATTTATTAGTATCAGAGATGGACTGAAGCTTGATAACGAAGAGGAAAAACTGTTTTTGCTGAATACGCTTTTTCTTCGGAATGACGATTTTGAACAGGCGGAAGAAACACTGGATTATTTTGTGTCAGATTCTATCTGGAGGGGATATGCCCAGTTTAATACAGCAAGCCGTTTAATTCAGCACCATGATGAAGACAGTATTGAGCTGGGCTTCGACCTGTTAGAAGAGCTTGCTTCTGATGATTCGCCACATATTGAAAAACAGCTTCTCAAGGATAAGGCTAATCTGGCGCTGGCCTATGTAGCACTCAGAGATGGGCATTCAAAACTCTCAATTGAATACTTTAATGACATCAGGTTAAAAGGCATAGAGTCTAATAAGGCGTTGCTGGGTGTGGGTTGGGCCAGATATCGTGAAGATGAATACAGGCAGGCTGTAATTCCCTGGATGCATCTGGCTTCAAGCCAGACCGAGTCTGATCTGGCGGTGCAGGAAGCTTTTATTTCAATACCCTATGCGTTTGAAAAAATGCAGTTGAAAGATCAGGCTTTACATCATTATGCATTAGCGCTGGACAGTTATAAATTTCAGTTAAATGAAACGGAAAAGTTGATAACGTTTATAAAAAGCCCTGAGTTTATTGCACAATTGAATCCAGGTAGTCTGGGAAGGGAAACGACCTCATCGGCTGATGTGATAAAAAACATGGATCCATTATTAACGCAGTACCTGTTGCCATTTCTTTCATCTAATGAGTTTCAGCATGAAGCCAAATCTTATCTGGAAATTATGCACCTGAAATTTATGCTCAATCACTGGAAAAATAATATACCGGCATTGAAAATGATACTCAGGGAAAAGCGCAAAACCTATAAAAATAAATTGTCTAAAACGATGGACGATGAAAGTTTGAATAAAGTTAAGGTATTAACTAAAAAACGAGATCAGCTGGCGCAACAGATAGAAGATATAGAGGCAAGTGGCGATGTGAAAAAGCTGGCCACGGCAAAAGAAGTTGGCTACCTGGCATTACTGGATAATAGTGAAAGTCGTATTAATCAGTTAAATAATCTGTCGGATGAGCTGGCCAGAGACAGTATTGTGGTCGAGGATATGTATGACGCGCAGGTTAAACACCGGTTATTAAAGGGCAGAATGCTGTGGCAAATGGATACGGATTATCCTGTTCGCCTGTGGGCTATTAAACAGGACCTTAAGCGACTCAATAAGGCTGTTAATAATATGAATCAGTCGATGTCGTCACTGGAGTCTGCATGGAAAAATGCGCCATCGGATTTTTCTGGTTTCGATGAGAGAATTGCTAGCAGGGAAGTGCAGGTTAAAACATTAAGGAAAAAAATTGACAGAGCAATAACATCGCAGGAAAAGCAGCTGCGCACATTGACCCTTGAGCGTCTACGACTGCATCGCAATCAGATTAAACTGTATCATGACCGCGCACTGTATGCCAAAGCACGGCTATACGATTCGCTAATGGAACGGTAACTGAAGATGCGTGATATGTTACTGAAAACGGTTATTGTTCTGCCATTATTGTTTCTGGCAGGATGTGGCTCGGATGCGAAAAAGCCTGTAACAGTAGAGGATCTGGCGACTAGTCCAATTGATTATCCGTTGGCAAGTACGGTATCGCCTGAGCGTTTGCATGCGATTGAGCAATATCAGACGTATTTGCAAAAAACAGAGTTTAAAACCCATTATGGCGAGGCGTTGAGGCGCGTTGCGGACCTTGAGCTGGAAGTGAGCGAAGAGCAGCGCCACGGTGTTCCAGGTGCGGGCGGTGGTGCCGATGAGGCAGCCATTCAGGCGATTAAACTGTCGTCAATTGAGCATTACAATACTTACCTTAGAACCTACCCCGGACATGATAAAAACGACCTGATATTCTATCAGCTTGCCAAAGCCTATGCGCTTGTAGGTGAAATGGATAAAGCGATGCAGTCGATGGATGCGATTGTAAAAGACTACCCTCAGTCACGCCACATTGATGAGGTGCAGTTTCGCCGAGGCGAAATTCTGTTTGTGAATCGAGATTTTGAAGGGGCTGAAAAAGCCTATGGCGATATTGTTACAAAATACCAGAAATCCCCTTTGTATGAAAAAGCGCTTTATAAGCTTGGCTGGTCACAGTTCAAGCAGTCTCATTATGAGCAGACATTACAGACGTATCTGGTATTGCTGGATATAAAAGAATCGGAAAATAAAATAGGCCCCTACGGGATTGCATCAGAGGTCAGTAAATCAGAAAAAGATTTTATTGTTGATTCCTTACGTGCTATTAGCCTTTCGCTGTCTTATCTTGAAGGCTATAAAACAATTCCCGGTCTTTTTAAAGACAGGGGTGAAAAGCTTTACATGCCTTTGATGTATGAGCAACTGGGCAATTTGTATATGGATAAGGGGCGCTATAATGATGCGGCTGATGTTTTTATGGCTTATACCACGAAACACCCTGTCAGTGTGTTATCCCCGGGTTTTCACTCCATGGCTTTAAAAGCGTATGTTGATGGAAAAATTAATCATAAAGTGTTGAACAGTAAAATGCAATATGTAGAAAAATACGGTGTTGGCACCGCCTTCTGGAAGCAGCAGACGGTGGATGAGCAGAATAGAATCAGGCCTGATTTGATGCGCCATATTCGAGAGCTTTCATTGCATTTTCATGCCCAGGCAAGAAAATCGAAAAAGCAGAAAGATTTTAAAGTTGCAGCATCCTGGTATGAAAAATTTCTCCGCTCTTTTCCTGATGAGAAAGCAACGGCCGGGATGAATTTTCTGTATGCAGAAGCGCTGTATGATGCCGGCCTTTATAATCAGGCTCTGGCTGAATATGAAAAGTCAGCATACGAGTATCCAGAGCACGCGAAGAGCGCAGAAGCGGGTTATGCCGCTTTGCTAACATATAACGCATTACTTAAGCAGGTTAGTAGTAAGGCCGGTGGCAAGGCCAGTAGTACAGAAAAAAAGGCACGCCTGTCTCAACTTCGTCAGCAGTCACTGGATAGCTCAATTCGTTTTAGTAATGAATTTCCAGATGACAAACATGCACCAGCAGTGGTAACTAAAACAGCTGAGAATTTATTGCAGGCTAAAAATTATGCGTTGGCAGCCGAGTTTTCCCGACGCATAATTGACAGCGAAAAAATTATCCCGGCTAATTTACAGCGTACAGCCTGGATTGTTTATGCCCATACACAATATGAATTATCGCAATATGCTAATGCAGAGAATGCATACACGATTGCCTTAAGTCATTTACCTCGTGCAAATAAAGCGAGCAAGGATAAAAACAGTCTGAAATTAAGGGCGCAGTTAACTGATAAACTGGCGGCAAGTGTCTATAAGCAGGCAGAAGTCCACCGAGCCAGGGGCGAAAACAAACTGGCGGCGTTTCATTTTATGCGTGTAGGCAAAGTAGCCCCCTCATCGAGTATTCGTACCACGGCTGAGTATGATGCGGCTACGCTCTATATCGGTATGAAAGACTGGGAGACATCCAGCATGATACTTGAAAATATGCGCCGCTCTCCCTCACTGACATCCAGGCTTGCTCAGGGTATTAGTGGTAAACTGGTGTTTGTGTATTCCCAGCTGGGTCAGTTTGACAAGGCCGCCAGAGAGTTAAATACACTTTCAGGTTATGCAAAAACCCCTGAAGATCATCGTAATTTGAGCTGGCAGGCAGCTGAAATGTATGAGAAAGCAGGTAAAACAGCGAAGGCGAATGATTTATATCTCAAATATATTAAGAAATACCCCAGGCCGTTCCTGCAATCTATCGAAGCTTATAGTAGAGTAACCGCGTATTACAAAGCGGGTCGATCTGTGAAACAGCGGGATCAATGGCTGAAAAAGCTGGTAGCGGCTGAAAAACGTGGAGGCAGGCAGCGTACGGATCGCAGTCGTTATCTTGCAGCTGAAGCTTCTCTGGAGCTGGCGCAACCAACTATCAGGCGATATGAGCAGGTGAGGTTGAGTATTCCACTGAAGAAAAGCCTGCGTACGAAAAAACAGCGCATGGAAGCGGCCATTGCTTCATTGAAAAAAGTCATGGCTTATAAGGTGGCAGAATTTTCAACGGCTTCAACCTACCAGATGGGGGAGATTTACAATAATCTGGCGAAGTCGCTAATAAAGTCACAGCGACCCAAAGGCCTGTCGGCAGATGAGATTGAGCAATATGAGGTTTTACTTGAGGAGCAGGCTTATCCTTTTGAAGAAAAATCAGTTGATATACATAGCCTGAATGCAAAACGTACAAGCCAGAAGATTTATGATGAGTGGATTAAAAAGAGCATGGCCGTGCTTAGAAGTATACAGCCTGTTCGTTATGCGAAACATGAAAAGATCGAGTCCTATGTGCTTATCACGCAATAGCCATCAGTTTCATATTGTTGTCTATATTGCTGTTCTGGTGCTCTCGCTTAGCGGCTGTGCGATGTTTGGTGGTGGCGGTGATGATGGCAATGCCGGTGTATCAACGCCCAAAAGTGACGAGGCCTGGAAAGATGTGCCAAAGCCATATATTGATGGGCTGAAGGCGGCTCAAAAGGGTCAGTCAAAGCAGGCTGTTATGCTATTCAGGCAATCAACAGAGGATTATCCGAGTTTTGGTCCCGCATACACTAATCTGGGATTGCAGCAACTGCGGTTAAAAGATAGGCAGGCAGCACAGGCAAGCCTGAAAAAGTCGATTGAAATCACCCCGAACAACCCAGTGTCCTACCATCATCTTGGGGTTATTGAGCGGTTAGATGGCAATTTTGATGCGGCACAGACGATGTATAAAAAAGCCATTGAGCAGAATTCAGATTATGCCATTGTGTATTTGAATCTTGGGATATTGCTGGATTTGTATCTGTATGAGCTGGAGCCTGCACTGGAGCAGTATGAAAAGTATCAGTCTATGCAAACGAAAAAAGATGCGTTGGTATCGAAATGGATTATTGAAATAAAACGCAGGATAGCCAGGAATAAAAAATCATGAAATATTGTACTACTATCTGTATAGTACTAAGCACAATAGTGATGGCTCATCCCGTTTTTGCTGAAGAACGAATTGACATGGATGCAATGTCGATTATTGGCAATAAAGAGTTACCTAATGTGCTTTATATTTTGCCCTGGAAACAGGCTAATTTACCAGAAATGGTGGAGCTTCCGCTATCCAGTTTAATTGATGATGCGCTGCAACATATAGATCGGCAGACCGTGTTAAGGCGGCAATACTATAAACAGATTATTAAGCAGCAGGGCGTGCTCCAGGCAGGGGTAGATGCGGAGAAAAAGTAATGAGCCGCTGAATGAGGCCGGTGATTATCCTGGTTGGGTGAGCTGTCGGATGGGCTGGTACTGAGTATAACGTATTTTGTTGCCTGAAATAATTAAATTTCTGCATTCTGTGTAGTTAAATTTGAGTGTCTGAAAAACCATTATGAGTCACAGATAGCCATTATTTAATGTCTCTACGCCCTGAGCACTATGCCTGAACACTGTGCCCTGAACAGTTCAGAGCATAATACCTGAGCTTTTCAAAATATTTGTTCATTGAGCAGAATGGGTGTCTGGCCCGGTTGTGATGAAGTGAATAACTTCAAAAAATTATTTTAAAGTGATACCTGGATTAAGGGGTCGCCTATATACAAGTTACTGGAGATTAAAATGTATGATGATATAGTTATCTTTATGAAAACCGGTGGACCGTTTATGTTTCCGATTATGGGCGTGCTGGCTTTTGGCGTGGCTATTGCTATTGAGCGTTACCTGTACCTTACGGCAATTAAAATGACTAATCGTCGGTTACTATCAAAACTAATGCCACTATTAAAAGAAGGTGATTTAAATCAGGTTTATCAGATTACCTCTCGATCAAAAGTAGCGATATGCCAGATGTTGAACCTGGGGTTGTCCCGATTGAAAATTAAGCCGCAACGTGATCAGATAGAAATGGCAATGGAAGAAAGCCTGATGGAGATTATTCCACGGCTGGAAAAGCGCACCCATTACCTGGCAATGTTTGCCAATATTGCCACATTGCTAGGTTTGCTGGGTACAATCAGTGGTTTGATTACTGCTTTTACGGCGGTTGCCAAGGTTGACCCATCACTGAAGGCTGAAATTTTATCGGGCAGTATCTCTGTAGCGATGAATACAACGGCTTTTGGCCTTGGGGTGGCTATTCCACTGATTATTATTTTTTCTATTCTGCAAACTAAAACCACAGAAATTGTAGACAGTCTGGAAATGGCGACCGTCAAGTTTATCAATTTGATTATGTTAAAGCAGTAAAGTGAGCTGATATATGGCTTCCAGACGTAACAGGCGTTCTAAAAAAAACTTACAGGTTGAGCTGGATATTACGGCTTTTATGAATCTGATGGTGGTTCTTGTGCCTTTTTTATTAATGAGTGCTGTTTTTACCAGTATTAGCATTCTTGATTTGAAGCTACCGGGCATGAGTTCGGCAAAAAAAGATAATAAAAAACCTGAATTTGAGTTGCAGGTAACAGTGCGTAAAGGAGCAATTGACCTGTCTGACACCAAAGGCGGCATGATTAAGCACATACCCAAAACAAAAAGCGGTTATAACTATGTTCTGTTAAACCAGACACTGCGTATTATTAAGTACAAGTTCCCTGAGAAAAGAAATATCACAATATTATCTGAACCCTATACATCATATGACACACTGGTGCAGGTAATGGATACCGTGCGTGAATTTGAAACCTTGCAGGATGGCGTGACCGTTGTTGCTGAGCTGTTTCCTGGTATTTCTATTGGCGATGCCCCCAAAAAATAGCCAGGGCAACGAGAACTGAGATTAAGAAGATGAGAGAGTCAAGTCGAGCGAAAAGAATGCAGCGGCATCATGCACGTAGAGCGGATAAAAGTGCATCGTTGAATATGGTCTCGTTAATGGATATTTTTACCATTCTGGTGTTTTTTCTGCTAGTGAGTGCAGCAAATTCAGATATTTTGCCGACACCTAAAAATATAAAACTACCTGTATCAACGGCTGATAAATTACCTAAGGAAAACATCGTTATTATCATTGGCAATAATGATATTTTAATTCAGGGTAAAAAAATAGCGAGAATTGATCGAGTACTTAAAAATCGACGAAACGTGATTATGCCTTTGTTAATGGAGTTGCAAAAGCACCTGAAAGCGAAAGGTCGCGAAGGTGCTAAAAAGATGATGAAAAAAGGGGTCACCATAATGGGTGATAAAGATGTGCCCTACATTTTGCTTAAAAAAATCATGATTACCAGTGCCGCAGCAAACTTTGCCGATATATCACTGGCAGTCAATCGAAAAGCGGCAGATAAATCTTGAGTGCCTTTCGAAACAATACCTGGGATGAACCCTTTTTACCCTGGGTGCAGAGTGAGAATGACAGGCGTTTTTTAAGAATTCTGCTAATCAGTGTTGTTGTGTTCAGTCTGTTTGGCTCCGTTATCCCTTTTTTACCAACACCCGAGCCGGTAAAAAGAGATTTAAAAACGGTATCGCCACGTTTGGCTGAGCTGATTATGGAAAAGCGCAAATTGCCACCGCCACCAAAACCGGTAAAGCCTAAGGTAAAACCCAAACCCAAACCTAAACCTGAGCCAAAAGAAAAAAAGAAGCCAGAAAAGAAAAAGTCAGCTAAAAAACCAGCTAAGAAGCCAGCTAAGAAACCGATTAAGCAGAAAAAACAGCCTGAAAAACGCAAGCCGGTGAAACAGAGCGCAGCGAGCCGTGACCTGATGGCGGGAATGGATGATCTGAATGATATACGGGATAGCTTTGATCTGGCAGATATTGAAGATACGAGCTTAAGCAAAGCAGGGAAAACCAGAACAAAGGACTTTAGTCGCTCATCGGTTATTACCAGCTCAGCAGCAGCGACGAAAGGCAGTGGTGGTATAAAAAGCAGCCAGTTAGCTAGCTCAACGGGTGGGCGGAAGCTGGGTGGGCGGCGTACGACTACCGTGAAGAGTAATATCGATACAGGCCCGGCGGCCAAACCGGCCAGGCGCAGCAAAAGTGGTAAAGTGATACGCCCTGAATATGAAATAGAGCAGGTATTTCAGAAAAACAAAAGTGCGATTTATTCCATTTATAACCGTGCGCTAAGAAAAGACCCTTCATTGCAGGGTAAGGTGGTTATAGAGCTGACGATTGCGCCCAGTGGCAAGGTGATAAAGGCGCGTATTCTTTCAAGTGATCTGAATAATCCTAAACTGGAGAAGAAGCTGATTGCACGCGTGAAGCTTTTCCGCTTCAAGCCGGGTAATTCCGCAAAGGTAACGGTTAAATACCCAATTGACTTCCTGCCATCATGATAACCCTGTTTGCTCGGGCTGTTTTCTGGAAATAGTTCAGGGAGCAGGATATATAGCGCCAGAAATAACTCTCTGGCTAGCACCGGTAACGGCGGGGATATTGCCAGTAAGCCCGTGAATGGTTTGTCTGGCGAGCCATGCAAAAGCGATTGCCTCAACCCAGTCGGGTGCAACACCCGAGGCTTCACTTGACTCTACTCTTACGTCTAACCTCTTTAATTGTTGCGCAAGCAGTTTCATCAGGTGGCTATTGTGTACCCCACCACCACAAACAATGAGTGCGTCAATTTTTAGTAAACTGCGCTCAATAGCATAAGTAATGCTTTCACCGGTAAACTGGCAGAGGCTCGCCTGAACCTGCTCGGCACTGAGGTGTTTAAATTCAGTGAGTTGCCTGTCAAGCCAGGTTAAATTGTAATGTTCAAAACCGGTGCTTTTTGGAGGCGTGGCAGAAACAAAAGCATCCTGCATCATCTGTTGTACGAGCCTGGCGCTGGCATCAGTACTGGCGGCCCATGCACCATTTTTGTCGAATGGGCTGTTTTTGTGCTTATGAATCCACGCATCCATTAATGTATTGCCCGGGCCAGTATCAAAACCAGAACAGTTCTGCTGGCTGTCTGCCGGCAGGAAAGTCAGGTTGGCAATGCCGCCAATATTCAGTACTGCACGATTTTCATTCGGGCTGTGGAATACCTGCTGGTGAAAGGCCGGTGCCAGTGGTGCGCCTTCACCCCCTGCGGCCATATCCCTGCGCCGAAAATCGGTAACTGTGGTGATGCCCGTGTGATAGCTAATCCTGTTCGCATCGCCGATTTGCATGGAAAAACTGTTTTTTAAGCGAGGCTGATGCCTGATGGTTTGCCCGTGTGAGCCAATTGCTGTAATTAGTTCCGCCTTTATGCCTGAAAACTTCAGCAGTGCATTTACGGCGTCTGCGAAAACAAGGCCCAGCTCAGTATCTGTTTCGCCTAGCATATCGATGCTGGCGGCAGGAGAGTCAGCACTGAGCAGTTTTAATTTTTCTTTTAATTCAGGGGGAATCGCGTGACTATGGTTCGATATGAGCTTTACTTCCTGTTGCTCATCGATATGACTAAACTCGACCAGGGCAGCATCTATTCCGTCCATGCTGGTGCCTGACATCAAACCGACATAGAGCTCCGACATTATGGTTGCTTTTCATTTAGTGCAAGCGCATTGCGTGATAATACGTCAAGCTGTGCTGTGTAGCCCTGAGTCGTGAGTTTGAAATTCTCGCGATAGCGTTTGGCTATGGGTTTGGCGCCAGGAAATTTAACGGTTAATGGGTTTCGATGTACACCATTGACGCGGAATTCGTAGTGCAGGTGAGGGCCAGAAGCGAGACCGCTTGAGCCAACATAGCCAATAACCTGGCCCTGCTTAACCCGACTTCCTGAGTGAACTTTTCTGTTATAACTGTTCAGGTGCGCGTATAACGTAGTGTATCTGTTGCCATGGCGGAGAATGATGGCTCTGCCATAGCCGCCCTTACGGCCTTTGAAAATTACTTTGCCATCACCAGAGGCGCGTATCGGTGTACCTCTGGCTGCCGCATAGTCAACGCCTTTGTGAGAGCGTATTTTATGTAGTATCGGGTGGTAGCGGCGAGTGGTAAAGCGAGAACTGATACGGCTAAAATTAACCGGGCTACGCAGAAATGCCTTGCGCAGGCTTTGTCCTTCAGGCGAGTAATAGCCGATACGCTGAGTGGCAGGGTCTGTGTAGCGCAATGCGCGATGGGTTTTTCCGTTGTTAATGAATTCAGCAGCCAGAATATTGCCATCTTTAATTCTCTGGCCATTTTTGAAGCGTTGCTCATATATCACGGTAAACTGATCGCCTCTTCTAATATCCAGTGCAAAATCAATATCCCAGCCAAATATGTTGGCCAGCTCCATTGTCAGATTCTGTGATAGCCCGGCCCTTTCTGATGCAAGAAAGAGTGAAGATTGAATTTCGCCGGAGGCATACGCCGAGCGGACTTCGATCTGGTGTTTATGGATATTGGCAATGAGCTTTCCATTGGTTCGTTCCACAACAAGATAGCGAATAGTATCAATCGGGTAGTTTAATGCGATGAGCCGGCCTTTCTCATCGCTAATCACATTAATGGTGTCGCCGGGATGGATACGCCGAAGACAGGCAGTGGGCTTGCCCAGCTGCATCAGTTCATGGAGCTGAGTGGGTTTGATTTTTGCCGCTTCAAATAACTGTGACAGGCTGTCACCGCGATTAACAGTGAGCTCTTGCCACTCAGGTGCAGTCAGCTCTGTTTGCGGATGTTCTGCCGCCGATTGTTCTGTGGGCCAGGCGGTAATATCTCCAGTTTTATCAGGTGAGCTGTCACCAGGCGTGAACTCATCAGCTGAGTCGGAGGAGATACTAGTCGATTTATTTGTGGGTACAGCTGGAAATTGCGCGCTCTCATCGCTGGAATGTGCAGGTGCTGCCGGCAGAGTTAGCTTTAGTCGGATGCTCGGTGTTGCAGAGGATGCGTCCCCATCGGGCTGTTGCAGGGCGTTAACGGCATCTGCTGCATCCGTCCTGAGGCGCGAGTCATCTGAGGGCGTTTCGTTGATGCTGGTGCTTGCCAGTACGACACCAATAACGGCACAGCCGCCAGCCAGTACAAGCCAGCGTAACCCCGAGTGGCGTTGCACTTTCTGGCCTGAATATGTTCGATTTCGAAAGTCTTTGTTTATAAAGTTGCTGTAATTCACGGATTTATCTACGATTATTTATAATAAAATAGCCTGAAATAGCCTGGAAATCAATCATTGAGGGATAAAGATTGTATTTATTTTGCAGCGCGGCGCAAGTTATTATGGACTGATTGTGTGTAAATGGTGATATTGATCCGACATTGTGAGGCATTTCACAGCTAAAAAGTACCCGGTGTTCGAGTTGAAGTGCAGTATCTGGTTGAAAATGTCACTTGCCTTATTTTCTGAGCTCTTGTATAAACTCAGCTCAATTCGTCTGTGCCCCGTAAATGGCAGGATGGTCTTAATTTTAGGTTTAATGGCTGGAGACATTATGTCATCTGTAGATGAATCCCTTGCGCTAATCAGGCGGGGTGCTGAAGAAATACTCGTAGAAGAAGAGTTAATTAAAAAACTGCAATCGGGGAAGGCGTTAAAGATTAAAGCGGGTTTTGATCCGACGGCACCTGATCTGCACCTTGGGCATACGGTTTTAATTAACAAGCTGCGCCAGTTTCAGGAGCTGGGGCATGAAGTGTTGTTCCTGATAGGTGATTTTACCGGCATGATAGGAGATCCAACCGGCAAAAGTGCTACCAGACCGCCTCTTACAGAAGAGCAGGTTGCGCAAAATGCTCAGACATATCAGCAACAGGTATTTAAAATTCTGGACAGGGACAAAACAAAAATTGTTTTTAACTCGGAGTGGATGGGGCAAATGAGTGCTGCCGAGATGATTAAACTGGCGGGCAAGCAGACCGTAGCGAGAATGCTGGAGCGTGATGACTTTAAAAAACGCTATAAAAACGAACAGAGTATATCAATACATGAGTTTCTCTACCCACTGGTTCAGGGGTATGACTCGGTGGCCATGCAGGCAGATGTAGAGCTGGGCGGCACAGACCAGAAGTTTAACCTGCTTATGGGGAGAGAGTTGCAGAAGCATTATGGGCAGGATCCACAGACCATCATCATGATGCCGTTACTTGAGGGGCTGGATGGTGTGAACAAAATGTCCAAGTCCCTCAACAACTATATTGGCATAACTGATGCGCCTGGTGAGATGTTCAGCAAAATTGTGTCGATGCCGGATACACTGATCTGGCGGTACTATGAGTTACTAAGTTTTCGTTCTATGGAAGATATAATCGGATTGAAGAAGGAAATGGAAAGTGGCAGAAACCCGAAAGAGATAAAAATTGAGCTGGCAAAAGAGTTAATAAGTCGATTTCATGGGGAAGAAGCTGCTGCTGCCGCAGACAGATCTGCCGGAAATATTATTGTTGAGGGTGAGCTACCTGAAGGTACGCCTGAATTAGAATTTGAGTTAGGCGGGCAGGAGGATGTACCGGTTTCGGCAATTATCAATAAAACCGGACTCGCGCAGAATTCAGCGCAGGCAAAAGATATGCTTACAAATGGACGAGTGAAGGTTGACTGGGAGGCGGTAGATGCAAAATGTCGCCTTGGAGCGGGTAAGTACATTATACAGGCTGGAAAGAAAAAAATAGCCAGTATCACGGTTAAATAACGGTGGTGTATTCTGGCCGTTATGGCCTTGATCTGACGGTGATGATGGGGTGTGAAAAGGGGCGGTAGAAAATA